>JADMIO011096055.1_pt1 | contig 16618 bp, 12 predicted proteins | sample 8958161 | NCBI WGS metagenome assembly JADMIO01 (sample SAMN16585339, study PRJNA669376) | soil metagenome | isolation source: Crop rotation soil | place: USA: Cullars Rotation, Alabama | collected 2011
ATCAGTCAGCCTGGTCATCGCGGGTGTTGTACTTGCCCTGGATTTGGCTACAAAGCGCTGGGTGGAGGCAGAATTATTCCACGGTCAACAAATACCCCTGACGAGTTTTTTCAATCTCGTGTTGACCTATAACGCGGGCGCGGCATTCAGCTTTCTGAGCGATGCAGCCGGATGGCAGCGCTGGTTTTTCAGCCTCGTTGCAGTGGGAGCCTCCGTGATGATTGTTTATCTCCTGCGCAAGCATGCGAGCGACACACTATTCTGTGTCGCGCTGAGCCTGATACTGGGCGGCGCGCTGGGGAATCTTTGGGATCGGATCTCGCTCGGTCATGTCGTGGATTTTCTGGATTTCTACCTTGGACCTTATCACTGGCCGGCGTTCAATGTGGCAGATTCCGCAATTTTTGTCGGCGCCGTGTTGCTGATCGTTGAGAGTTTCCGCGGCGGCGAAACTGCTACCGGGAAAGCCAGCGCCATCGAGGGTGAAAATAATGGTAAAGGCAGAGCCGAGAAACGAAGAAGTTAAACGTGAAGGAGGGTTTCAGACGGGAGGATCGGCGCCTTTTACAGGCTGCCATAGGGTTTCCCCAATTTCGCTCCAACGATTGAGAATCCTGCTCAGGACAAACAACAAGTCCGAGAGCCGGTTGAGATAATGAATATGGATGGGTATGACAGGTTCGTCCTGATATAGACTTACCAGGCGTCTTTCGGCCCGGCGTGCTATGGATCGGGCGACGTGACACAGGGCAGCCGCCCGCGCGCCTCCCGGTAGAATAAATTCTCTCAACGGATCGAGCGTTGCGTTGAGCTCGTCGAGTTCGTTTTCAAGCCGGGCGACTTGCGCGGATTGCATGCTCACCCGTCCGGGAATGCTTAGATCCCCTCCCAAGTCAAAAAGCTCGTGCTGGATATTTATCAAGCGAAGACGGAGGTCTTCGTCGAGCTCTTCAGCAAGCAGTAAGCCAATAAAGCTGTTGAGCTCGTCCACCTCGCCCATCGCCTCAATCCGGACCGAGGTTTTGAGGACGCGGCTACCATCTCCCAAGCCCGTAGTCCCATTGTCTCCGGTACGTGTATAAATTTTTGTCAGGCGTTTACCCACCCAGGAACTCCTGCGGAAGGATGCGCGAAGGCTTAGAGGAACGCTTTAGGCTTCGCCATCCGGTTGAGGCTTACGTGGAGGCCGAGGCATAAAAAGCGCGGCAGTTGCCTGCTCCTTGTGTCCGTATTGAAGGTGATCGGGATGCTTGTAGGCGGGGGAAGTGCCGTCAGGATCCGGCTGATTCTTGCTGATGGAAGGCGTATAGGGTTGGCTGAACAGCGGGTCTTCCGCAATCTTTGAACGTCCTGCAGGAACGTGCCGACGTTCCTTTTTCCCGCCGCCGTTCTTGCGGCTGTCTGCAGCGCCTGCGCGTTTTCTCTGCTCAGCGCCTTCCCCCTCGTGCCCGACCTGGCGGTTCGTACGCTCAAGTGGTTTTTGCCCCGGGGCTATCAGCTCGAATCCGGCAACGGTTTTTTTGATAAGCTTGATTTTGAGAAGCTTTTCGATGTTCTCCAGCAGTTCTGCTTCATCCTCGCTTACCAGCGAAACGGCATTTCCTTTCATCCCCGCGCGACCCGTCCGACCGATGCGATGGATATAATCCTCGGGGGATGCGGGCAACTCGTAGTTGAAAACATGGGGAAGATCTTCGATATCGAGGCCTCTGGCAGCGACGTCCGTTGCTACCAGCACCCTTACGGCGCTCTGCTTGAACCGCGCCAGTGCCTCTGTGCGCTGGGCCTGCGTTTTGTCTCCATGAATCGCTGTCGCTGCTATCCCCTCCCGCTCCAGTTGCTGAGCAAGCCGGCTTGCCCCATGTTTCGTACGTACAAACACCAGCACCTGTTTCAGGTTCTCGCTTTTGACGAGATGCGCCAACAGCTCGCGTTTTTGACTGTGGGGAACGAGATGCACCACATGGGTGATAAGCTCGGTAATGGAGTTACGTTTCGCGACCTCGATCGATATGGGGTCTTTCAGGAGCTTGTTTGCGAGCTTCTTGATCTCTTCAGAAAATGTGGCGGAGAACAGCAAGCTTTGTCGGTTCTCGGGCAGTAATGAAAGAATACGCTTGATATCCGGGAGAAATCCCATATCCAGCATACGGTCCGCCTCATCGAGAATCAGAATCTCGATCCTGGAAAGATTGACGGTTTTCTGCTGAATGTGATCCAGCAAACGTCCAGGGGTTGCCACGAGAATCTCAGCCCCTGCGCGCAGTTCCCTGATCTGGGGGTCCATATCGACTCCCCCGAAGACCGCGGTATACTTGAGAGGAACATATTTACCGTATGCTTGCACGCTCTCATAAACCTGCATAGCAAGTTCACGTGTGGGCACCAGGATCAATGCGCGGACGGGATGTCGTGCGGGCGACGTGCTGGAGTTGGCGTGCGGCTGAAGCAGATGGAGCATCGGCAGCGTGAACCCGGCCGTTTTCCCAGTACCGGTCTGGGCCGCTCCCATAATATCCCTGTGATCCAGGATGGGTGGAATTGCTTGGGTCTGGATGGGAGTTGGCTCGGTGTAACCTTGATCTGCGATAGCTCGCAGAATTTCAGTGGATAAATTAAGTTGAGTAAAGGACATATAGTTGCTGCCTAGCTTCCGCTACGACCGCCGGAAGACCCCGTAGCATGCGGCTGACAGGTCTTCAAATTAAGGCGGTGCGCTTCGGGATGAGCCAAGGCAAGGGATTGTAAAATGGGAGCGACAAGTATGATGAAATGCGACAATGAGAGGATGCTCGAATCCAACAACGCGCGATTCAAGCGTGGGCAGGATTCGCAGCAACCTGAAAAACCATTATAAACGCAATATAGACAGTGCTTTATTCATTTCGTGCACCCTGATGAGCATCTTTTTGCGCTCTTCCCACCCGGAACAATTCGTTACCTTTTCCGAGCATGCGCAGGAGCAGAGGCGCTGATCCGATTGCGACAGCATCGACCAGACAATACCATGCCGCGACGCCACTCGGTGGATTGCCTTGCGATAACGAGAGAACCGGCTCGATACTAGCCCATCTCCACGTTCCGGCGGCGGTTCCAATCAACTCCAGCCAGGTTGTAATAAAGAATGCTCCCAGATACACGAGCGGGGAGCGGCCCCTGAAAAGATAAATGAGAAATATGCAGAATAATAAGGCGCCTACCTGGTCACCTTGTTCAGGATAACCGCTTACTCCCCAAAGTGACCACGCTCCACAGGTCAGGACGACGAAAATGGCTATTTTTCGTGAATACCTGAGGAAAAAACCGGATCGTGCGAGCGCAACCGCCGTTAAATAGACCATCCCGTGGCCGGGCGGGACATATGCAGGGACATTTCCAAAGCGGTAGGTATAACCCTCCATGTAGATGGATGCAAAATGCTCGCCGAGCGTGGCAAACGCGACAGCGACGATAACCTGCATCCGGATCTCCTTGTTTTCGCCTAGCAGCAATGCGGCGAGGAAGGTCCAGGCGATGAGGCCCATTCGGTTCTGCTGCTCGAGCGTGCCATTCGCATCGATGTTCAAGCTGATGGCGACGCAGACAAAGGTTAAAGCCGCAATAAAATAATCGCGTACCCGATGAGGATAAGCGATGTCCGACTGGGGAAAATGACGCAGCATTTCAGAGCATCCGGCAGGGAGTAGGGGATCAGCTGCAAAATCCGTCTCCTGCATGCAACGGATTTCAAAATCCTATTAAGATAGGGTTAAGTCAAGTCGTAGCAGTAAGACGGATGTCGGGTTTCTGTCGTTCGGGCAAAGAGACCCAGAGAGCGACACGGGGAAACAAAGCCGCTGTTTCATTCATAAATGAAACAGCGGCTAACACAGGAACGACTCGATCAAAAGGGGCCCAACCCAAAGGATGGCAGGTTACGAGTCCGCCCGGATTTACTCCTCCTCGTCGTCCTCATCCTTGGATTTCTTTTCGGGCTTGAGGACCATCTTGCCTGCCTTCTTGCTTTCGTTCAGATCGGTCTCGGCCACTTCCTTGTGCACCAGGTTCTGATGGCAGTCGATGCAGGTGGCCCCTTCGGTTTCCATCTTCTTGTGGGCGGCCCTGGCGTCGGCTCCAGGCGGCTGGGGGTTCTTGTGGCAGGTACGGCAGGTGGTGCTGTCCCACTTCTTCAGGTTCATGCGCGCATCGTGCGCCATGATCAGCCGCCGTTCGTTGAATTTCTCCAGCGTGGAGTAGTCGTTGACGGCCTCCAGGTACAGCTCGCGCGCTCCATCGACGATGTGGGTGGCCACCGCCAGGTGGAAGTTCTGCAATCCCTGCGGGATGTGGCAGTCCTTGCATCCGGGATTGGCCCCCAGCGCGCCATAGTGCGAGGAGGTCTTCAATTCCTCCGCAGGATAGGTCATGGAATGACAGCTCGTGCAGAACTGGTTGGTGGAGACTGCCGCTTCTCCAGCCAGCACCACCACCACCAGCACGATCCCCAGGGCCAAGCCCAGTAGCAGACTGCCTGCCGCATGCCGTCCAGCCATCAGTCTTCTACCTCAGCCTTCTTGCCTACCTTGGCGTTGGCCTGGAATTCATCGTGGTACTTGAACTTGGGCTCGCCCGTGAAGACGCCATCAAGCTTGTAGTGCTCGTGCATGGCCTTGGCGTCCTTGACATATTTGTCAAAGTTGAAGGTGTATTTCTTGTCGACTTCAGGGGTGAACGGAGTGTAGGGTTCTTTCGCGCCCTTCCACGGCGAGCCCTTGTAGTTCAGGTGGCAGGCATTGCAGCTTTCTTCAAAGCTGAAGTCCTGGCCTGCGTCCGCCAGTACCTGGCGCGAGCTGGTCTTCTTCGATTTCTCGAAGGCTGCCCCTGCCTTGCGGTGTATGCCGCGATACTTGGAGCCGGGGCCATGACAGGATTCGCAGCCTACGCCTGTGAGGAACTTGTTGGGGTCTTCCACGGTATAGCCGCCTTCCTTGCCCCAGCCGTCCACGTGACAGCCCACGCAGTCCTTGTCCTTGGTGTAGTCCTTCTTGGGATCGAGCTTGGCTTTCTTCTTGGCTTCAGCCTTGGTGTTGGGCTTCAGCGAGTCCATCGCCTTGGCGTGCGCGGTATCGCCCCATGATTCGGCCTGGCTCTTGTGACACGAACTGCATTTCTTGCGCCCTTCAAATGATTGCGCGCTGGCACTGCCTGCAAAGACCGCAAACAGCGCCGCTGCGGCTAACACTAACGTTATGCGATGGCTCATGGCTTCTCCTTTTTTCTCTTCTCAATCAGTGCTTCTATCCGTTGTAGATCGTCTCGTGGGGCAACCGGCCTTCCAATCCGGCAACCCATCCCTTTTATTGTCATCACCCAGCCACACCTTCTTCAGATCCGGGCTGGGTTGGTCCCCGTTTGGTTAATGTTTTTTCTTCAGAAAGACGCTTTTTCCCTTGTTCCCATACTGTAGCTCCGGTTTCTTCCGCGGGGTAGCACCAGTGGCTCGTCTCTTTCTGGTACCACTGGTACCCTTGCAATGATTATTGTAGCAGTCCAGCTTCAAGTCATGTGCAAAGCGTATGAAGTACCAGGAAGGAGCGCTGGGGGATGCAACGCATGTTTCGGGATCTTCCTCTCCCACTCATGGGAGAGGGAAGTTCAACGGCGGGCGATCAAACGTGACTGGATCAGCTGCCCACAGGAGCAGGAGCAGGGGCAGGAGCAGGTTGTGCAGGGGCCTGTGAGTCCTTGCCGCCGGGGATCTTGTACACCCAGTAGCCGCCCTGCTGGTAGATGAGCTGAACAGGTTGCAGATCCAGCGGCTGCGATTGGGTGAAGGGCAGCATCCTGGCAATCAGGGTCTGCGCACTTTTGGGTTCCTTCAGGAAGTAGGCGCGCACCATCCGTTCGTTCAGCGATTGCAGGGTGTAGGTGAGATAGTTGTTGTCCTGCATCCATTGCTTGAGATAGCCAATGAGCCCGTGCATGTTGCCTTCCATGGGGAAGTGCTTGTAGGTGACGTCAAACTGTTCGGGGCGCAGGAGCCCAAGCTTGTAGAGGTCGGTGACGTGGACGGCAATGTAGGCTTCGCGATTGCCCGAGAGCTCGCGAAGCATGGCCGCGCCCTTTTCAGGTTCGGAGAGCAGGGCATCGGCAAAGCGTGTAAAGCGGGCGCGCTCTTCCTTAGCAGCAGGCGCGCCCCAGAATTCATTTTCGTAGTTGCGTATGGCTTGGGCTTGCGTGCGCCAGGGGGTCGGCACAATCAGCGGTTCGCCCAGATGGGATTTGAACAGGGTGTCGCGCCCGCTCAGAAGGTTGATCTGGCGCGCGGTGTCCCACCAGGCCAGTATCAGGGCATCGCGGGGGGCATGCCTGGCGATGGCCTGGGAGAGTGCTATGAGTTCGGAGAGCTTGGCATCGGTGGAGACAATGAGTTCGCTCGTGCGGTTTTCCCAGTCAAGCAGCACGGGGGCGCCGTTGCCATGCCTGGCGACATGTCCGGATGCCAGCGGCTGATCAATGCCTTCGGTGTGGATCTCATAGCGTGATATGTTGAGATCGGGCCAGGCCTCAAGCCCAAGCTTGGGAAACTTTGTGACGTCGCCTTCTTCGGCAAGCACGTAGCGGTAGGGCGGGGGGCCAGGATTGAACCAGAGCCAGCCAAACCAGGCGAGCAAAAGAATTCCTCCCGTCACCAGGAGAATGCCCAGTGACGGGAGGAGTTTGTTTCCCCTCCCCTGGCGCATGAGGCCAGGAGAGGGTTCAGATGTTGCGGATGGAGTCAAACCTTAGGTGCGCTCGCTTTTGGTGCGCCGGCGCCAGCCAGCCAGCGCCAGGGTGCCTGCCAGCAGCATGCCGCCACCCAGGCCTCCGAGCGAAAGCTTCTCACCGGTGCCGTTCAGGTCGAACAGGCTGGTGCGGCCCTTGTCAAGCTTGGCAACCTTCGCCTGCAAGGCGGCCATTTCACGGATCTTGGTGTTCTCGTCCATGACTTCCACATAGGCGCGGTTCATCGGGCCCCAGCCTTCGGTGTAGGTCCAGCCACCCGGGTTGACGTGCGCCAGTCCTACGTGCAGCTTGGGCAGGTCGTTTTCTCCCATTTCCAGCACTTTCAGCTCAATGGCGGCAGGGTTGTTGTCCTTGGACCAGTACAGCTGGGTGAAGCCTGCAAACATTTCCTTGTCAGGCGGCAGCGGTGCAGGACGGTTGGTCTTCTGGCCAGTCAACATGCCTTCCTTGTAGAGCTTCTCGGCAACCGCGTGCGCTTCCTTGTACTTGGCGATGCCGTGAAGCGTGCCCTTGTCCATGAATTCAAGGTAGGAGCGGGCAAAACGCTCAGAGTGGCAGGAGGTGCAGGTCTTGACCCAGGAGTCAAGGCGCGCTTCCGACCATTCGCTGGTGATGTTCTCGGCAATCCCCGGTACGGCAGGATAGTTGGCCCAGCGGATCTTCCTCACGACGTTGTGGCTGTATTTGCCTTCATACTCGAAGTGGCAGCCCTGGCACGTGGGCGCTGTCTGCCCCCCCTTGGTGTAGGCGTCCTTCAAGGGCACGTTCCAGTTCCACTTGTTGCCCATGATCGCAACGGTCTTGCCGTGCTTGCTCATGGAGTAGGCTTCCCAGTTGTTGTGATCCACCCCGCTGTGACACGTGGCGCAGGCTTCCGGCTGGCGTGATTCGGCCGCGGAGAATTCGTGCCGCGTGTGGCAGGAGTCGCACTTGTTCTGGTTGGTGTGGCACATGCTGCAGCCTTCGGCTATTTCGCGCTGGGGCATCGCGGCAAATACGGCGACTTCGACGTTGGCCTTCCAGTCCAGGGCGTGCGAGGGTCTGCCCTGCGGCCATTGCTTGTTCGGCCAGATCAGGGTGTCGCGCTCGGATTCGCGCTCGGCAAATTCCTGCAGGTGACAGGTACCGCACACGTCCGCCGTGGGCATGCGCAAGTCCTTCATGTGGTCAGCCTTGCCCTTGGCGTTGATGTCGACGTGGCAGTCAATGCAGCCGACTTCCTTGAGCTTTTCATTGGCGCCCAGCCGTCCCATCGAACGCAGGTTCTTCTCGACGTCTTCCAGCTTGGCTTTCTTGTAAAACGTCGGATCATCAGCCTTCAGGTTCCTGATCTTGTCCAGGTTGGCGTGACTGCTCTTCTTCCAGGCAGCAACCCATACCGGCGATTCGTCCGTGTGGCATTTGACGCATTCCTGACGATCCGCGACTTCCTTCATCGAGGTCGGCGGCTTGTAAAATGAGCCCGGATCAAAATACATGCTCATCGGGATCGGCTCCCAGTACTGCGCCAGCGTCCCTCGCCCCGCCCCTTGCGCAGGATCCTTGTACCGCTTCACCAGCGCTTCGTGCAATTGCTTAGGGCTCGCCGATTGCTCCAGATTCAGCGCCTTGTACGTCTCCTTCGGCACGCTCGGAAACTCCGCCTGCGCCATCGACGCAAACAAAACTCCCAACCCCGCCACAGCTCCCCTCAGCCAGGGCTTCAATAACATCGCTTCTTCTCCTTCGTTCCGTAATAGTTGTTCGTTCTCAATACCAGGTATCCCGCCCGCCCTTCCTCAACCAACCCCTCACACCTCAGGCAGACTCTCCACTCCCTCATACCCAGTACGCGTACAGGTATCCCCATAGGGTCAACCCGAACCCGCCTAGCCTAACCCGTCACATACGGCTGTGTCAAGGAAATTGAACCTGGTTCGAGAGCGGCTCTTTATATCAGCCGGTTATGGCTTGGGAAAGGAGAGAAACGACTTCTCAAGCCAAGAGGAAAACCATAAGAAAAAGGCGGCTTCAACGTTTGTTGAAGCCGCCTTTGAGGTTTGATGGAGCCTGGGGTCGAACTTAAGCTCTTGTGGAGCCTGCTCCGGGTGTTGCTGTTAGTGATCCATTGCCGGGGTTGAATTCTCGTTGGGCTTCTTGAGCTGCTTCATGAGATCGTCGTCCCACTTGCCTTCGACATTCATGTGCGCCGCCGCACCCAGCAATACCGCATCGATCAGGTTGTGGTTCAGGTACACATACAGGCCCGGCTGCCTGAATTCATACAGCGCCGCACCCGCTGCTCCACCAGGAACAAACCAGGTTTCCTGTCCTTGTATGGGTGGATCGGCAAACTTGCCGCCCGGCCATACCAGATCGCCGTGGCCACCAATCAGGTGGGGACGGGTATCACGGTTGGCTTGGGAGTGAATGAACAGTACTTTCTCGCCCACTTTGGCCTTGAGTGCATTGTCTCCCGTCAGAGCACCGACTGCGCCGTTGAAGACGACATGGGTCGGGATGAGTCCCTTGGACAGTTCGAGCATTTCATGCATGCCTTCGGCAGGAGAGCCATAGGTCTTGTATTTGCCGTCCTTGTCCTTCGGAATGTAGAGATCCTGTTCGCCAATGTAGTAGGCGCGGTCATAGCGCACCGGCTTGCCCTTGGCGTCCTTCAGGCCATCGCGCGGCAATACCATCACGGCGCCGTTCATGCCCGAGATGACGTGGAAGGGGATCATGGTTCCCCCCGGGGCGCAGTGATAAACAAATACGCCAGGCTTGACTGCTTTCCAGCGCAATACCACGTCCTCGCCAGGCGCTACCAGGGTCAGTCCCGCTCCCCCAAGCGCACCCGTCGATGCATGAAAGTCCACGTTGTGCGACATCGTGCTGGTCTTGGGATTGACCAGCGTCAGTTCTACATAGTCACCCTCATGCACTACTATCAGCGGCGCGGGAACCGTGCCGTTGAACGTCAGCGCCCACATCTTCGTGCCACTCGGATCAATCTGAACCTGCTTTTCAATCGTCTCCATCCGAACCTTGACAACCTTCGGACCGCCCTTGGCCACCTGATCGTGCTTGGGCACAAATGGCGGCGCAACCAACTCCTGGGTCACTACAGGCAACTTGGATATGTCGGTCGCCGCAAGCGCAGCTACACTGCTGCACATGCCCAGCATCCCCAATCCAATTACCCCCCCTCGAACTGCTTTATTCATCTTTTCCCTCCATGTAATGTTATTCACACCCATCATGTAACAATTCATCTGCTCGATCCTGATTTCAATCAATCCTTTTTCTGAAGAGCATCTCTAAAAATTCAACCTTCCCCGCAAACGATCAACGGTTGAGCTCCGAGACACTTCTTAAAAATGTAGTGCCATGAAGTCGTCACAGCAATCAGAGGTTTTTTGCCGGACATACGATGAAAGGAACCGCTTGGGGATAACCAGACATTTACGGATGCTTCGACGCTAGCTATTGCAGCAATATTGAATTCTTAGAGATGCCCTAAAGAGCGAAGGCCCGGCAACTATACAGCTTTACAATTTGCGTGTCCATTGAGAATCTCATGCATATCCCTGATAATAATAAGAAACCATGATCATTTTGAGGTTTTTAACACGATATCTCCATAGGTCATCGCATCAGGATTGCATATCAGGGATAAGAAATGGTGTACCAGGAAGTTGATCAAATCCAAGCCAGTCTCGTTGCCCGGCAGATATTTCTCTACCATTTGAACAGTCCGCCGGCAGATACGGGCGTCTCCATTCTTTCCCGCAGCTTCTTGCGGCCGCCTCGATATTCGATAAGCATGTAGGCGGCACCGAATCCTGTTGGCCCGCTTCTCCGATTCATTGTCCCCGATTCATTGCTAACACTCATTCCGCAAATCCGCAGGTATTTCATTGGCATGCGCCCCAACAACGGTAACCCGCAGAATCCAGTACCCCGAGTATCTTGATGAATCCGGGAGTGCGCTTGACGGCAGGAGTTTGAGGGGACTGGATGCGCGAAAAGCGGCAGGACGAATGCAACGGGGGAGGGCGAGGCAGCATCTTCCCGTAGAAAGATAAAACGTCAAAGCGGGCCATGCCCGCTCGAACGGTTATTGCTCAAGCTTGCAGGTAAATCTGGATAGCGTCCGCCCTCGCCGCAGATGCCAACCAATGGCTAGACTTTGACGCTTCCCGCTCTCTGTCTATACCATTGCTCCAGCATCATCAGCACCCAGACCATGGTACCGTGGTATCCCGCATGCTCGCCCACGTGCTGTCCGAGCAGCTTGTCGATAAATTCCCGATTGATGATATTGCGCGTTTTAAGATCGCTCAGGCTATCTGAAGCCAGTGTCTGCAAGGGCTTGTGATCCTGAAGCCACACGCCAAAGGGTAAGCCGAAGCCATGTTTCTGCTTCGTGATGATTTCGTCCGGCAGAAAACCGCGCAGTGCTTCCTTGAAGAAATAACGCAACTTGGTGCCCTTCAACTTGAGTTGGGGCTCGAGCCGCAAGGAAAAATCGACAATCTCGTCGCTTATGAGAGGGTATGCAATATCCATCCCGGCCAGCTCGCAAGCCTTGCTCACTTTAGGTAGGTCATTGTCCGCAAGCGTGAATTTCCGGTCAAATGCCAGCATGCGGTTGATCAGGCTTTCTGCCGGGTTCTGATGATAGATCTCGCTTAAAAGTGCGCCTGGATAAGCTGGATCAACCGTTTCAAGGAACTCGCGGCTAAAAACTTCCAGCGCGCCGTAGTGCTCCAGCAAGTTATAGGTTTCAGTCCGCGCCGGCATGCCGATTGATGCCTGTTCCACGTAACTGCGCACCTTGCGCAGCATGGGGGGGGCCATCCCCTGGGGAATGCCGAAAACCATGGGCTCAATGAGCGCCTTGCGCAGCAGAGCAGGTACTCTTTCATAGAGCGAGAACAGATGCTGTTTTGCGTAGCGTGAGTTTCCCCCGAAAAGCTCGTCGCCCCCATCGCCTCCGAGCATCCTGGTAAGGCCGTCGGCTTTTGCCATGCGTGCACAATAGAAGGAGGGGATGGCGGAAGAGTTACCGAAAGGTTGATCGAAAATACCTGCAACCTGAGGAATAGCCGTTACGATATCATCAGGGGTAACATAGTATTCTTGATGCCGCGTGCCGAAATGCCTCGCAGCAATGCGGGCATACGACATCTCGTCGTAGCCCGAAGCATCGAAACCGATGGAATAGGTTCTGGCCGGCTCGCCTGTAACCTCCCCAAGTATTCCCGCGATCGTTGAACTGTCTGTGCCTCCGCTCAGAAAAGCGCCCACTTCCTCGCCATCCGCCGCAGTGCGGACACTTGATTTCAGGGCACCGAGAAAATTTTCCCTCAATTCCGGAAAAGGCCGTGTCTCGCTTTCAACGAACTGCATGTCCCAATATTTGCGGGTCTCTATATGGCCTTTGCGATACACCAGATACTCACCGGGCAGAAGACGATTCTGTCCCCGGTAAATGGTGTCGGGACCCGGGATCATGTGGAAATAGACGTAGTTGTAAAGGCTTTGGGGAGCAATTTCAGGTTTTATTGACGGATGCCTGATGACAGAATCCGCGGTTGATCCGAAGACCAGGGCTTGCCGGGACAACTGGAAGGAAACGGGATAGGTTCCCATCCGGTCAGTCGCTAGAACAGCTTCAGCGGAATCTTCATCCAGTATGCAAAGCGAAAATGCTCCGCCCAGACCATTAAAAACCTCTGCACGTTTGTTTCGCCACTGCTCGGCAACGCTTTTTGCAATACCTCCACGCGTTTCAAGAGGGCCTTGACGTTCATCCATAAAACGTGGCCGTCCCCAGATCGCAACAGTAAGCCCTTCTTTTTGATAAAGATGAGCCCTGCTTTCCGGAGCCGCCACCGCGGCTGCACTCTGTTTGCCGGATATGGAGTTGACACTGCTGCTGTCGAAACGTGAAATGGGTTCTGCCATCCACCGCACAAGTTGAAGGTTCTCGGGAACCGAGGTTCCCTGTCCTATCCAGCCACAAAATCCACTCACGCCAATTTCCTCAATTTAAACCCCTTCAAACAAACCCTTGAAGCACCCCAATCCAAAGAGCGCCGCAACGTCGGCCCCTTTTCCCCGTTACAAATCACTGGGGGAAAGGAGTGGAACAGGCCAGCTTAGCTATACCAATACTTCGACAGGAACCGGATGACTGAGGAATGCAGTTGGACTTGCAGTCAGGCCATACGCCCCCGATTGAAAAACCACGATCAAATCCCCTGCTTCGGCCTGACCCATCTCCATCTGATCGGCCAAAAGATCCAGCGGCGTACAAAGCGGACCGACTACCGAAACCGTCTCTCTTGCGGCCCCATTCACCTTGGTGCCGACAATAACAGGGTAATTCTTCCGGATGACTTGCCCGAAATTGCCGGATGCGGCCAGATGATGATGCAATCCACCATCCGTAATCAGAAATATTTTGTCCCTGGACTTCTTTCGCTCCAGTACCTGGCAAACATAAACACCCGCTTCTGCCACCAGGTATCGCCCGAGCTCAACAACCACCTGTGCTTTTGGTAACCGGCGTTTTGCTTCGGGCAGGAATTGCCTTAGATTGTCTCCCACGGCCTTCAGGTCCAGGGGTTCATCGCCCGGGAAATAAGGTATCCCGAAGCCGCCTCCGATATTTATCAAGCGAACCTCGCCCGGGGCGTGCTGCGCCAGTGCAATGGCAAGTTCAAAGGTCTTTTCGTGCGCCTCCTGGATGGACGGCACCTTCAGGTTCTGGGAACCGCAAAAAATATGGAAGCCCTCGAAATCAAGTCCAAGCGGCCCTATCCGTGCGAGCACAGCGGGAACGCGCTCTGCATCTATGCCGAACTGTTTTGCGCCGCCTCCCATTTTCATGCCCGAGGATTTGAGTTCAAAACCTGGATTGACACGAACCGCCACTTTCGGGCGGACACATTGGCGTTCCGCCAGCGCGGACACACGCTCCATTTCCTGTTCAGACTCAAGGTTTATCACGATACCGGCAGCGATTGCGCACGCGAGTTCATCATCACGCTTGCCGGGTCCGGCGAAACTGATGTTCTCAGCAGCCATTGGCGTGTCCAGCGCGACTTTCATCTCACCGGCGGAGGCAACATCTATTCCGTCGACCAACTGAGCCATGTGCTGAACCAGCGCGGGCATCGGGTTTGCCTTCATTGCGTAATGAATGTGAATCCCTTCAGGAAGGCAATGACGCAACCACGCCACGCGCTCATTGACAAGCCGGCGGTCATATGCATAAAACGGCGTTCTGCCTATGCGTTGTGCCAGCCGGGTGAGGGGGATTCCGCCCACTTGCAGACAGTCATCCTCAACCGGAAATTGAAGCATTGCGGCGTGTTTTGGACGCATATCACTCATTCACGGTCCCCATGAATACGTTTTGCAGTTCATCCGCAAGGAGTTTTCGGTCGATTTTTCCGTTCGGGTTGCGCGGCAGACTTCCCTCCCTGTATATAACGCGGGTGGGCAACATATACGCGGGGAGATTATGCTTGCAGGCGGACAGAAGCGCCTGTTCATCAGGCACCCGACCTGCACGGGGCGTTGCAACCAGGGCAATCGCCTGACCGAGAACGGGATGGCGAACTCCTACCGCAGCAGCCTCCGCAACCAGTTCCGTGGCATAAATCACCTCTTCCACTTCCATGGGGCTGACGCGATAACCCGATGTCTTGATCATTTCGTCACGGCGCCCTATGAAATACAGGAATCCCTCCTCGTCCATCCGCACCGTGTCGCCTGACCACACGGCGAGTTCAGGAATGGTAAGCCCTGCTTGACGGGAGGGAATAGGCCGGAAACGCTCCGCGGTTTTTTCCGGATCGTTCCAATATCCCATCGAAACATGCACGCCCCGATGCACAAGTTCTCCTGGCTCACCGGGTGCACAAGGCGAACCGTCTTCCCGGACTACGAGCACTTCGGCATTGGGAATCGCCTTGCCAATGGAGTCTGGTCGTATGCCCACCTGTTCCGGGGGCAGGAATGTCGAACGAAACGCCTCGGTGAGGCCATACATCAGGAATACAGCGGTGCCGGGAAGATGGCTGCGCAACAGTTCCAGTGTGGCGCGCGGCATCACTCCACCGGAATTCGTGATGTAACGCAGAGACAGGTTGTCTGACCACTTCAGCTGGGCGAGTTGAATCCATAACGGGGGCACCGCAGCCAGCCCCGTGATGTTCTCATCCCTGACCAGGTCAACGATGTCCCGGGGAAGCAGGTAATTCATGAGAACAGCGGTGGCGCCGACATGAAACGCGGTCGTAAGCTGATTGAGACCGTAGTCAAAGCTCAGCGGCAGGACCGACAGGATGCGATCGTCGGGTCGATTTTTCAGATACTCCGACACGCTGGCCGCCCCTGCCACGAGGTTGCGATGGGAAAGAACGACGCCTTTCGGTTTGCCAGTGCTTCCGGATGTGTAAAGGATCGCGGCGACGTCGTTGTCTATGCGGGGATGCGCACGTATCTCCCCGGCTTGCGCCAAGGCCTCTCCCCACTGCACGAACTTCAGGTTTGCATGATGACCGGTGACTGGAGGCGCTTCTCCTGTGCCGACCACTATCACTGTTCTTAAATCATGGCAGTGCACCAGGACCCCAGCGAGAAGCCGCAACCGTTCGACAGAAGTGACCAAAATCCTGACATTACAGTCGCGAAGAATATAAGCGACCTGCTCAGCCTTGAGGAGGGGATTGACTGGAACGAACACTCCCCCCGCAGCCGTGGCGCCGAACAGCGCAATCACTGTTTCCGGGCGTTTCTCCAGGTAGACAGCCACGCGCTCCCCTCGGTCAAGCCCCAAGTCAAGAATCGAGTTTTTTGCGAGATCGACCTCCCGCACCAGGGCTGAATAGCTGATTCGGTTTTTTCTATGAACCAATGCTTCCGAATCCGGAAAACGGCCGGCCGAGCGTTGAAGAAGCTCGTGGATAAGAACTGTCATTTATTGTTAACCCGGGAAGTTAAAAGACGGCTATTTTATCTGGTGCCGGCTCATCAGATCATAGATGGTTGGACGGCTGACACCCAGCAATTCAGCAGCTTTTACAACATTACCGTCAACGCGGGCGAGCGCTTTCATCAAGGCGTCATACTCCGCCTTTTCACGCACCTGGCGCAGATTTATTGGTTCCGCTTCTGCGGACGCTTCCCGCAAACCCAGATCGTCCGCTGTGATCAGGGGCCCGTCCGCCATGATGACCGCGCGCTTGATGCAATTTTCCATTTCCCTCACATTGCCGGGCCAGCCATGGCTTTCTATTGCGGCGAGCGCTTCCTTGCTGAAATTGAGTAATTGACGCTTTTCCTGATTACAGAATTTATTCCTGAAGTGGTGCGCCAGAAGCGCCGCATCGCCCACGCGCGCGCGCAATGGAGGGATCGTGATAACGATCTCGCTGAGACGATAGTAGAGATCTTCTCTAAAACGATTTTCTTCAATGAGTTTCTTCAAATTTTGATGCGTTGCACAAACAATCCGTACGTCAACGTGAATTTCCTTGCGTCCCCCAACTCTTTCGATCACTCTTTCCTGCAGAAAGCGAAGAAGCTTTGCCTGGAGCGCCATGGGCAAATCTCCAACTTCGTCGAGAAAAAACGTTCCCTCGTGGGCAAGTTCGATCTTGCCCGGGGTCTGCTTGGCCGCTCCTGTGTACGCGCCTTTCTCATAGCCAAACAACTCGCTTTCGAGAAGCGCTTCCGGAATGGCTGCGCAATTGATTGCCATAAAACGCTTTTCTTTTCTGGCGCTCGAGAGATGGAGCGTTCTTGCCAGGATTTCCTTACCGGTGCCGCTCTCGCCCAACAGGATTACCGTGGCGTC
>JADMIO011216406.1_pt1 | contig 16618 bp, 12 predicted proteins | sample 8958161 | NCBI WGS metagenome assembly JADMIO01 (sample SAMN16585339, study PRJNA669376) | soil metagenome | isolation source: Crop rotation soil | place: USA: Cullars Rotation, Alabama | collected 2011
ATGCGGCCGCTCGCCGCGTTGAAGAGTTCCCTTCAAGTGGTGGGCGGGCTCGATCACAAAAACGCCGAGCCGGGCAACGATGGAGCCGGTGATCATGCGCGGGCCAACGCCACATTTCTCACCGGGGTGCGCGCCCGCAAAACGGACAGCGCCGACATCGAAGCCGGCATTTCGGTGGACCAGCTCGCCGCGCAGCAGATGGGCCATCTCACGCGTTTCTCGTCACTCGAACTTTCCTGCGACAACGTGCGCAAGTCCGGGAGCTGCGACAGCGGCTACTCCTGCGCTTACCAATATAATCTCTCATGGCGTTCGGCTTCGACGCCGATGACGCCCGAGCCGAACCCGCGCCTGGTATTCGAGCGGCTTTTCGGCAGTGGCGCGCCGGGCGAACGGCAGTCGAACTTCGAGTTGCGCCAGCGCACGCAGAAGTCGCTGCTGGATTTCGTGCTCGACGACACGCGCTCGCTCCAACGCCAGCTCACCGCCAACGATCGTGACAAGCTCGACGAATATCTCACCGGTGTCCGTGCGATCGAACAACGCATTCAACGGACCGAAAGCTTTGGCCCGCTCCCCAACCCCGGCGCGGAGGCGCCCAGCGGGATCCCGACGGATTTCGGCGAGCACATGGACATCATGTATGACCTGCTCGCAATGGCGTTTCAGACCGATTCGACCCGCATCGCCACGCTCCTGCTGGCGAACGATGGCAGCAATCGCGCCTTCACCGAGATCGGCATTCCCGAGGGCCACCACTACTGCTCGCACCACCGCAATGATCCCGAGCTCATGGGCAAGGTCGCCGAGATCGATCTCCATTATATGAAGCGCTTCGCGCGTTTCCTCGACAAATTGGACAAGACGAAGGACATCGACGGAAAATCGCTCCTGCACAATTCGATGATCGTTTACGGCTGCGGCAACGCGGACGGCAACCGCCACACGCACACGAATCTGCCGGTAGTGCTCGCGGGTGCCGGTGGCGGCTCGATCACGCCGGGCCGTTACGCGAAGTTCAACTCGCAGCCGATGTCGAATCTCTTCCTGAGCATGAACGATCGCCTCGGCATCAAGGGCCTCGACCGCATCGGCGATTCGAGCGGGCGGCTGGTGGGAGTCTGAGGCGAATGCGGATCAGCCAACCGGCTCAGGGCAGTTCGTAAACTTCGACGAGGGCGACGCCGGTGGACTCGTTCTTTCCGCTGATTTGCGCGGTGTAGTTGCCGGGCATCAACGTAATGATCAGGGATGAGTCTTTGCTGCCGGCCGGCAGCGCAAAGGCGCCGACCGAGGTGGCGGCGTTGGAGAGGTCGGAGGCGGTCATATCCGTGACCTGAGAACCCCAGTCGTCGTTGGCGGCAATGGTCGTCTGACCGGAGAGAATTTTTAGCACCGGATCGGCCAGCACGCCGCCCAGTCCAAATCCGGCGAGCGCCGGGCCGACGGCGCGAACCAGCACGCGTTTGGGCGCGTTGCCGGTAACCACGATACCGGCAATAAGCACGTCCTCGCCGACGCCGACATTCGCGCGGGTGGAAATATTGATCAGGCGGGGTGCGGACGACGTGGTAGAGCCTTCGCCCGCGTCGTAAACTTCGACCAACGCCACACCGGTGGTGCCGTCCGGTCCGCTGACTTGCGCGGTATAGGCTCCGGGATCGAGGGTCACGAGAAGCGCGGCGTCCTTGCTGGCGGCGGGCAGCGCAAACGCGCCGACCCGGGTGCGCGCTGCGTCGATCGCTGCGGCCGAAGGGTTGGCGCCCCAGTTGTCGTTTTCAAAAAGTTTGGTTGAGACGCGATAGAGTTCGAGACGGCTGTCGGCCAGCACACCCGAGAGACCAAAATTGGTCAGGGTCGGACCGACGGCACGAATCAGCACGGGCCGCGGATCGGTGCCCGCAATGACGAAGCCGGCGATCATGACCTCGGCGCCTGCGCCGGCGCGGCCACGAGCAGAGATGTTGGCCAGGCGATTGGTCAAATCCACATCATCACGAACGCCGCCAAACGAGGAACCGGCCAGAGAGCCCTTGTCGATGGCGGCAGTGAGCGATCCGGATGAAACGTTGACGGTCGTCGTGATGGAATTTCCTGAACTCGTCGTAATTGCCAGGGTGGCGGAATCCGAGTTCGTCGTCGTGAAGAGGCCCACGCCGCCATCAACGGTCTGGCCATTCTTCGCGACCACCAGCGCCTGACCAGTTGCAGAGACAATCGTGTAAACACTGCCAGCGGCTCCATTGAGCCCCTGGCCTTCGTAGTAGCCTGCAGCGGTGGAAAGGCCGGAGCTCTTGGAGCCAGCCAAGGGAAGATCCATTCCGACGACACCGCCGGTGAGGGCCCCTTCGGTGCTGATTGCACCAGTAATAAGACGAGTTTCGGAAGCGTCGGCGGCCGCGCGACCCGGAGCGGGATTGGTCGCACCGAAAACTTGCCCGGAAACGGAAAAGGTTCGATCGGCGTTGAGCTGAAAGTCGCTGACGAGAATCGCATACTTTGATCCGGTGAGGTTGATCAAAAGCACGCCCGAGCCGTCGCGGCGCACTTGCAACGCAAAATCACCCAAGGAGCCGTCCGGACCGATTTTTCCAAAGTAGATCCCAGCGGCTTCGGCGGCGGCGGCGGAAATGCGCAAAGTGAGTCGGGCGCCCGCGGAAGACACGGACCCCGCGGCATTGGTTGCGACCGCGGTATAGGTGCCCGAATGGGCGAGTTGGACGGAACTCACGGTGTAGCTTGAAGCAGTTGCGCCGGGGATGGCATTGCCGTTGAAGCGCCACTGCCAGCTCGGGGCTGGGGCGCCGTTGGCCTCGGCGGAAAACGTGACAGTGGCCCCGAGGTCCGCGGCGGCATCCAGCGGTTGACGCGTGATTGTCGGAGGCGAGACGGCTTGGCCAAGCGTGAGCTTAAAGGTGGCGCTGCGAGTGCCGCCAGGGCCGCTGACGATCACTTTATAGTCACCTTCGGCCGTGGCAGAAAGAGCGGACAGAGTGAACGCAGGCAGGGTGGCGGCAGCGATGGGGACATCGCCGCGATACCACTGGTAGCTGAGTGGCGCGGTGCCCGTGGCCGTGACGGAAAAGAGGGCGGTGCCTCCAGTGGTCAAATTGCCGGTGAGAACCGAGTTCGATATTTCCAGTCCCGCCCGCACCGTCAGGGAAGCGACCGCACTCGTGACCGAGCCTTCGCCATTACTCACGACACAATCATAGTCGCCGGCGTCCGAAACCGTGACGCCGAGCAAGGTCAAGGTCGCGGAGGTTGCGCTTGGAATGGGCGTTCCTTGTTTGCGCCACTGAAAAGCCGGCGCGGGGGTGCCCGTGGCCGCGACGGAGAGTTCAACTGAAGACGTGGGCTCGACCGTGCGACCGTGCGGTTGGAGGGAGATGAGGGGGGCACGAGCAATCTGCACCGAGGCCACGGTGCTGGTCACCGCGCCCACCGCGTTGCTTACCGTGCACCAATAACGTCCTTCGTCCGAAGTGGTGGCGCTGGCCACGGAATAACTGGAGCTGGTCGCTCCCGATAGCGGCTTGCCTTCGCGAAACCAGGCATACGCAAGCGGGGCCGAACCGCTGGCTGTGAGAGCGAGCGTGAAGCCTTTGCCCAAGCCCACAATGGCCGCAAAGGGCTGCACCGCGATTGCCGGCGGGCTCACGTTGGACGAGTTGCTGGAAGCGGTGAGACTGAGGGAGGCTTGATTGCTCGTCGCGGAGCCGGAGGTGTTGGAAACGATCGCATGATAGTTGCCGACATCGGCGGTCGAAACACTGGTGAGGGTGAGGGTGGTGCTTTTGGCATTGGCGATGGGCACGCCGTTCTTGAACCACTGACAGGTCGGCGCAGGCACGCCGCTGACCGCCACCACAAAAGTCGCGGTGGCGCCGGCGGCAACGGCTTGATTGGTCGGTTGGGCGGTGATCGCGGGCGAGGCGGCCGCTTCTCCGCCAATGCGAAGGATGAGAAGATTACTCAGGACATTGAGATAACCCGCAGTGCCAGCGACACCCGTCCAGGCGCGTAACTGATAGCCCGCTTCGTCAGCCGGCGTGAGGTTGCTTAAAGCCAGCGTCGAAGCAGTCGCGCCGGGAATCGGAGATCCATTTTTCATCCACTGGTAGCTAATCGAGCCGCTGCCTTGGATGGACGCAGCGATGGTGACCGAGTTTCCCAGCACCGGTGGTGCCGAGAGCGAAATCGCGATGATCCGAAGGGGAATGTTGACGGTTAGGCGCGCCAATCGGCTCGTGACCGAACCCGCGGAATTACTGACCACCACATCGTAGTTGGCGTCGTCGGATTCCTTGAGGCTGGTGAAGGAAAGGATCGGGGTCGTTGCGCCGCTGATCGGCGTGCCGTTTTTCCGCCACTGATAAGTTGGGGTCGGTGAGCCTGTGGCAATCACGGACAAACCGCCGGTTGCTCCAGGCACATAAGTCGCATCCGCGGGCTGCACGGATATGGACGGAACGGTGTTTGGTATGGTCAGGGTTAGAATGGCCCCCGCGCTTGCGGCTTGGCCGAAGGGGCTGCTGACAGAGAGGGTGTAGGTGCCTTCGTCCGAAGATTGGACATTGTTGAGCGTCAGCGTTGAACTAGCGGTCGACCCCGTGATCGGGCGGCCATCTTTTAGCCAGGTTAGGCTCAGAGGACCGCTGCCTGAAACGGTCGCGGAAAATGTTACGTTCGTTCCCGCATCGGCGGTTATGGACTGGGGCTGGGACGTGATGACCGGGGCGTTGTTGTCCGCCGGGGTCGCAGTGACGACGAGTTGGGCGGTGGCGCTCGTGACCATGCTCACGACATTCATGATGTCGACGGAGTAGCCCCCAGCGTCGGCCGCCTGGACGCCCGCCAGGTTGAGCGAGTCGCTCGTCGCACCGGAAATCGCCGCGCCGTTCTTTTTCCATTGGTAGGAAATCGGCGCTTGGCCAACCACCGACACCGAAAAACGAACATTGGAACCGGCGGTCACAGTGGCCGATGCCGGTTGCGAAACGATCGTCAGGACCCCGGAAACCGGTGGAGCCGATCCGACGGCGATGGAAGCTTGGCTGCTGGTTTCGTAGCCGCGCTGGCCGGACACGATGACGTCGTAGAAGCCGGCATCAGCGGCCTGCACATTGGCCTTCGTTAGCGTGCTGCCCGTGGCGCCAGCAATATCTGCCGAATTCTTTCTCCACTGATATGTCAGCGGGAGAATTTCAGAGGCACCGGTGGCGGTGACACTCAAGACAAGGGTTCCTCCGGCGGCCAGGGTCTGCGAGACCGGCTGTTGGGTGATAACAGGTGGCGTGCGGGGATAAAGGACCGCCGCCGGCGACGTAGTCGATCCCGACGCGTTGGTCGCGACCACGGTATAGCTGCCGTAGTCGGCGGTCTTCACATTTGAAATGGAGTAGCTGGGTAGCGTCGCCCCTGGAATGGGGATCCCATCATGATACCATTGGGCAGCTATGCTGCCGGTCGAAGAGGCGTAGGATATAGAAAAATTGACGCTGCCCCCGATCGGAGACCAGGTCGATTGCGGCAAAGTGGCAAATTCCGGGGGCGAAAGCCGCAAGCTGATCGTGGAAGTATTGCTCCGGAACGAACCGAGTTCCGCATAGTAGTCACCTTCCACCCCGCTCGTTCCCGTGATGGGCAAGAATTGATCCGTCACTGATGGAATCAGGACCCCGTTCTTATACCATTTTATCGATCGGGGCTGAATCGTCGACAGGGTTACATGGTAGCTGAGAGCAAGCCCATAGCTATTACCGGGGTTCAGCGTGAAAGATTCGGGGGTGATCCACATTCTATCTCCAGCTGCGGGCGTGGACCCGATAATCGCAATTTGGACACCTAGGCCAGTGCTTGAGACGTTCGAACTTACTCTAGCAGTGACCAAGTAATACCCCGCGTCAGAGACTTGGGCATTGGAAAGGTTTACCGTTGAGCCGGTGGCGATTGGGGTGCCGTTTCTTGTCCAAGAGTAATCGAGCGGGGTTGCTCCCGGGAATGACGCCGTGAGGGTGATGTTCGAACCAACCGGATAAAAATCCGACGACGAAATCGCAGGACTAACTGAAATAGTCGGAGCTCCGGGCGGCTGAGCTTTGACTGCGGTGCCCGCGAAGAGCACTCCGAGCACCAGTCTCGTCCACAGGGGAAATCTGAAATTGGAAAGACGAATGAAACCGAGCGTGTTGGAGGACATTAGACTGATGCAATAGGCAAGGCCGCGAACCATATTACCGCAAAATCGGGTGCCGGCGGCCGAGGCGGCGAGAAGAAAAACCCCCTAAATACTACCGGGCATCTGAAATTCCGCGGGTTAGCGTCAGCACACATTCAAGGTGACGCGTTTGTGGAAAGAGATCGAACGGTTGCGCAGCGGTGAGTTTGTAGCCGGCGGTGAGAAAATGACGGAGATCGCGCATTTGGGTCGCCGGATCGCAGGAGACGTAAACCACGGCGCGCGGTTTGAACGTGAAGAGTTGCAGGAGGAACTGCTCGTCGCAGCCCTTGCGCGGGGGATCGATCACGACGGCGGTGTCGGCGGCCACAAACGCCGGATCCAAATCGGCGAAGATCGTGGCGGCGTCGGCGGCGAGGAAGGTGGCGTTGGTGAGGTTGTTCGCGGCGGCGTTTTCCCGCGCGAAAGTCACGCTCGTCTCGGAAATCTCCACGCCCTCGACGCGTTCGAACGCCGGCGCGGCGGCGAGGGCAAAGAGCCCGCTGCCGCAATAGGCATCGACGAGAAACCGGGCGCCGCTTGCCGCCGCCTGCTCCCGGACATAAGCCACGAATGCCGGGAGGATGAACGGATTGTTTTGGAAAAAATCGCGGGCGAGAAAGCGCAGCTTCAAATCGCCGACCGTTTCGGTGACAACTGCATCGTAATCGGTCGTGACCGTCCCGCTGGCATCGCGGAGCAGCAGCGTTGCCGCCCGTTGATATTCACCGGCTGCAGCGCGCGCCTGGACGCGCGCCCGGACTTCGGGAAGCTTGGCGTTGATCGCATCGGTTGCGATGGGACAGCGCGGGACGTCGAGGATGTTGAAGCGCGTGCCCTGCTGCAGAAATCCGATTGGTGGCGGGATGGCGGGATCGCGTGGCGGATTGAAGTGCGGCGTGATCTTTGAACGATAACCGAACTCGCGGGGCGAGGCGATGACCGGCGCGACGGGAAATTCAATGCCGGCCATGTGCTGGAGCAGTTCGGCGACCTGGCGCTGTTTCCATGTGAGCTGCTCGGCGTAGGCGAGATGCTGGTATTGGCAGCCGCCGCAGCGGCCGAAGAGCGGGCAGGATGGCAGGATGCGGTGTGGCGACGGGATGAGCACCTCGACGAGATCGGCTTCGGAGAAATTCTTGTGGTTGCGGAAGACGCGGACGCGGACGCGTTCGCCGGGTAGCGTGAACGGCACCATCACGACCCACTTTGCCTCCGTCTCGCCGGGCAGCGCTACGCGACCGAGACCGCTGCCGAGATTTGTGAGCGTGGCAATCTCCAGCTCGATCTCCGCGTGGTAGGCGAAGGGTTGGTCGTTGAATTGTTTCTTTTTGCCCACAGACCACACGGAATACACGGAACTGCTGCAGACCAAGAAAAAGGATTTTGTATTTTTTCCGTTTCCGTGTGTTCCGTGTGTTCTGTGGGTCCACCTCCCGAACGCATCACCAGCCTTCAAAATCCGCGCGTGAAGCAGCTCGTGAAGCTGCGCGACCGGCGGCCGCGCGATGAAGCAGGCGTGTTTCTGGTCGAAGGTTATCGCGAAATCCGGCGGGCACTGGAAAAACACGTGGCCCTGACGGAGATTTATTTTTCGCCCGATTGGTTTCTGGGCGAGAACGAGCCGGCGCTCATTGAACAAGCGCGGTTGGCGGGCGCGACAGTGTTTGAGCTGACGAAGGATGCTTTTGCCAAGGTCGCCTATCGCGAACGACCCGATGGGTTGCTCGCCGTGGCACCGCAATGGAAGCGCGCCCTCGCGGACCTTGCTTTGCCGAAGGAGCCCTTTCTGCTCGTCGTCGAGGCGATCGAGAAGCCGGGAAACCTTGGCACGATCCTGCGGAGCGCCGATGCGGCGGGCTGCGACGCCGTAATCGTGTGCGATCCGGTCACGGATATTTTTAACCCGAACGTCGTGCGCGCATCGACGGGGGTGCTGTTTTCCGTGCCACTGGTCGTGGAGGAAAGCGCCCGGGTGCGGGCATGGTTGAAGGAAAAAGGCGTGCGGGCGGTCGCGACGACGCCCGCGGCCGAGGCGATTTATTCCGAGGCCGATCTGCGCGGGCCGCTGGCGATCGTGATGGGCAGTGAGCAATACGGACTGAGCGAATTCTGGCTGAAAAACTGCGACCTGCCCGTGCGGATCCCGATGGCGGGCCAAGCCGATTCACTGAATGTCGCCATGGCGACGATCATCACGCTGTTCGAAGCGGTGCGGCAGAGAAGCCGCGGTTTATCGTAGGGGCGTCGCTCGTCGACGCCCGCCTTGACCGGACAGGCCCGCGGACGCCGTCAGGCGGCGCCCCTACGCAAAGCGGTCACCAGCTCCGCCGTGCCCGCGGCCATCGAGATGCGCGGTGCGTAGCCGAGGTCGCGGCGGGCGGCGGAAATGTCGAACCAGTGATCCTTGGCGAGCTCGGCGGCGATGAAGCGCGTCATCGGCGGCTCCGTGCGGACCGGCAGCACACGCCAGAGCGTTTCGCAGAGGGCGCCGATCGTGGAAGCGGCGTTGAGGGAAATTGATTTCGTCACGGGCGGTTCGCCCAGTGCACGCAGCAGATCGTTGATCCAGTCCCAGAGGACGACGGGTTCGCCGTTGGTGATGAAGTAGGCGCGACCATCCGCGCGAGACGGTCCCGATGAAGTGTCATTTAATAGATGACACTTCTCCAGGGCGCGCTCGGCGAGGAGGTGGGCGTCGACGACGTTTTCGACATGGACCATGTCGACGCGGTTTTGGCCGGAGCCGACGATCCTCAGCCGGCCGGCGCGGGCGCGATCGAGCACGCGCGGGACAAGGTGGGGATCGCCGACGCCCCAGATGAGATGGGGGCGGAGAGCAATTGTGCGGGCGCCCGCACAATTGGCCGCGAGCACTTCGCGTTCGGCGATCGCTTTCGTGAGCGGATAAGGACTCGGGCAGTCGGTGGTGAGAGGGAGAGACTCGTTCGCGTTGGCGAGATCGTGGCCGTTGTAGACGACGCTGGGGGTGCTCGTGTAGACGAGGCGTTGCACGCCGTGGGCGCGGCAACCTTCGAGCAGGGCGCGGGTGCCGAGGACATTGGTGCGGAAGAAGTCATCGTAGCGGCCCCACACGCCGACTTTCGCGGCGGTGTGGAAAACGGTTTCGATGCCGATGCAGGCCGCACGAACGGCGTCGGCATTGTCGAGCGACGCGCGGATGAAGCGGACGCCGCGCTTTTCCAGTTCGGGCGACGGCGTCCGGCCGAGCACTGCCACGGTCCGGCCTGCGGCGAGCAGGCGTTCGACGAGGCGGCGGCCGAGAAAGCCGGTGCCACCGGTGACGAGGACGGAGGCGGGTGACGTGGGACCTGTGACGTGTGACAAGCAGGAAGAACTAAGATCGATTCTGGTCACATGTCACTCGTCACCTGTCACCGGCTTCGCTTCACCGTTTCGGATCGCTCTCAAAGCCTTTGGCGGTCGCGGCCCATTTGGCGAGCGTGAGGCGGTGGATCTTGGCGTTGTGGCGGACGTCCACGGGGAAGCGGGGATGAAAATAAAACGTTTTGATCGGCAACGTGTGCGCGTGCGCGAGCGCGAGGGCCCGCAGTTCGCGGGCGAGGTTGCGCGCTTCGGTGGAATCTTGCACCACGGTCTCGACGACGATCGCGGGGCGCTGTTCGCCGCGCACCCCGAGGCCGACAAGCGCGCACCGCGTGACGCGGGGATGAGCCCGGAAAACCTGCTCGCACGGCTCCGTGTGCAGTGTGGCGGAGGGCGTTTCGACGCGCTCGACTTTCCGGCCGGAGAACCAGAGCCGGCCGTCGGCGCCGAGGTAGCCACAATCCCCCATGCGGTGCCAGACCGTGTCGCCATCGGAAATCTTGGCGGCCGCGGTGGCATCGGGGAGAGCATCGTAGGCCTTGGTGACCACGGGCCCGCGAACGATGATTTCGCCGATTTCGCCCGGGGGAAGTTCACGGGCTTCCGCGAGACGGGCGACGGGAGCATCCGTGATCGCGATGATTTTGATTTCGACTTCGCGCACGGCGCGACCGACGCAGGCGCCCCGGACCGACGCCGGATCGATTTCATCGGCGGAGACGCTGGCGACGGGGAGCGCTTCGGTGGCGCCGTAGGGACTGTGGAGTTTTCCGCTGGGGAGAAAGACGCGGGAGTTTTGCCAGAGCGCGGCGGGCACGGGCGCGCCGGCGCAGAGCACGCGGCGAAGCGAAGGCAGCGTGATTTGGTGAGCGCGGCAGTGGTCGCCGATTTTGCGCCAGAGCGTGGGCGAGCCGAAGGAGTTGGTGACGTTTTCCTGCTGGATCGCCTGGACGATTTTCGCGGGGTCGACTTCGGCGGGGCGGCGCGGATCGATTTCGGGGACGATGGTCGTCATGCCGAGCGCGGGATTGAAGAGCGCGAAGATTGGGAGCATCGGCAGATCGATTTCGCCGGGCGTGATGCCGTAGGTGTCGCGGATGAGCCGGACCTGTGCCTCGAACATGCCGTGTTCGTAACAGACGCCCTTGGGCGCGCCGGTGGAACCGGAAGTAAAGAGGATCGCGGCGAGGTCGGTCGCCTTGGCCGCGGCGTCGAGCTGCGTGGTGAGCGTGGCGGGCTGAGAGCCGACGGAGAGGCGGGCCGTCAGATTACTGTTGGCAGCGACGCGGATTTTTACGGTCGAAAACGCCGAGCGGAAGACGTGGCTAACCGCGCGGGCGAAGGGAATGCCGACCAACGCCCGCGGCCGGGAGCGCGCGACGCAGGTGAGAAACGCTTTCAGGCCCATTCCGGGATCGATCACCACGGGGACGGCGCCGAGCCGGAAGAGCGCGAACGCGGAGGCGATGAGCGGCAGGCCCTGGCGCACCATCACAAGGGTGCGGTCGCCGCGTTGCACGCCAGCGGTGGCGAGACGGATGGACCATGCGGAAACCTCGGCGTCGAGCTCGGCGAACGTCAGCGCGAGATAGTCGATGTCGCCGGCGCGCGTGCGGCCGCGGGGGATTTTCAGCGCTGGCGTGCCGGGTTGGGCGGCGGCCATGAGCGCGAGGTGGCGGGCGATGTTATGATTGCCGAACGACATGAAGACGGACCATGCAAGGCTCGCGCAATAAGACGGTGGCGCAAAAGAAAAACCCCGCGGAAACTACTCCGCGGGGCGAGGAAAAATGCGCTGGACGCCGCGGCTCAATAATCGTGCAGCGTGATCAGGCCCCAGAGGATGCTGGTCTTTTTGCCGGTCGGATTTCCCGTGCTGACGAGCTTGGACGTGTCGGCTTCGACGGCGGTCGCGGGCGTGGAGGGTTGGTAGGAATCGGTGGCGACGGTGATGGCGCCGCCCAGGACCGTGGTTTCGCGTCCGCCGCTGGCGGTGACGCGCGTCGCGCAACCCGTGGCGAAAAGCGCGGTGGCGCAAAGGCCCGCCGCGAGGAGCAGTTTCGTTTTCATGGGACGAAGGAGGACGCTGAGGGCCGGACGGAGTTTCGCAAGGCCCCAGCGCCGAAACTCAGAGGCCTTTGAGGGCCGGTTCGTGCTGCAAAAGCGCGGCCTGCCACGGGAGCAGGATCTCGCCGATTTTTTTGGGGGAGCGGGCGACTTGGGCGAGCTGGGAGCGATTCGCGATTAACGTCGGCTCGAAGCCAAGTTTCTGGGCGACGCGATCGCGGTCGGCCTTGATGCGATCCTGCAGCTCGATTTCGGCCTGCGTGAGCGAGACATGATTCGGATCGCGGCCGGGGCGGCGCGGGAGCGTCTTCGGATCGCGGGCGAGACCGGCGCGGATGGCGGCGGCGAGCGACGGCATGAGACGATCGTGGCGACGGCCGAGATGGATGTTGGCGAGCAGCTCGGATTCGCCCGCGCCCTGCTCGGCGGCCTCGGCAAGTTTCACGAGCAGGGAATTGCCGCAGACCTTGAAAGGCGGGGTGTCGAGACGCTGGGCCTGCGCCTCGCGCCAATGCCACACGGCGTGCAACACGCCGAGACCGGCGCCGCGGAGGCGTTCGCTGCGGCCGATGCGCCAGTCGTTGTCCGTCGCGGGCGCGAAACCGGAGGAGCCGGATTCGATTTGCGCGCGGCACTGCTGCTCAAGCCAGCCGACGCGGTTGAGCTTGGTGAGCTCCTTGAGCAGGATGTCGCGCAGCGCCGGCAGATGCCAGACGTCGAGCGCGGCATAGTTGAGCAGCTTCGGCGTGATCGGGCGCTGGGACCAGTTGGCTTTCTGACCGGACTTGTCGACGGCGACGCCGAAGTGATCCTCGAGGAGCGAGCCGAGGCCGATGCGCTGGCGGCCGAGGAGTTGGGCGGCGAGCATCGTGTCGAAGATGCTCTTCGGGCGAAACCCGCAGAGATCATGCAGCAGACGGAGGTCGAAATCGCTGCCGTGCATCAGGAGGTGTTTCTTCGCGAGCACCTTCCAGAGCGGCTCGAGTTTCAGGCCGGGCGCGAGCACGTCGACGAGGTAGACATCGCGGCCGACCAGGAACTGCAGGAGGCAGACCCGCGTCTTGTAGTGATACATGTTGTCCGCCTCGGTATCGAGGGAGACCTCCTCGACGCGTTCGAGCGCGTCCAGCAACGGCGCGAGGGAGCCGGGTTGATCGAGCAGCTGAAAAACGGGCGGGCGGTTGGTCACTTTCACCCCAAGCAAACGGCGAAGCTGTGATGGAATGAAGCGCGAAATCATGCGGTGTTCAGGGAATTTTGTCCCACGCCGCAAGGAAGGCTTCAACTAACAAAGGAAGGTCGGCGCTGTAGCCGCCTTCCAGGACGGCGGCGGCGGGGATGCCCTGGCGGACGCGGATTTCGGCGAGCCAGTGGCCGAGGGTGGCGAAATCGTCGCGTGCGAGCGTCATCGCGGTGATCGGATCGCGGGCGTAGGCATCGAAGCCGGCGGAAACGAGGATGAGGTCGGGCTGGAACGCGACGACGGCGTCGAGCGCAGCGCGCAGCGCAGCCATATGCTCGGCGTGCGGCGTGTGGGGAGCGATCGGCCAGTTGCGGGTGAGCGGCCCGAGGTCGTGCGTGCCGGTGCCCGGATAACCGGGCGATTGGTGGACGGACGCGAAAAAAAATGCGCCCGCGCTGTCACCCGCTGACGTGTGCGCGTGTAGGATGGCTTCGGTGCCGTTGCCATGGTGGGCATCGGGATCCCAAATGGCGACGCGCTTGGCACCGAGCTGGTGGTGGGCGTGCAGCGCCGCAATGGCGATTTGGTTGAGGTAGCAAAATCCCATCGCCTGCCCGGCGGTGGCATGGTGGCCGGGTGGGCGCATGAGCGAGAAAGCCGGCTCACGGGTGGCAAGCGCGTGTTGGGTGGCTTCGAGCGCGGCACCGACCGCCCGGCGAGCGTGGTCGGCGATGTGGGGAAAGTAAGGCGTGTCGTCGTCGAAGTCGCGGGTTTGCGCGAGCCGCTTCAGGTGGGCGGGCGTGTGGGCGAGGAGCAGCGTGGCGTCGGCCACGTTCGCCGCCGGCACGCGCCACGACCAGGCGGGCTGGGCGGTGCGGAGATGCGCCGCGGTGGCCGTCACGCGCGCGGGCTGCTCGGGTCGCATGGAGGAGCCGTAGTCGGCGCACTGCGGATCGTGAAGAATCAGCATCGGGAGGTTGCCACAAAAATCGCCAAAGCCGCCGGAATGCCAAGCCGCCAGAACAGGAAAGAGGGTTGAAATCTCTTTGTGCTTTTTGCGCTTTTTGTGGCTATTCCTTGGGCCATGAAAGTTGTCGTGCTCTGCTCTGGCGGAATGGACTCCGTGACCGCGCTCCATTGGGCGCAGCGGGAGCATGCCGTCGTGGCCGCGATCAGTTTTGATTACGGCGCGAAACATAATCACCGGGAGATCCCCTTTGCGGCGGAGCATGCGGCCGCGCTGGGGGTGCGCCACGAGACGGCGCGGCTCGATTTTGTGGAGCGGATGTTTGCGTCGGACTTGCTGAAGGGCGGCGGCGCCATTCCGGACGGCCACTACGAGGAAAAGATCATGAAGCAGACCGTGGTGCCGTTTCGGAACGCGATCATGCTTTCGATTGCCTGCGGGTTTGCGGAGAGCGTGGGGGCGGAGGGGCTCGTGATTGCGGCGCATGGCGGCGACCACGCGATTTATCCGGATTGCCGGGAGGACTTCATGCGGGCGATGGGCGACGCGATGCGGCTCGGCACTTATGCGGGGGTGCAGCTGCTGCGGCCCTTCATCGCGATGACCAAAGGTGAGATCGCAGCGGCCGGCGCGAAGCTCGGCGTGGATTTCGCGCGCACGTGGTCTTGCTACAAGGGCGGCGCGATTCACTGCGGGACCTGCGGCACGTGCGTGGAGCGGCGCGAGGCGTTCCTGCAGGCCGGCGTCCCCGATCCAACGGAATACGCGTCGCGCGATCCGCTGCCGCCCAAACCGATCGCGCGCTGATCATGCTCATCTCGGAAATATTTTATTCGTTGCAGGGCGAGGGCGAGCTTACGGGCGTGCCGTCGGTTTTCGTGCGGACGAGCGGCTGCAACCTGCGCTGCGCGTGGTGCGACACGCCCTACGCGTCGTGGAATCCCGAGGGCACGCAGCGTTCGGTGGCGCAAATTGTCGCGGAGGTGGAATCGCATGGCAACGCGCGGCACGTCGTGTTGACGGGCGGCGAGCCGATGATCGCGAAGGAGATTCGCGAGCTGGCGGCCGAGCTGAAGCAGGCCGGCCGGCACATCACGATTGAGACGGCGGCCACGGTGAAACCCGACGGCATCAGCTGCGATTTGGCCTCATTGTCGCCGAAACTGCTCAACTCGGCGCCCGATCCCGTCGAGCACGCGACCTGGCGGAAGAAGCACGAGGCGACGCGCTGGCAGCCGGATGTCGTGCGCGCGTGGGTCGACGCTTATCCCTATCAATTCAAATTTGTCGTCGCGCGGCCGGAGGACGTGGACGAGCTCGAACACATGCTTGCGGCGCTGCATCGCGAGATTCCGCGACACAAGGTGCTCCTGATGCCGGAAGCCACCTCGCTGGAAAAAATGCGCGATCGCGCCGGATGGCTCGGCGAACTTTGCAAGGCGCGCGGCTACCGCTATGCGCACCGGCTGCATATCGAGCTTTACGGCAACAAACGCGGCACGTGAGCGCTTCCGCCATGCCCGATCCCCTGCCCTTGCCGGCCCATCTGTTGTCGGTGGAGCTGGCGAAGTTGCGGGATGCGTTCGCCGGGCGCCCGGCGACCACGCGCGAACTGATTGTCGCACTGGGCACGCGGGCGTTTGCGCTGTTGATGATCATTTTTGCGCTGCCGTTTGTGGCGCCGGTTTCCCTGCCGGGTTCCTCCACCCCGTTGGGATTGATCATCGCGATCGTGGCAGGGCAGCTCGCGCTGGGACGGCTGCCCTGGCTGCCGCGGCGGTTGCTGGATGCAAAGCTGCCCCCGGGTTTTTTCGAAAAACTGCTGAAGGTGACGCAGGGCATTGTCCGGTGGCTGGAAAAATTTCTTCACCCGCGGCTGCCCCTGCTCACCGGCGCGGCTTGGGTGCGGGCGGTGCATTTGCTCGCCGTCGTCGTGGCGGCGCTGCTCCTCGCGCTGCCGATGCCGATTCCTTTCACGAACACATTTCCGGCCTGGGCCATCCTGCTCTTCGCCTGCGGGCTGCTGGAGCGCGACGGATTATTTGTGCTCGGCGGTTATGTGATGCTCGTGGCGACCACCGTGTTTTTCGTGCTCCTCGGCGACAAGGCAACCGACGCGCTGGCGCACGTGTGGCACTGGTTCGGAGGATAGCGAAGGGTGGGCGCGCCGGCGCAATAATCCCCGCACAGCAATGGTCACCGGCCACGAACGGATCGCAGGCGATTTAGCACCGCTGGTCCAGTGACGCTCGACTCGCCGGCGGTGGCGCATTTATTCGACGGTCATGAGCTCCAGCTCCCCTGCCCCATTTACCGGTCTGGCGGATATCGGCCAGATCGCGATCGTCGTCGGTGATGTGGCGAAGGCCACGGTGTTTTATCGCGACGTGCTTGGACTGAAATTTTTATTTCCGGCGGGACCGAACATGGCGTTCCTCGCGGCGGGCGGTGTGCGCATCATGCTGACGACGCCGCAGGGCGCGGGCACGGTCGGAAAAAATTCCATTCTCTATTTCAAGGTCGCGGACATCGCCGCCGCCCATGCGACGATAGTGGCGCGCGGCGCGGAGGCGGTGAGCCAGCCGCGGATGATTGCGAAGATGCCGGACCACGAGCTGTGGATGGCGGCCGTCCGTGATCCGGAAGGTAACGTAGTGGAGTTGATGAGCGAAGTTCGCCCATCGCAATCGTAACAGCCTCGCACAATTCGACTGGCACAGCGGCCCGGCCACTTGCAGGCGGGGGCGGCGTGTGCAGCTTCTGCGCTCCAACATGAGGCAAGCCGCAGAACGTCAGCCGAAGAAACTCCACTACGCTTGGATCGTCGCGGCGG
>JADMIO011426258.1_pt1 | contig 16617 bp, 9 predicted proteins | sample 8958161 | NCBI WGS metagenome assembly JADMIO01 (sample SAMN16585339, study PRJNA669376) | soil metagenome | isolation source: Crop rotation soil | place: USA: Cullars Rotation, Alabama | collected 2011
GGCCGCGACTTCAAGTCACGTGAATTCCAAGCTTCGGATCCCACTGTGCTGGAAAGGCTGATTTGAGTTGATAAATTTGCATTTCGTTTATTTCGTTCCATAAAATCATCCTTTGTGAGAGACTGAATTTTGATTAATTCTGAGGTTTTCGACTTTAATCATGCTCTAGACAAGCCTATTGTGTTTGCTTAATTAAACCTTATACCTACTTAATTATTTCGAGATGAGAGCCTCAAATACAGTATTTAAACAATTCTAAACCGAAATATATACTAGTATATATTTCTTTTTAAAAAAAACATTTATTAAATATTAAGATCAATATTTCATGGAATTTACTGTGGAAAAAAATGAAGTCATTGAAAATTTGTGTCAAGGCCTATCTGAAGAGCAAAAAGAAATATTTCGAAAGCTTTACCAAAGGCAAGCTGATGAAGTCTGTCAGATAATCAAGCAAGCCTGTGGGTATATTTTTGATGCCACCTTGCCCCTTGTACGTTTTGGAAGCGCCTTTTTATCTCCAAGTACAAGAGTTGATGCTTGCTTTAAAGTTCTTAAGGACCTTATTGAATTTTTCGGAACCCCTGTTGTATTGCTTCTTAATGAAGCTGATCATATAAAAGCCTTTAAAGCTGCAGTAACAAACGGCTTTCAAGAAAATGTAAAGATGATACTAAAATCTTGTTTAAATGTTTGTGGTTTTGATTTCAAAAAATCAATAATCAGAAATATTACATGCCTATGTGAAGAAATGAATATTCAACTAACTGAAGCCTCCAAGCTGAATGTTACCACAAAAATTGTTTTTAGAAAACTTGTCCACAATTACCATCAAATAAAATCAGACTATAAGATGTTTGGTGGCTCAGGACAAGATAAGAAAGAAATATTGCGTAAGGAAATTCACAAAATAATTAAAGAAACCAATTGGAAAAGCACTGAATTAAACTCTCTTGAAGAAGTGTTTACCCGATACTATCTTAACCACCTTTCTAAAATGCTAACCAACTTAGCAGAAAATCCAAGCAAACCAATTTCACTTCCTCCTGAGGGGGGTAAGATGAAAGTATCTGCTAGATACCGAACACATTTCATTCTCCAAGAGAGGGTTGTTGAAGACGAAACCTTTACTTCAGAATACAAAGAGTACAATTTTCCTTTCAGTCCCGATCTGGACAGCACATTAAAGACCACCATTAATGCTTTTCTAAATAAAAGAGGGGGAAGGATTTACATCGGTGTTGACAATAGCAAGATCGTTGTAGGTACTAAACTAACATATAATCAGAGGGATGAGCTCAAGCTACACATATTTAGCTTAATCAGTAGCTTTTATCCCTGTATTAAAACTAAGGAGTATGTTAAAGTTATCTTTCTTCCAATACGCGACCAAGATAATAAAGTTAAGCGGGGTCTTTTTATTGTTAAAATTATTGTCAGTCAGGGAGATGTCTCAGTGCTATATAGTCAAGAAACTAAGATTTACAAGTGCCACATTAGAGGAGATGGTCAGAATAACTCTCTTTCTGCGGCTGCAATGGAAGAAGAAAAGGAGGAGAGAAAAAAGCCTGAAGTACAAGCAAAATCAAAAGTTCCAGATGATCATTTCATCGATCCAGAACCTGACCCTATTGAAGACAATTTCGAAGATAAGAAAGAGAAGAAAACTCCATTCTATAAAAAAGTTCTAGCAGCCGAAAAAGTATCAGTCAAAATAAATCACTTTCCTGATACAATTTCATGGGAAATGTGTGGTACTATTCTTAAAAAACAAAATTTCCCAGCACTGACGAATTATGTGGTGAAGGAAGGACATGCTTTTGTGAATTTTACTACATTGGAAGGAGCTAAAGAGTTTATTACTAGAGCTTCTAAGCTTAGTCTATTTGGAAATGGTATTACTTTTATATTAAAAGAGTAACTAGATCAGATTCTGGTAGATTTTGTGGATTTAAAGAGAATCCTAAGGGATTTTAACTTTGTCTGTTTTGATATCTAATCTAAATAAATCTATAAGTATATAAATAAAAGGTGAATCTAAACAGAAGATGTTTTTTTTCAGAGGAAATTTCTTTGGAAATTGAGAAGTTCTTTTCAAAGTCGAGAAAATTTGAAAAAAAAAATATATATATATCAAACTGAGAAACTTTATGAAGATTAACAAACTATACTGAAGCATAGAACTCAGCCATAAAAATATTCAAATATTATTATTATTACTAAGATATATATAGCCTTAGATGAGCGAGTCTTTTATATAGAATATAAATTAAGGTTCAGATTCTTATTTCTTCTTTTCAAATCAATTTTTTCATGAGAAACATTAATCCAGATACATCATTTTGCAAGTAATCAGACCCTTTGATATCTTACATGCACAGCATATATGCATGTAAGAATAGGAAATAGCATAATGATCTAAAAGCCAAAAAAGGATTTTCTAAGAATGAAAGGGTTAAGTAAAGAAAATATTAACTTTCTAACATGAAATAAAAAACTGTTTCTCTCTTTAGTTCTCCTCGTGGAGAGTCCACTGATCTCAATGCGCCGTTCTTTATGTTCCACTTTGAAGGGGGTATGGAAAAGTTTGCGGTTCCAGATAAGTCTTCATGTTTATCTTCAACGATTGTACCGAACGCAACATGCTTATCTTTACCATAGCTTGTTTTTATCAGACCAGTCCTCATGCAACTAATGGATTTAGTGATGGAATCAAGGACTAGAGCCTTAAGTTTGGGAACAATCTCCTCAGCGTTCGTAGTTATTGGATAAATTCTAAACTCAATCTTTTTTTGATTACTTCCATAGTAATGGCCGCACTTATTCCAGAGATCACCGAATTGTTTAGTCATCTCTTTTGTTTTATCAATTATTTCCATGAAAGTATAGTCAATTCCAAGAGATTTTATTTCACAAAAGATAGTCTCCCAGTCAATATCAGTGTGGGGGTTTGGGAACGAGTCAGGCATATTATGGAACCTACAAGGTGCATCGGCAAAATGGATAATTACTTTAGAAATACTCTGCCATTCTAAGGATTTAAGTATTTTTTGGAAGCCTCCATTCATATCTTCTGGTCCATCTCCACCGCCTGTTGCCTTTACTTTTCTCAAGAATTCTTTCACAGTTTCAGGAGTGTTTACGAATGGCTGGATCTCGAAATATGCATCTCCCATATCAAAATCTCTATAGATTACGACAACAGTACGAAATTCTGAGTTTCTATAATTTTTTTTAACCTCTTCGATGATGCTGATGACTTTTTCTCTGGTCATATTGATCCAATTACCCATAGCACCAGTCCCGTTTATCAAGAAGCAGAAGTCCACTTTCAGAGAATTTCTAGTAGTCTCAGTAGCTTGCTGAAATGCAATCTCTTTTGCTACCATATCATACGATTCAAAGTATTTCTTCACTGACTTAAGGATATGATTGTCATTTTTTGACATAACATCTTTCTTATAAGTCTTCAACTTTTGTATGTCAGTGTTAGCGTCGTTTATTTTCTCTAGTTTTCCAACTTCTTCAGGAGTGAGCGATGAAAGATCCTGTTTTGCCTTATCCAGCAAAGCTTCATACCCTGTCAGTTTTCTTTTTAAATCCTCGGTTGTAGAGTTAAGGACTGCTATTGCTGGGGCAACAGAGTCATCTATCTTCTTCATGTCTGCATCAACAGCCTTCAGTGGGCCTTCAGTGGGCCTTCAAGCTTGTTTAGGGCATGAACCATCTGTTTTAACGATGCAAAAGACTTAGCCTTAATTGCAACATGAGAGGACTTAGAAATAACCGAGGATGTACTAAGTTCAGACATCATCTTTGACTCTCATTTTTTTTCTTTTGCCAGAAGCTTCTTAGCTTCTTGATCTGTGGCTTTAGCTTTCTTCTTTTCTATTTCTGTAATATCTTTGCCAATATTTTCGAACATTTTAGTAAGGCTTGCTAGTGGGTCAGAAGGTTCCATCTTCTAAACTATTTAGAAATTTTTTTAAGAGTTATTATTATTTTGTTATTTTGAAGCTAATTACTAGTATTTTTAGAAAAATGTGGCGAGAATTTGAGGTCATAAATTTGCAATTCATTTAGTTCGTTCCATAAAAATAACCCCCTTTGAAAGAGCCTAGGTCTAGATTCAAAAATAAAATTCGCTAATTTTTCATAACTTTATTCAAAGATTGAATTCTGATAGGCTGAATTTTTGATTCATTCTTTACATACTGGCAAAGGATTTAATTCATTGATAGATTCTTCATTTTTACTCTCAGACTCAGCTGATAATTCTCACGTGTTGCAGGTATCTTGAATTTTTGTGCCCAATTGTTTTTAGCTTCTAATTCTGAGGTTTTCTACTTTAATCGTGCTATAGACAAGTTTATTGTATTTGTTTAATTAAACCTGGCACCTACTTAATTATTTCGAGATGAGAGCCTCAAATACAATATTTAAACAATTCTAAACCAAAAAATATATATTTCTTTTAAAAAAAAATTATCTATTAAACATTAAGGTTTCATGGAATTTACTCGGGAAAAATGACACCTTCATCTTTTAAAACTATTTAGAAATTTTGTTTTAAGAGTTATTATTTTGTTATTTTGAAGCTAATTACTAGTATTTAAAGAAAAATGCGTAGTGAGAATTTGAGGTCATAAATTTGCAGTTCGTTTATTTCGTTCCATAAAAATAACACCCTTTGAAAAAGCTTAGGTCTAGATTCAAAAATTAAATCCAAATTAAAACTCTTTGAAAATTTTTCATAACTTTATTCAAAGATCGAATTCTGAGAGGCTGAATTTTTGATTAATTCTTTGCATACAGGCAAATTATTTAATTCATTGATAGATCCTTCATTTTTTACTCTCAGCTGATAATTCTCATGGGTTACAGTTATCTTGAATTTTTGTGCTCAATTGTTTTTAGCTTCTAAATCTGATTCTAATCGTGCTCTAGGCAAGCCTATTGTGCTTGTTTAATTAAATCTGGTACCTATTTAATTATTTCGAGATGAGAGCCTGAAATACAATATTTAAACAATTCTAAACCAAAAAATATTATATTTATTTTAAAAAAAAAAAAAAAATTGATTAAATATTAAGATCAATATTTCATGGAATTTACTGGAGAAAAAAATGAAGCCATTGTAAATTTGTGTCAAGGTCTATCTGAAGAGCAAAAAGAAATATTTCGAAAGCTTTCCCAAAGGCAAGTTGATGAAGTCTGTCAGATAATCAAGCAAGCCTGTGGGTATATTTTTGATGCCACCTTGCCCCTTGTACGTTTTGGAAGCGCCTTTTTATCTCCAAGTACAAGAGTTGATGCTTGCTTTAAAGTTCTTAAGGACCTTATTGAATTTTTCGGAACCCCTGTTGTATTGCTTCTTAATGAAGCTGATCATATAAAAGCCTTTAAAGCTGCAGTAACAAACGGCTTTCAAGAAAATGTAAAGATGATACTAAAATCTTGTTTAAATGTTTGTGGTTTTGATTTCAAAAAATCAATAATCAGAAATATTACATGCCTATGTGAAGAAATGAATATTCAACTAACTGAAGCCTCCAAGCTGAATGTTACCACAAAAATTGTTTTTAGAAAACTTGTCCACAATTACCATCAAATAAAATCAGACTATAAGATGTTTGGTGGCTCAGGACAAGATAAGAAAGAAATATTGCGTAAGGAAATTCACAAAATAATTAAAGAAACCAATTGGAAAAGCACTGAATTAAACTCTCTTGAAGAAGTGTTTACCCGATACTATCTTAACCACCTTTCTAAAATGCTAACCAACTTAGCAGAAAATCCAAGCAAACCAATTTCACTTCCTCCTGAGGGGGGTAAGATGAAAGTATCTGCTAGATACCGAACACATTTCATTCTCCAAGAGAGGGTTGTTGAAGACGAAACCTTTACTTCAGAATACAAAGAGTACAATTTTCCTTTCAGTCCCGATCTGGACAGCACATTAAAGACCACCATTAATGCTTTTCTAAATAAAAGAGGGGGAAGGATTTACATCGGTGTTGACAATAGCAAGATCGTTGTAGGTACTAAACTAACATATAATCAGAGGGATGAGCTCAAGCTACACATATTTAGCTTAATCAGTAGCTTTTATCCCTGTATTAAAACTAAGGAGTATGTTAAAGTTATCTTTCTTCCAATACGCGACCAAGATAATAAAGTTAAGCGGGGTCTTTTTATTGTTAAAATTATTGTCAGTCAGGGAGATGTCTCAGTGCTATATAGTCAAGAAACTAAGATTTACAAGTGCCACATTAGAGGAGATGGTCAGAATAACTCTCTTTCTGCGGCTGCAATGGAAGAAGAAAAGGAGGAGAGAAAAAAGCCTGAAGTACAAGCAAAATCAAAAGTTCCAGATGATCATTTCATCGATCCAGAACCTGACCCTATTGAAGACAATTTCGAAGATAAGAAAGAGAAGAAAACTCCATTCTATAAAAAAGTTCTAGCAGCCGAAAAAGTATCAGTCAAAATAAATCACTTTCCTGATACAATTTCATGGGAAATGTGTGGTACTATTCTTAAAAAACAAAATTTCCCAGCACTGACGAATTATGTGGTGAAGGAAGGACATGCTTTTGTGAATTTTACTACATTGGAAGGAGCTAAAGAGTTTATTACTAGAGCTTCTAAGCTTAGTCTATTTGGAAATGGTACTACTTTTATATTAAAAGAGTAACTAGATCAGATTCGGGTAGATTTTGTGGGTTTAAAGAGAATCCTAAGGGATTTTAACTTTGTCTGTTTTGATGTCTAATCTAAATAAATCTATTAATATATAAATAAAAGCTGAAGTCTAAACAGACTTTTTCAAAGCCCCTCTCCCTCCAAAGTCGAGGTTTCATTGACTTTTTTAAAAGTCTTCATCCCTAAAGGAGACAAGTTGACGAGCAGTAGCGTTTTAGAATCCCCTCCTAAAACAAAAGATAATATTTTATACTATATTTATTACCCAAGTATTAAAGGTTGTAATACAATACATAGGTAAGTTTAGAATTTGGAATATCTTTTTCTTTATTGGCAAATACGTACTAATAAAAATTTACTAATCTTCTTTTTTTCTTTTCAATAAAGAAAGAATTACAATATATAACCCAAGTATCAACACTAGCATATAGATATGTTATCCCCTACTTCATATACAATTCTCTAGTCACAATTCATAACTTTAGACTTATTGGTAAATAGTTTCTTCTTAAGATCCCGAGGCGCTTCATTAGTTGCCGAAAATACTGGCATTTCATGAGGCTCTTTCGGAAGAGGTTCCTCGCTAAACCAAGGGTGTTTTAAGGCTTCTGCAGCACAGATTCTTTTCGAAGGGTCATAAACGAGTAGTTTCCCAAGCAGATCCACGCCATTTTGGCTTAAGCAAACTCCTTCGGGTAAGTTTGCTGCTAGCACCTTTGACAAAGGCGTTACAGGATAGTTCTTTCCCTCAAAGTATTTACTGAACTTAAGCTGTTTCCACCCAGGCCACGCTTCTGTTGTTGGAGTCCCTAAAGTTTTCATAATTAAATCAAGTTGTTCCATTTCCGTTTTTGCTCGAAAGAGTGGCTTTCCTCTGAGTAACTCGACGAAAATACATCCAACTGACCACATATCTAGTTTAGAAGAATAATTGGTACCTCCAAGCAACAGTTCTGGACCTCTGTAAGTAAGAGTCACTACCGTGGGGGTGTACGATCGCTTTGAGCTAGCCATTCTCCTAGAAAGTCCAAAGTCACATACTTTGAGAAGCCCTGTCTGGGTATATAGTAGATTCGAGGTTTTCAAGTCTCGATGGACAATATCTTGACCGTGGATATAGGCCATGGCTTGAAGGAGTTGTTTCATGAGGCCTTTTATTTCTGGGATAGAAAAGGAGTAATTATGATGTTGAATAAGATCTCTCAGTTCGCTTTCCGCGTACTCCATTACGACGAAGACCTGGTCCATAGATTTCCCCATGACGACTTCCTTTATATTAACGATGTTAGGATGTTTCAAGGATTGTAGGAGGGTAATTTCTCGAAGGGAGCTTAGTGGAAATCCTTCTTTCTCATGGCCTAGTTTGATTTTCTTGATAGCATATATCTTTCCTGTACACTTGTCCTGGGCTCTGTAGACCATTCCGTAGACTCCTTCGTGAATATAGTTCAAGAGGGAGTAATTATCTATATCATTACACCCTTCGATAAGAGGAAAAAGCTTCCTCTTTCCTAATAAACTCTTTTCATGTGAGATGCTATCCCTATTGGAAGGTTTATTAGAATTCGGATTACTTTTGAAGGTGGAGGGAGTAGTAGCGGTTTGCTCTTCATCTTCATGTGAATCGCGGGATGAAGTAAGAGATTTTTCCTTTAGAGCTTTTTTACTTTGATGTTCAAATCCAATATGTATACCTTGGTCTTTAGTAGAGGGGAAGTAGGAGCTTTCAAGAGTCTTCTTGCTCTGTTCAAATTGGATTGCATGAAGGAAGTCTTGGTTAAATGTACTGAGATTCTTATCGAACATTCAAAAAGTTCTGAATTAATTTTTAGAGTATTAAAAAACTTTTGCTACCTTTTAAATGTTTTCTCAGTGGGAAAAGTCCGATTTATTTGAAGATGCAATAAAAATTTAAAGGTTAGAAATCTCTCAGCCAATGTTTTAAATACTAGTAATTAGGAACTTGTTCCAAAGGGTATAGCAATGGTATTGGGAAAGCACTGGAAAGATCTAATTTAGTTCATTAGAAAGAGCTGACCGATATAAAAAGGGAAACTTCCTAATACCGTAAGTAAATCTCTTTTGGGCTATAAGGAAGCTTCTAGAATATTTAAAGCTTGGATTAAGTAAGTGCTTAAAAATTTAATTCTTATATACTGGAAAAATTATTCTAAATGTTCTAAAGCCATTGACAGGAGATTTTTTTTAAGGAAAAAATTAAATCCCCCAGCAGATTGATCTTCCTTGATTTCCTGTTAGTCCTTAAGAAACCCTTGTAATAATTTGTTAATTTCTGGAGCATCGAGAGATATTCAATTAATCCTCTCTAGTAGTAGATTTTTTACTAATATTTTTATCGATAAAAGACTCAGAAAACTAAGTCTTAGTTCAAAATACTTAGGAACGGAAAAAAAAGTTTGATGATGAATATTTTCCCTATAAAGAGGCCATCTAGAATTTTTGAAAGATCTATTTTTAATGAATTCTAGCGAAGTCCGCAATTATTCTACGAAGCTTAATCTTTGTAAATTAGTGTTACAAGAAAGGTGGCTTAAAAAATCAGGTTATTTGTATTCTTTTTTTATTTGGCAGAGCTGAAATTATTTGAAGTTAGTCCTACTGAAAGAGAACAGGGAATAATCTTTAATTTTACCATTAAGCAAAGTTTCTGCTTTTATAATTTTAGGACGCTGCCTCCTCTTTTAATTTAAATTATTTCACAGGCTATTTTTATATTAATCAAACCGAAAAGGAAAACTTTTTCTCACTAAAGATTGTTTTATCTAGATTACTCTGTCATGGAACCCCAGAAAAGGAGAAATGAAACCCTTTCTTTAAAGCGGAAGGTTAGTTGCCTCAGCCTATCACCTTCTGAAGAACTATGCAAAGACCAATTGAAACTATTCAAAAGACATGATGATAACTTTATAAAGAATGAAGAAAGAATAACTCTAAATTTCAACTCTGTACAAGGTATAATGGGTCTCCAAAACCGCTTCGAAATGCAAAAGCCTTCTTTATTTACAACTAGCTTTGTTAATGATCCTCCCATGTTTGGGTTACAAAATACAGAGCCAAGTATGGTTCGCCAAGGGACATATCTACAGAATTCATCTATAAAACCCTACTCTTCTATGTTTTCTGGCTCAAATCATGATTCGTTCTATCAATATTCGGGGTATGCTCCAAATAACTTAGCAAAGATCAACCTACTTTCAGGAAACAATCAAGAGTTTGGTATGAGTTGTCATAATGACACTTCATACAGGGGTCATAATGATCAAAAACTGAATATGAACCAAAGCTGGCAGCCTCTAATACCCTCGAAAAAAGAGGAGGCTGTATTGATAAGGACGGCTTCACTTAAGCCAATTTATGTGGATGATGCGAAGATGCAAAGAATGACAGGAATGTTCGAAGAGTAGTGAAGCATTATATTTAAGCTCGAGAATTAAGCGTAACCTAAAGAAAGAGAAGGTATTATTTACATTGAGCACTTAGCTCAGGAATCTAAAGAGTCTTATTGAAGACAATAGTACTCTTGCAGAGGAAGAGTTTATGAGTATCTCTATTATTCTATATATGATAGAAATTAGAATTATATATACAATTCGCTGATAAATACTATGGTAATATATAAAAAGGTAATTGAAACTTGAAATAATATCTTTTCGAGTAAAAGTAATATGACAATAAAATGCTAATTAGTTTTGCAAAAGACTTTAAACTGCTTTATACTTACAATCAATATCTATAATTATTCTCTTTTTAAGGTAGGGACAATATCAAGAAATACTTATCCCAGCTAATATTTTATCGATTTAAAAAAAGGTTAAGTTGATTTATTAGAATTCCTGTTAATAATTACAACTAAATCTCATTTGAAATTTTAAAAAGAAGAAGAAATATTCAACTAACTTTGAATAGTGTTGCCCAATTTAAAGAAAAAAGTCTACCCAATTGTCAATTACATTTCTCAGATCTCAACACTGAATAAGAATAAAGATTTTCCATCTAAACTTTTGAAACGTTTTTGAAAGAATTTTCCCCTATATTTATAGGAAAATTAAAACATATACAGTATTCACAAGACGCTCAGGTAATTTATTTGTCGTGGTAAATTCTACAAGAAGAGAACTCAATTACTTTAAAAAACAAAATTTCCTATATTGCAAAAGGTCAAAAACTTTTCTGGTTTTTTTTAATATAATGATCATTTCTGATATAGGATATTTCAAATCCATTGTGAATTAGATAACTTAAGATTAAAATATAAGAATAGAATACCTCTTATTGAAATGAATTGAGATAAATAAAACTAATAGTAGACAACTCAGTATCAATGATAAGTAAACTAACTAATTAAAATTTAATAAAATAGAATAGATTTCAAAGAAAGAAATTTACTACCAGAAATCATTAATACAGAAATTTTCTTCTTTCACTGTTCTTCAATATTAGTCAATTGCTTGGTAATAGTTGCATCCTACCCCAAGTTCTTTAAAAATATCTCAAGGACGTACTATAAACTCCTAGAATACTTATAAACAGTAATATGTTTTCTACCTAAACTTCAGCTGATATTTAATGATATTACCAAATTGAGCAAGTGCATGAGTGTAATTATACATTTAAAATTTAACTATAAGAAAAATTCTGCTATGGATAAGCAAGATGAAGAAAGTTTCAAAGATTTAGCTAAAGGTTGCCTTGTGGGAGCTCTTAGTGGGGATGCAATAGGATCTTTTGTAGAGTTTAAAACCGAGGTTTCAAAAGAGGAAGCAGATCTGGCCTTAACTATTCCTGGAGGAGGACCTTTTAATTTAGGAAAAGGTCAAATTACAGATGATGGTGAACTTTCTCTATGTCTTGCACATGGGCTTGTGCATGGAAAAGGCTCCCTCAATTTGGATATAATTGGATTTTGGTACGCTGAATGGGTAAAATCAAGACCTTTTGATATGGGTACAACAACAAGAAATGCCCTAAGCGAATGTGCTAAAGTGGATAAAAATTTTGCTAGGGCTTGCCGAAAAGGATCACAACGATCTTCCGATTCTCAGAGCAATGGAGCTTTAATGAGAATCACTCCTCTTTGTATATGGGGTAGTGAATTGCGTAAAGAACAGCTGATAACTGCTGTGACTGAAGAGACCAAGTTGACCCATCCCAACCAGACTATTGTTGAAGTTAGCATTGCTTATGCCTACACTATCCAGTATTTATTGAAGAATAAAGGAGATTATAAGGGGGCTTTCTTGAGCTGCAAAGAAATTATAAAAGAATTAGGAAATGAAGAACTGATGATTTGGATAGATGAATTAGAAAGCGGTGAACTTCCTACTGCAAGGTGGCAGATTGGTTGGGTAAAACATGCTTTTATTTATGCGCTTTACTACCTGAAAAATAATTTTAGTTATTTCGATGCGATGAAACACATGCTCTTAAAAGGAGGAGATACCGATACAAACTGTTGCATTGTTGGAGGCATGCTTGGTGCTCTGCACGGATTTAAAAAATTGCCAAGTGATATTACTAAGAAAGTATTGGAGTACAATAGCGAGAGTGATGAAAGTGGAATAAGTAGACCAGAGTTTCTAAATCCAAGCAAACATATAGATCAGATTATTATTGACCTTATTAAATACAAACCCAGTTCTTTGGAAATTATTGGAGAAGAAACTAAAGAAGAAAAAAAAAACTTATTGGCAAACTTGGAAAATCTATTGGGTAGGAATAAGAATTAATAAAATATTTTTGTATAGACTCGTTCTTTTCAAGAATGAAAAAGATGCTTAATGTAGTTACTCTTTCACCATCGTCATGATCTATAAAATTCTATATTTCTATTTATTCGTAAATAAACCATCTTAGTAATAAACCTGGGAGGAATTAGTTTCGAGAAAAGTATAACAGTATATTGAGACTTTTATGTTCAATATCTATTGGTGTAATTATCTACTATTATTAGTTCTTATTAAACATTCATTCATAAAATAGCACTCAAGATATTCCATTTTCCATATATCGTTCTTGTCTTACTTCCTGATATTTTTTAGAGCTATAAATGAACCTAGGAAGTTTATTAATTCTATGTTTTATTCTTCTTGAATATATTTATTTTGGTTATATAAAAGCTTTATAATAATATTGATTTGCTTCAAAAAGAAAATCTAGGTTTCATATAGATAAATATATATATGTTTTTTAATCTAATAAATCACTTGGTACTCCACTATTAGCAACTAGATAAGAAAATAATATATCAAACTTAGATTTATCTGCAAACAGATTACTATAAGCATGTTTAACGCATTTATAACTATCATCTAATGTATTAGCAAATTCGTTCTTATGATGTAAAACAAAAGTTTCAATTCTACATAATTCTTCACATTGAGTGTACCATCGCCACAATGGATAATGTGCTGCATAGCATAAAGCCCAAAGTTTATCACCATTTTGATCATTTTGAATATACCATTTTTTTCTTCGCATTTATCACAAGAAACACTCATTTTTAAAATGCAAAAAAACTTAAGTATTTTTTGTTTGTTTAAGTTAATCCAGTCATATTCAAAATAATATTCCATTTTGTTGTAAGATAGTTAATAACCTTTGGTAGTTAGCGTCAATTGTATGAGTCAAATTCTTACTCGCATATGTTGCAGGTTTGCCTGTTGTTTTTGACCAAGCGACATCAACGATTTTAGCATCAGTAACTTGAGCATCAGCAATTTTTTGAAGTTCCTATCGCATTTGTCGAAATCTTTGAATTCAATATTGAACCATTGATATCTTTGTACCATTTATTGTTCCATCTACGAAATTAGCATCAGTCCAAATATGATTATCTACATAGTTTTTGTTGTTGCATCTGGTGAAGCACTTGGTGTAGCTAAACTTGTAGTTTTATAAGTACCACCATAATCTGTATTTGAATATATTGTATGAGTTGAATTCTTACTTTGAAATGTCGATGGAGTACTTGTGACCTTTGACCAATCAAGAGAATTTATTTTTGCATTAGTTCTTGTATTGTCTGTAATGTGTGATAACGATATTTGACCTATGACTCTAGTAAATGGTATATTCATTTCTCCAAGTAGATCATGTATTTGTCCCAGAAAAGAGTACTCAGATATTCACGGTATATGCTGAAATGAATATAATTACCGGTAGTCTTATTTGATACGATTAATATGGACTTTATTCAAAGCTAAAAATTTTGTTACAGTCCAACTTCAAGCCAAATTAGCCAATCAATCTATTTATTGTTAAGCTTCCAAGTTGTTTGGTCAAATATGTCTCCCTCTTTCATTAAAGTCTTCCGAGTTTTAATAATTGGTTCAACATTGCTAGGTTGGTAGTAATTATGGGCTAGATTTGAGATATCTTGGAAGCCCAATGAAATCTTTGTTGCAAAGGCCTTGTGAGCTATAGGATATCGGAAGTCCTTAAGATTATGAAGACATGTATCCAGGTTTTTTAAGACCGTTTCATGTGCAATTCCAACGTTTTTGATTTTCTGAACAGCTGAGGATGGTTGGTCTGAGCTCTTTACCAGGTATTCTTTTAGACAACAAACTTTGTGAGTAGGTTCTGGAATTGATAAGCAAAATCACCAAGGATGATACGATTATCCTCTTCCTCTTTTTCTTTAATATCATATGTATTTTCCAAGCTTGCATTATGTTCTTCTTGCTGTCAATATCTTGTAATACTTGCTTAGTATCTATCATTGCTTCTACTAATGGATTCGCTGTCATAAGTGATCTATCTAATTGGAGGTTAATTCTCAAAGATCGTAAAAAAATCCTAGAAGAGGGGATATATAACTCTCTAAATATATACATATATACTATGAAAGAAAGACTGAATTCCTTCAAGAGAGTCCACCTGCAGGAAGGAGCTACAGGCTTCATCCTCAATAAAGCAATCCTTCAAGCGGGTCCGCCTATAGGAAGGGACTGCAGGCATCATTCCCATAAAGAGTAGATAAAGAGGGACTTTTCCTCCTCTTAAGGTAGGGGAGAGAGAAAAGCCTAAAAAGAGAGACCAAAAGTGAATAATGTAGGGATCAGCACCGAGGGAAGAGAAAAGTTCCTCAACCAGAGTATGAAAACTCTTCCCTCACTTTTTAATTCAAAATTATTATTTTTTTTTTAATTTGTTCAAAATTTGTCAAAACTTTTTTTTTTTATTTATTAGAAAGATTACAAATATCTTAATTAAGCAGCTTTTTACTCTTAATAATTGTTTATTAAAATATTTCTTTTGAGCAACTTCAAATACATGTCAGACTCTTTTAAACCTGTATCCATTACCATTGAAGCAAAATATCCTTCTGAATTAGTTATTGACATATCTCCTATCATTCTTACAAGAAATTTATATGGAACACGTCGTGATCTATAAAATTCTATATTTCTATATCTTCGTAAATAAGCCATCTTAGTACTAAGCTTGGGAGAAATTAGTTCCGAGAAAATTATAACAGTATATTGAGACTTTTATGTTCAATATCTATTGCTGTAAATATCTACTATTACTAGTTCTTTTTAAACATTCATTAATAAAGCTTAGTCAAAAAGATCATCGAAAAACACAAATCTAAATACAAGCAACAAAGTTGCTTGGCTCGCGGCTATAAAGCCCAATAAGATATATCGCTGATTCCCAACATATTTCTTGAGTTCACTACAATAATTATAAATCAAGCTTTAAAAGTTTATACTGTGAGTAGTTATTCACCAAGAACCACACTATGCCAACGATACCATAGATAATTATAATCCACTGAAGAATCTATTTGAATTGAATTATTTTGGAAAATTGGAGACACTTACAATAACTGGAATAATCGCTATGATCAGAACAGGAATTAGAATAAAGGTTGCATATCCGTAAATGCAGAGTGTCTTTACATTAGTTAGTCTTCATCTTAAAGGTAAACTTACATCTATGTATCTAACTTTGCTTCCAAAAAACCTGAATAGGAAAGTGAATATAATAGGTATTCCTAATCCAAAGCCATAGATCTTTTAGGACATAAGGACCGGGAAAGGCTTTAAATAAACTTACAACACCTGTTGCTATTGGAACATAATTGAATTGACTTTGGAAAGTTTTCCCATCCTATTTCAAGTATAAGACGAGATTGAGTTCTTATTATTTACACTAAGTGCATCAAGGAACCTTGAGAAATTGCCTCCGGCGGCTACAACGAAGATAAGTGTCGTATAGATCCAGAAAGGTCCATATCTATTAAATTAGCATCTTCTTAGCCTTAGATAATGATTACAGATCAGGTCTATCTTGAATGATTTCAAAGAAATTATCCTTCCTGGGGTCAAGAACGGCTATGATTCTCTGTTTTACATCATCTGTGGTCACATCAAAGTATTGCTGATAAAATCTTGTGACGTAAACACAATTAACTATATTTTAGTTGTACTCTAGTGAGCAGCAAGGGAAAAATCCTGTTGATTTGGGTTTACTGCCTTGCTGGAGGTTAGGTGCCTCTTGGGGAATTCTCTATAACAAATTACTTTCTCGAAAATACTATGTTAGGAGAGAATTGAAAGATGAAGAAAGGCTTACCTGCTCTCTGCTCTCTCCCATTCCACCATATTGCTTTTGATGGGGATCCCCCAGGTTGATTTTGAAGTCAGCTATGTCTCCGTCCTCTTGGTGTCTCATGAATGTTTCTCGCGGTTTTGGTTAAAGTTATTTGGAATTGAAAAATTATATGCCAAAATTATCCCTCAAAAATTAAAAAACTTGAAACCACCGATTAGGAGTGTGTTGATTTCCTAGTCAGAAACGCTATAAAAAGGCAAGACATGATAATTCAAAGAATCCAAGATAATTTAAATACTGTAAGTGCTGTAATTACCAGAGATTGTCCTA
>JADMIO011418060.1_pt1 | contig 16615 bp, 7 predicted proteins | sample 8958161 | NCBI WGS metagenome assembly JADMIO01 (sample SAMN16585339, study PRJNA669376) | soil metagenome | isolation source: Crop rotation soil | place: USA: Cullars Rotation, Alabama | collected 2011
TGATGCCGATGCCGCCGACCACCAGGGACACCGCAGCAATCAGTCCCAAAAACAGCATAAACATCAGCCGCGTCGTCTGAGCTTGCTGCAGAAGCTCCAGCGGCACTGTGACGCCGTAGTCGGCCATAGTGTGGTGCCGAGCCAACGTGTCGCGCACGACCTCGACCGTCGGCAGCACCATGTCGCGCTCCTTGACCTGCAGCGTGACCTGCGTGAGCTCGTAGAGGTCTCGCTGGAACTGGCCAGGCTTGGTCACCACGTCCATATCGCCGATGCGGGTGCGCATCGTGGTGATCGGAATGTACACGTCGCGCGAATAATCCTCAGCGGCAATCGACCCGCCGATGCCGGCCGAAGGCGCCCGCGGCTTCATCACGCCGACGACCTTGTAAAAGCTCTCGTCGATCATGATTTCTTTCCCCACGGGATTGCCGTAGGGGAACAGCCGCGTCGCCGATTCGGCGGCGAGGACGCAATAATTCCGCTCCTCCGACAGATCGGCGTCCGTGAGAAACCTTCCCAGATCGCGCTGCAGGCGGGTGACGTCGGCATATTCCGGCGTGCAGCCAACGCATCGGCCCTCGAACTTGCGCGTGCGATTACGAAACTCGCGCGTCACTTCGCGGATCGGTACGGCCCGCTCGATCGTACCCACCGTACTCAACAGTCGCTGGTAGTCGTCGCGAGTAAGCCCGTACCCGCCGTCCTGCACCTCCTCGGCCGACGGCTTGACCGTGCGAACGATGATATTACGGGCCCCCAGACCCGCAATCTGCTCCTCGGCGGCTCGGCCAATCCCCTCGCCGATCGATAGCAGCCAAATGACGCCCGCCACGCCGATGAAGATGCCTAGTACCGTGAGCGCAGACCGCAGCGGATGCAAGAGCAAGCTCTTGACGCTCAGCTTCAGCGTTCGCCACCAGCGCGTCACTCTCGCCGCCTCTCGTCGTATTGGACTTGGCCGTCACGAAGCATAATGGTGCGCTTGGTGTGCTCGGCGACGTCATTTTCGTGGGTGACAAGAATGATCGTACGGCCTTCTTGATTGAGGCGTTCCAAAAGCTGCAGGATTTCCTCGGTCGTGGCCGAATCGAGATTGCCCGTCGGCTCGTCGGCGAGCATAAATCGCGGGTTGTTCACCAAGCTGCGGGCAATCGCCACGCGCTGCTGCTGACCGCCGGAAAGCTGCATGGGCCGATGGTCGAGTCGGTCCGCCAGGCCGACCAATTTGGCGAGATCGACGCATCTCGCTCTCGTGGCCGGGTTGGTCTGCCCAGCGTAGTACAAGGGCACCTCAATGTTTTCCACGACCGTGAGCGCCGGCAAGAGGTTGTACGACTGAAACACGAAGCCAAGTCGCGAGGCGCGGGTGACCGAGAGCTGGTCGTCGCTCATCCGCGCGACATCCTCGCCGCCGAGCAGGTACTGTCCGGACGTGGGACGATCGAGGCAGCCCAGCAAGTTGAGCAGCGTGCTCTTGCCCGAGCCCGAAGGGCCCATGATCGAGATGTAATCGCCTTCCGGCACGTCGAACGACACGCCGCGCAGCGCATGAACGGTCTCGCCCGACAGAACGTAGTCCTTGCGGAGATCGCGGATCGCGGCGGCGAGTGTGGCGACGGCGGACAAGGTTGCAGGCAGCTCACTCCCCCCCGGCTGCGGCTCCGGAGCTCGAGGTCGTCTTCGCTTCGGCGACCGCTGGCTTCTTCGCGGCGTTCTGGGGCGTGGCGGCGGCGATGGCCGATTCCGGCAACCTGCGCGGACCGCGCTGCGTCGTGGCGTCCTTCGCGCGTTCTGGCGGCAACTCGGGCAGCGACACCTTATCGAGAAACAGCCGCGGAGTCATCGCCACCATGTCACCTTCGTTCAGACCCTCTTCGATCACGAAGAACTCGTCATTGTTCGGGCCGCATTTGACCGGTCGCGCCTCCCACTTGCCGTTGTTGTAGACAAACGCGTAATACTCACGTCCGTGGACGTACACCGCCTGGACCGGCACTTGCAACGCGTCGGGCACGTACGCGCAGCGGATCGTCACCGAGGCGGTCATCCCCGACCGTAAAAAATCCGCCTTTTCGTCTATGCTGACCTTGGCCTTGTATTCTTTGACATTCGCCTTGCGCCAGCCGCTCGGCTCGGCGTACTGGTTGACTCCTTCGACTGAGCCATTGAGCACCACGTCGCCCATGCCAACCGGCGAGATCTTCGCCGACATGCCGGGCCGGATGTACTGAATGAGCGATTCGTTGACGTTCAGCTCCACGCGCATCGCCGTGGGATCGGGCAGCCGGATGATCGCCTGCCGCTCGCGGATGACCGCCCCCTCCTTGACGACGAAATTGTCGCCGCCGAAATCCTGGCGATTATGGGCATACGTAACGACGCCGTCTTTGGGCGATTTGATGATGCAGTGCGCGATCTGCTCATCGATCTCCTTCAGCTTCTCGACCGCGACCTCATAGCTTTTCTTATCCGATTCCCATTTCGCCTTAGCGATGACGATGTCGCTCTCGAGCTGCTTAAGCATCTTGGCCTTGGTGTACTCGTCCAGCACCTTCAACTTCGTCTTCGCAGCGTCGAGCTCCTTGCGCGACTTCTCCACCGCAAAACCGTCGGCTTCGAGCTGCAACTGATTGATGTATCCTTTGGCCGCAAGCTTTTTGCTGAATTCGAAAAACTCCTTGGCCCGGTTGAGATTCTCCTCCGCGACGAACACTTCGCTTTCGATCGTCTGACGCTCTTGCACGTACGTGCCGTCGAGATATTCCTGCTGGGCGATCAGGGCCGTTTCGTAGAGATTGCGCGATTCGACGACAAGCGCCTCGGCCGTGTTGACCGCAATCTGTTGCGTGTTGCGCTCTTCCTTGAAAAGCGACGAATCGAGCTCGACCAGAAAGTCGCCTGCCTTCACCGCCGTGCCCTCCGGCACGATCTTCAAGATCGACACGCCCGCGGTGTTCTTGGCCTTCACTTCGGAAACGACGTCGGTGACGCCGGCCGACTCGATCTCCCCGCGTTCGGTGACGCTGAGCGCAAAATCGTCCCGCGCCACCGTGTGCAAGATAATTCGCTTGCTCGGCTCTTCATTCTTGCCCCGGCGCAGCCACCACCAGCCGCCTACGAGCGCCACGACGGCGCCGGCGCCCAACAGCACCAGAATCGCATAGCCGGTGCGGCGGTGAAGTTGGCGGGAAATCGGTGGGTTAAGTCGACGCATAATCATTGAACCCCGCCGGGACGCTCCCGTTTTGCCCAGGGGAAGCGTTTGCAGTTGCGGCACGGCGGCGTTGTGAAGAGGCAGTTCTCCCCGCATTATACGGTCGCCGCGATAGGTGGTCAGACGCGATATTTTACGGCTATTGTCCCGCGGGGACAGGCGGAAGTGAGACTGGGCCCATGAAGACCACGGGCGAAACGCCCGACGCTTGCTCGACGCCAGTCGCCGCCGGACCGCTTGCTCCCTGATCGTCGGGCAGTTCATGCGGCGGCGGCAGAGGAATCGACGGCAGCGTTGGACTCGGCAGCGTTTCGCCGCCTTCGGGAATCAATGACTCCGGCTGCTGCAAGAGGGGCTCGATCGTTTCGCCCTGCATTCGGCTGACCGCCGGCGCCGCCTCGTACACCTGGCCCACGCCGGGGTACAAGTCGCTGGCGTTGCACAGGCAGTCGCGAATTTTTTGAGCTCCGGCGATGAACGATTCAAACTGCACGTCGTGATCGCAGCGCAACCCCGTGCGATCCAGCTCCATGATTCCCAGATCGTACTCCAATGCCAGCCGCTGCACTTCGTGGTTGACCCAAACGCTCAAGAAGTCGTTTTGCACGTTCAGCAGGTCGCCCAGCGACTGCACCAAGTCGCGCGCTTGGGTGGGGCTGACCTGCGTCTCGACGCCAGGCTGCGGCGGTTGAGCCAGCCGGAGCTGCGTGAGATCGACCTGCGAAATGGCCACCAACACAGCCGCCCGCCGCAACTCGAAATTCAATTCATTAAGCCGCATCTGCCGGAGTCGACTCCGCAAGCCCTGCGACACGCGATCGCGGAACTGGTAGTAACTGCGCCTTGCTTGCTGGTATTCGATGAGCGCCTGGCGGTACTGATTCCGTTCCGACAGCCGCGTCAGCGGCGCGTCGAATTGAACGCCGGCCCGCAGCCGGCCGGTTGTGTTGCGAATGCGGAACGGATTGTCGCCCAGATTGCCGATATCGCCGCTGAATACGATGTCGAGATCGCTTCGCAATGCATTGGCATTGAAGTAAATCAGCCGCCAGGAATCCACCAGCGCCGCTCGAGCGTTCTGCCAATCGCGGCGGTACGCACTGGCAATCAGCAGGGCGTCCTCGTTCGTCAGTTCGATGGGCGCGAACGTGATCGCGTCCAGCCTGGCCCCAGCCTGAACCAAGCGCAACTCCAGCAGCCGGCCCGAAAGATCCGCCAGCGTTGTGATCAGCGGGGATAACAGTTCGTTCATCGCCGCCTGGTCGTCCTGCTCCATGCGCTCAAGCTGCCCCCAGACTCCCGCGATGGTTGCCGCGAGCGATTCAAAATCCTTGCGACGCTGCTGAGTGCGGGCATCGAGTTCTGCCGACGAGATCAGGCGTGGATCGATCCGAACTTCTTCCAGCTCGCTTCGATTGCCAAGCCGCTGGAGATATTCGCGGCGCAGCGGCAGTGCGGCGTCCTGTTTGTCGAGATCGGCCCGAGCGGCGTCGACCCGCGGCGCGACGACTTGCTCAAGCGCCGCGCATTCGGCGAGCAACTTGTCGAACTCCTCCGCGAGCGCCGGGTTCCGCGGGCCCCCCTGCTCCCCCTCCGCCTGCGATCGGCGGCGTAATTCCCGCAGTTTCCCCAACGTCGTGCGGACGCGGATTTCAATGGCCTCCAGCTCGGGGTCGAGTAGGTTGAATTTGTCGAGATATCGATCCTCGATCTTCACCGGCAGCTCCGGCGGCAGGCCCAGCACGACTTTGTAGTTGTCGAGCACCGTCTGGTATCCCGCCTGAGCAGTGAGCAACTGGCTTTGCGCGTTGTAAAGCGCCTGCCGGGCAAGGTCGACTTGAAACCGGTCGATGCGGCCCGCGTCGTAAGTCGCCTGCAACTGCTCGTAGCTGTCGCCCAGGGCGATCACGTTCGACCGCTGGTTGCGAAGCTGCTGTTGGTTTTGCAAAAGTCCGATGAAGCCGCCAGCCCCCTGGGCGCCAGCGCCGCCGGTAAAGCCGCCCCCCTGCCCCTGCTGCACGCCATTGTTGCCGAAGAACCCGTTGAAATTGCCGAAGTTGCCGACGTTGCCAAAACCGCCGCCGCCGACGCCAGAGAAGCCCTCAAGACCGCTGCCGCCAAAGAAGCCGCCGCGCCGCGAAGGTCCCTGGCCGGCGTCTTGACCGGTGACGACGTTCAAATAGAACCCCCGGCGATATCGCTCCATCTGGCGCACGTTCGCCAGCAGCGTCCGCTCGGCGATGGTGAGCCGCTCCAGCACAAACGTGCGCCCGCCGCCGCGCAACAATGGCTGCAGGAATGTGAAATCCAAGAGCGTCGTGCTCGTGTAGTCGTTCGGTCCGGCGAACTGCCACATCAGCGAATTGGCCGCGCCGACCACGAACTCGCCGCCGGTGGCCGTAAGCCGCCGCGCCTCAAGCGGGTTGCCGGCCCGCAACGGCGACACGTCCAGCACCGTCGATGAATTGCCGAGTCCGTTTCGATCTCTGGCGTCGGCCGTAAGAAAGATGCTTGAGCCGCCGAAAAATTGCGTATCGAACCTGAACCGCTCGAAGCTCACGTCCAGGGCCGAGAGGTACAGCGTTTCCAGCTCCGATTGATACTGCGGCGAGTTAATGAGCGCCATCTCGGCGGCGCCGCGCATATCGAGCTGGACTTCACCTTTACCGTTGCGTCCCAGGAACTGCTGCCAATCGGGATTCTCCACGAATGCCGTCCGCGGCAGTTCATTCCACAGCTTTGACCCTTTCTTGCGGTCAACCACTTCCATGTATCGATGCGAGATCGGATCGTCCGGCGGCTGCGGCTCGACGTCCGGGTCGTTGGGGTCGTACATGCGGCTTCGCGGATCGATATCGATGCGGTAGCTCGAAGGCGCAGCGCCAGCAACCTCGGCCTTAGGGTCGACCAGGCAGTAAGCGTCGGCGTCGGCCGTCTGCCGGTAAAAGGTGCGGCTGCAACCGCAGACGGCCAAAAGGATGGTCCCCGCGGCCAGGAGATGTCGGAATTGGCCCTTCATGCAGCGTCCTCTCCGGCTTGGCCAGCTGAGGGCGCGCTGTTCTGGGAACTCGATTCGACCGCCGCGACAATGTTCAGGACGACGGCTCGACCGGCGGGCGCCAGCCGCCATATTTGGCGGCGACGGTCTCCGTGTTGGGCGTCCTGCTCGATGAAGCCCGCGGCACGGAGTCGTTCGACGACGACGCTCACCTGGGCTGCTGACGCGGCGAGCACTCGCGCAAGCTCTGTTTGGGCAAGTGCGCCGGTCGATGGTCGTTTCGACGGACCGCCGGGTTGAACGCCTGCGTCCGCATCGTGCAACGCCCATAGCAAGCGAAATTCGGTTTCGCTCACCTCAAAGCCTTCGACCCACCGAGCGAGGTCGCGAACCGCAAGCTTGCCCGCGACCGCTAGGCGGCAAGCCGCTGCGATTCGAGTGATGGCGGACTGCGTCGCGGGCGGTCGTTTCGAGGACGTGCGAGATCGGGACATAGCGCGGCGCGAACGCAGTGAGACAGGATGCTCTACCTCTGAAAGATTCGGCGTCGAAACGTTCGGACTTGAACGATTCAACGATCAACGATTCAGAAGCGAACGATTCCCGCGCGGACTGTGGCGCCAGCAGGGCTGGCACAGCTTGACGGTGGCGGGGAGATTCGATGGTCTGATCCGAGCAGTTCACTTCGACGCCGCCGGGGCGTTGTCGGCGGACAATGATCATCACGAGCGCGTCGCCATAGAAAGGACTCCCGAGGCGGACGATGGGCCTCGGCTTGATGCTACGCCGGGTTGGCCGCCCCGGCGTGCCGCCCGAGGTTTGCGCGTCAAAGCTCGTTTTGACAAAGCCGGCGGCCGCCGTGTAAATTCACACTGCCGGCGGCATCAGGGCGCGACGATCATGATGGAGAAAAGGGATAGGCAATGGCCGTGACTGCGACGACGGCCGCGCTCATCTTGACTGGACTTGTGGCGACGCTCGCCGTGCTGCACTGGTTCACGCATGGCAGATCGAGTCCGCTGGCGGCGCTGGCGTTCATGCTGGCCGGGCCGGTGCTCGGTCTGATCTTGTTCTTTCCCGCCGCCAGGAACGTGTATCACGGTAGTACGAACTACGGGAAAATCTATGGCCTGCGCCCTACGGAGTATCTGGTGGTGATGGCAGGCGTGGGTCTGGCCGCCGCTGCGTGTACGGCGGGCATTTACGCGGGCATGATCGCTGGAGAACTGCGGGCGGCGCGACTCTCGCGCCCCGCGGTGACGCGGCCAGCCGCGACGGCTGCACTTCGCGGCTTGGGGCTCGATGCGCTGGCGACGCTGGAGGAAATCGAACAGGCGTACCGCGACCTGGCGATGCGTCTGCATCCCGATCGCGGCGGCGATCCCGAGGCGTTCAAACAGTTGCAGTCGCATTACGAAGAGGCGAAGCGCCGCGCACACGGCGGGCGGGGCGCCAAGCGCGAGACGCCGCAGGCGCGACCCGGCGAATCGCCGCGAGGATAGGCCGGCATTTTTTTCTGGTTGATGTTGGGCTCAGTCCGTCGGCGGTTTGGAAAACTGCAATTGCCACCCAGGATGTTTGGCGCGCAGTTCCTGAAGTGCGCTATCGCTGATTTGTCCTTCTGTAAGCGTCAGCATGAATTGAGGCGGCGGCGGTTGGAGTTGCGCGAGGCCGGCGTCCGTTACGCGAGTGCCTGAGAGGTTAAGCTCGTCGAGTTTCGGCATGCTTGCGAGCGTCGCGATCGCCTCGTCGCCGATCCTTGTCCCGGCGAGGTCGAGGATCAGAATACTGGCGTGATTTCGCAGAGCCGTTAGGCTTTCATCGTCGACATCCGTATTGACAAGATTAAGACGCTGCAGCCCAGTGAGCCGTCCGATTTCCTTCATCCCCTCCGTCGATACAGGCGACGCGTAGAAATTCAGCGAGGCCAGTCGCTCTCTCGTGCGTGAAGAAAGGGTCTTGAGGCCCGAGGCGTTAACAGCCGTAAGCGTCAGGTACAGTTGCTCCAATTCGTTCAAATTGGCCAAGTGCAGGAACACGCCGTCATCGATGGCAATTTCGGACACGTCCAGGCGCATCAAATTGGGAAGGCCATTGAGAGGGGCCATTGCTTCGCTGTTAAGATCGAGGCGATGCAGCGTGAGCTCACGCAATTTGGCGCAGTTGCGGATGTGCGCGAATCCGGCCGCGGTGATCGCGCAGTCGTCGATCGTGAGGACTTGCAGCTTGGGCATGTGCGCGAGCTGCTCCAGACATTGGTCGGTGACGTGTCGCGACTCCAGGCGCAGCTCGGTCAGGCCCGTCATCCACGCCATGTCCGCAAGCGCTTTGACGTCGCTCGACGATGCCACGTAGGAGAAGGGATTCCAACCGACGTTCACTTCGACGTTGGAGTTCTCGATAAGCTGGTGACAGCCTTTGCTCGTCACCTGAGTTCCTTTCAAGTCGACCCGAGTAAGCTGCTTTAATTTTCGCAGGTGGAAAATGGCGTGGTCCGTGACGGGCGTACCGTCTAAATCAAGCCGATCTAAGCTCGCAATTGCGCCGATGGACGCCAAATCTGCGTCATCGATTCTCGTCTCGGCGAGCTGCAAGAAGGCTAACCTTTTAAGTTCAGCAAGGTCGGACAGACTATCTCCGTTGAGCTGCGTGCCTGCCAGGCGGAGTTCGCGCAGCTTGCGCAGCGAACGCAGTCGGCGAACTCCCCCATCGGTCACTTGGGTCCTGCTGAGGTCCAGTTTCTCCAGGTCAACGAGCTGGCACAGCGCGGCGACTCCGACGTCCGTGACGCGAGAGCCGGACAGTGAGAGCTCCTTCATGCCAGGAAACTGCAGCAAGTAGGGGACCTGGGCGTCGCCGAAGCGTGCTCCCTCGCAGTGAGCGCTGATAACCTGCTGAACCCCTGCGCGGCCGAACAGCGTTTGAAGCACGTCGGGAGGATGGGGGCCTACGTAGCCGATTCTAGCGCCCAAGCCCTCTAGGATATTGACGGCTTGTTGAGGGCGTCTCTTCTGGGCAAAGGCGTTGAGCGCCCAAAGCACGACAACTGCCAGAAAGAGCCATTGCAGAACGCTGACGCGTCGCCAAGGAACCGAGCTTGTCATCAATTCCCTCTCGCCGCCTGCTGCAATTGGAAGTGCGCTTTGAAGACCGAATTGACATTCGCAGCCAGCGTCAGATGGTCGCGCGACTGTCGTCAGCTATGCTGTTATACCGTTATCGAGCGGCCGATTGACCAGAACACGGCCTTTGGCGAGGTTTTCGGTTGGCGAACGACCTCGCGTCGCGGACGTTGCTCAAATCACGGCGCCAATGTTGATTGCCGCCGATAGGTCTGCATAACAACCAGCGCCTGGCTCGCCTTGCGTCTGGCCAGCGGGCCCAACTTAAAACAATTCGCGAGATTGCCTGTCCGCAGGGATTTCAAGTTTTTTTGGGAATTCTGCGACCCTCTGCAGCGTCCAAACGGCAATTCCTATTCGTGGACTGTGGCCGGGCGGACAAACCGCCCCAACCTTCGCACGGCATGCGAGACGCGCCCTTGTTCGACCGGGACCAGCTAGTCGTCGTGACGGAAGGGCTACGAGCTGGCCGGGCCGAAGCTTGGGCGGCGCTGTACGACGCCTACGTGCTCGACGCATGGCGGCATGCTGCGCGGCTGCTCGCCGGAAATCGCGAAGCGACGGCCGACGTGGTCCAGGAGGCGTTTTTGGCGGCGGCTCGGGCGGCGCGGTCGTTCGATCCCGAGCGGGGATCGCTGCGCGGATGGCTGCTGGGAATCGTGCAACGACAGGTGCTTGTGCATTGGCGAAAGGAGCGGCGCACAGCGCGAGGCGCAGATCGTCTTGGACCGGCGCAAGGCGGAGAAATCGATCCTGTCGAGGCGCTCCTGCGAGGCGAGCGCGCTGCGCATGTGCGGCGCGTGCTGGCAGAGTTGCCTGCCGAATATGCATGGCTGCTCGTGGCCAAGTACGTCGACGATCGGTCCATTGCCGCAATTGTCGCCGAGACGACGGTGGGCGCCGAGGCGGTGCGATCGAAGCTGGCGCGGGCGCGGCGGATGTTCCGCAATGCGATGACCCGCCAGCGAGTTGGACGATGACGCGGGCGAAAATTGTGCTTGGGTAGGACCATGAGCAATTCCTTGCATCACGACGAATACGAAGACGATATGCGGGCGTGGCTGGCGGCGCTCGGCGGGGAAAAGACGCTGCCAGAAGGCGAGTTTTTGAGTGTGCTGCGAGCGCGCTCCCTTGCGGCGTTCGCAGCCGCGGAAGATGAACAAGCGGCGCAGGCCCCGCAGTCGACCGCAGCCGTGATTCCCGTGGCGTCTTATCGTCCGATATCAGCCCCGTGGCGACGCCGCGCGCTGGCGACGGCCGTAGCGGCCGTGCTTACCGGCGTGGCGTTGTGGTTGGGCGGCGACTGGTCGCCGTCGGCGCAAGGCGGCATGACCTTGGGGGACGTCCTGCGGCGAACGGCCGCTTCGCCGTCGCTGCATTTGGAAGTGCGTCGCAACTCCGGGCAGCAGGCCGAGGTCTGGGTCCGCGACGGCGATCGTGTGCGATGGGAAGAGGCCCCGGGACAGTATGCGATCGCCCACGGCAGTCAACTGTGGCGGATTGACGAGGCGGCCAATACCGCACGCAAAGAAAAGTCGCCGTGGTCGGGCGCTCGCGGCGTCAACCTGGTGGCGGTCTTAGAAGCGGGCGGAAATTTTCAACTTAGGGACGCTGCAGCGTGGCTGGCGACGTCGCCCAATGCGCGCGGCGAGTATTTGGGAGCGGACTGCCTGACGTATGAGCGCGACTTCGACGCCCAAGACGGGCCGCTGCGCGTGATCGCTTACGCCGACCTGCAGGGACGGAAGTTGCAGGGGCTCGTTGCGTGGCGACGCGATGCGCTCGAAGAGCCGCCACTGGCCGAGGTGCGGCTCCTGGAGCGCGACGTTGTCGTGGATGAGGCGAAGTTTAAGGTGGCCCAGTCGCTCACCGAGGATGGGCGAATTGGCAAGGTGCTCGACCTGCAGGGATTGGTCTCGGTACAACCGCCGCTGGCCCGGCGATGGACGCCCGTCTGCGGGCCGCTGCCGCTCAAGCCTGGCGATTGGGTGCGCACCGAAACTCGCGGGGCGAACGCTGTGCGGCTGGCGCTATCGTCGCAGGCCGAACTGACGCTCGGCCCCGGCAGCCTGGTCGAGCTCGTTTCGCCGACGCGCATTCGCGTCCACAGCGGCGAGTTGCAGGCGAAGGTCCCTGCCAGTGCGACGAGCTCGCTCACCGTGGTCGGCAAGGACGAGGCGAATGAGGAGTTGAAGAGCGGCGCCGAAGTCCTTTTTCGTCGGAGAGACGTGGACTCGCCGCTCACGCGAATGGAAAAGAAGCCGCGCTGGCTAGCTGGCTTCGAGGGATCGACGAGCGATGAGTCATTGGGCTCGCTCATCGCCACCGTCGACGGCAAGAATGTGCCGCTCAGCGTCGGCTATCACAAGGTTGGCGTCGACATTCGCGATCAGATCGCCCGGACGGTCGTCGAGGAGTCGTTCGTCAATAACACCGATGGACGGTTGGAGGGCGTATTTTACTTTCCGCTCCCGGCCGATGCATCGATCAGCGGCTTCGGCATGTGGATCGGCGACGAGCTGGTCGAAGCCGACGTCGTCGAGAAGCAACGCGCTCGCGAGATCTACGAAACGATCCTGCGCGAGCGGCGGGACCCCGGACTGCTGGAATGGACCAGCGGCAATTTGTTTAAAGCTCGTGTGTTTCCCATCGAGCCGCATGCCGAAAAGCGGGTAAAGATCGTTTATACCCAGGTGCTGCCGTTGCGCGACAACCGCTATGTGTATAGCTACGGCCTGCGGAGCGAACTGCTGCGCACGCGGCCGCTTCGGGAGCTAGATATCGAGGTGCGGGTGTCGAGCGAGTTGCCGCTGCGGACCGTGACGTGCCCAACGCACGATGGACGCGTAGAGCAAACGAAGCACGCAGCCAATGTGCAGTTTGCGGCGCAAGAGTACGCGCCAACGCTAGACTTCGAGATCGTGTGCGAAATTGACGGACGGCAGAGCGACGTGGTGGTCATCCCGCACCAACGAGGGTCCGACGGGTACTTTCTCGTGCAACTGACGCCGCCCTCACCGGCTGGAATGTGGCGTCGAGAAACGCTCGCGGACGGCGAGCCGCTGGAAGTCCTGCTGGTGTGCGATACGTCTGGCTCGTTGGACGCCCAGTGCCGGGCTCAGCAACGCGACTTCGTCGCTGCTTTGCTCGGCTCGTTGGCAAGCGATGACAAATTCAACGTTGCCGCGTGCGACGTCGACTGCGACTGGGCTCTTAAAGGTGAAAATGGCGGCGAGGTCGCGTCCGCGACTGGCGAGCACATCGAGCAGGCTCTCAAGTACCTCGATGGCCGCCGCTCGTTGGGCTGGACCGATTTGGACCGCACATTCGCAGCCGTGCTGAAGCAGGCGACTGACAAGACGCAGGTGATTTACGTCGGAGACGGCGTGCCCAGCGCCGGCGACGCCGATCCGCAGGCGCTCGTTGCGCGGCTACGACGGATGTACGACGCCCGTCCGCAAGGCACATTCCACGCGGTAGGCGTCGGCAATCTGTACGAGGCCACGGTACTCAAGGCGATCGCGGAGCTCGGCGGCGGGTCCGAGCGCCAGATTGGGGGCGAGATGTCGCCGCAGCGCGTGGCGCTCGAGCTGTTGCGCGAGCTGACCGACCCCGGACTGCGGGATGTGAAGGTTGAGTTCAGCGGCGTGCAAACCGCGGCCGTGTATCCCGATCGCTTGCCGAACTTGCCGGCCGGGACGCAGCAGATTTTGGTGGGGCGATATTTGCCGCAGCCCGCGCAGCAATCGGGCGAGGTCATCGTCACCGGCAAGCGCGGCGACGAGACCGTGCGGTACGCGACGCGAGTGCGGTTTCCGGCGGACGTTCGGGGTGGGGATATGGCTTCGAGTCCAGCCGGGAACGCTGGCCCAACGCCAAGGGCACATGGAGGCGAAGAGAACGTCGCGGGCGCTGGCAACTCATTTGTCCCACGACTTTGGGCTCGCTCGCACCTCGATCACCTGCTCGCCCAAGGTTCCAGCCAGGCGATTCGGGATGAGATCATTTCGCTGTCGGAACAGTTTCACATCATCACGCCGTATACCTCGCTGTTGGTGCTCGAAACCGACGCCGACCGTGAGCGGTTTGGCGTGAAACGCCGGTTCGCGATGCGGGACGGCGAGCGATTTTTCGCCACGGGGCGCGACCACGCGGACTATGAGTTGACTCACCACGAGATGCTGCTGGCGGCCAATTGGAGAATGGGCCTGCGGCAACGGATTCTTGCCGGCTTGGCAGGGTTGGGCCGCGACGCGGAAGTGTTTCAGCAGGTGGGGCAGTTCCCGGGCGCCGAGCCCGCGCTGGTTGGACGAGAGGTCATGGAAGCGGGGCCGGCCTACTGGGGCGTGCGCGCCTACGGCACCGACGAGATCTCTTCGCCGATGTCCGGCCCCTGGGGTAGCGATTACTACTACTACTACGATCGACGCGGCGGCTTCGGCGGCGGCGGTCGAGAGGGCTTTGCCGGTCGGCCGGGATTGGCTGGCGCCGAATCCTTCGACGTCAACGGCATGATGAGCCTGAGCAATTTACCAACGCAAATGACGGGCGACCGATTCAATTCCGATTTCGACAACCTGGCCGATTATGTCGCGGAGCAGTTCCGCGATTTGTCGGGGCGACGACAGCCGATTTTCGAGGAGCGTAAGGAACTCGATGGTTCGTGGTTGAACGCGAGCGACTTCGGCGGACTCGAAGACGCCAGAAGCGACTCGCCGTTTGGCTTCATCCTCGGCGGTGAAAAGCCCGCGCTGGCCCCGGCATCGCCCCCGACATTGGGCCGGCAGCTTTATGCCGGAGCCCAATTCAGTTGGGGCCAAGCGCCGCAGGACCGAGGTCGGATGCTGAACGCGGACAAGTGGAGCTTGGGCTTGGCGTTGTCCGAGCCGGTTAGTTTGCGCGGCTTGTTAACCAAAGACAAGGACGCCATGAATCGTGGGCCATGGACCTCTCAAGACGCCCACTGGTTGGACTTGCTCGTGCCGACGATCCCCGGCGCGCCGCCGCGGACTAAGCCGCGAGCGGCGATGTGGCCTCCGGATGCCGTGGAGATTGCACGAAATTTGTTGCGCGTCGACGCGCTACGAGCCCTCGCGGGCGGCATTGAAGTGCGGCGCTCCAGCGTGTCGCTCGATCCGCGCTGGGATCGCGAAAGCGGGCGGAGTGAGCAGCTTGAGCTCTACTCGCCGACCGCATGGCTCACGCGCCCGTTGGGCGAGGGCGTTGATACGGTCGTCCAGTGGTGCGACGCGGACGAGCGAGGAGCCTTCTCGCGAGCGTTCGAGCTAGGACGCGTGCGAAAATCGACGGCCGACGACCGGCGCGAGATCCCATTGGCGATGGGCGACGATTCGCTTCAACGGATGGATGAAACGTACAGTGACTGGAATATTCGCGTCGAACATCCGGCAGGCGACGATGCTGCTGTCGATCGTGTTGTGCTCGCGCTTTCGCCGAAGCACGAACCGCAGAGCGGCATGCGGCTCACGATCGACGCAGCACGGCATGTGCTAATTCAGCGGCAGCAAATCTCAGTCGGCAAGGTGATCGCGACGACGACGTTTGACGAGTTCGTCGACGTGGGCGGCGTCTGGTGGGCGCAGCGCGTTGAAACGCGCGACGCCGACGGCGCGGTGACGGCCCGCACAAACCAGTCGATCACGCTGTTATCGGCAAACGATTTTCAAACACGCTACGACGCGGAGAACCCTTCTCGCGCAGGCAGCCGCGGGCTCCCCACCCCCCCTGCCCCGGCTCCTGCGCTTTTGATTCACTTCCCGCTACCCACGTTGCAGCATGCCAAAGAAGCCGTCGCCGGAGGCTCCGCGAGCGTCGCAGCGCACCTTGTCCTGCTGGTTGATGAAACATCTCGACAGCAGTGGGACGCAGTGTTGGAACGACTGGCGTCGATCGAGGCGCTCGCGCCAAAATCCCCCGAAAGGAGCTGGGCGGGACTTCGCTGGATTCGAATGGCCGTCGAGCAGATGGCCCGCCGGCATGCCACCCTGCTCGAGCGGATCACGACCGAGGCCAAATCATTGGTCGAAACCCAGCACGATGAACGGTTTTTCCTGGCCAATCATCTTCTGGATGTTGCCGGCGCGATTGCCGACGGCAACGAACAACTTAAACTCCTCGACTCGCTCAAGCCGATCTTTGCGGCTCAACCCAAAACTCTGGACGGTAATCTGCAGTGGCAGCAGCGGCGCATCAACCTCCTGCAATCGCTGGGCCGCACTGAGGAGCGGCTGGCGCTCCATCGTGAACTTGCGGCTGCAACTCCATGGGACGCCTCGCGCCACATTGCCTTGGCGCGCGACTTGGCGAGCGCTGGGCAATTCGACGCCGCGTATGCGTGGCTCCAACAGGAGCTCGATCGTAACCCCCGCCGGACAGAAGATGACAAGAACCAACTTGTGTACGCCTACGCCGACCTGCTCGACAGCCAAGGACGATACGCCGATGAGGCAGATTGGCTGCTGAAGCGCGTGACGCAGCATCCACACGCCCAAGAAGTCTACGAGCGGTCCTTGAGCGCCCTGGTGTACGCCGACGACGTGGTCAAGGCGGAAGCGCTCGTCGAAGAGTGGCTCGCGATCGGCGCAAAGAAGAAAAACGATGACAAGCTCTCGCCAAGCGACGCGGCGTGCTTGCAGGCCGCCGTCAATTTTGCGTGCGGCTCGCGTCGAAATCTGAACGTCTACCGTCCCGAGGAGAAATGGCTCGCGCCGCTTGCCGCCGTGGCCCGGCGATTGGCGACTGATCCTCACCACGCGAGCCTTGCCGCGCAAATCATGACCGACTGGCGGTTTTCGGACAGCGACGTGGCCGATGGAGCGCGCCGCGAGTTGTTCGCGCGGCTTAGAGCCGAAGCGAATTCGCTGACCCCGCCGCAATTGTCGGCGCTCATCGGCTGGGTAATCGGCAATCCCCCCGAAGCCCGTTTCGACGATTGGCGTGCGCTCGCCGATGCGGTCCGCGATCGCTGGTCCCGGTCGCTCGATGATTCGGAAAAGGATCTGCTTGGCCAGGCGCTGATCACGATCTACTCCAACCGGTTTGCCGAGAGCGAGTACTTGCCCTTCCTGAGCGCCCGAATCGACGCGGCGGCGCATCAGTACCGCCTTGGCTACGTGTCGCAACTGTTCGAAGCGCTGCTTGCGCGACCGTGGAGCGACCAGATCGAGGGGGAGGCATTTGCGCTGCTTGCACGGCTTTCCGATGCTGAGGAACCGGTCGATCGGCTCGCCGTGCAGTTGCCGTCGCTCTATCGGCTGG
>JADMIO011475833.1_pt1 | contig 16613 bp, 12 predicted proteins | sample 8958161 | NCBI WGS metagenome assembly JADMIO01 (sample SAMN16585339, study PRJNA669376) | soil metagenome | isolation source: Crop rotation soil | place: USA: Cullars Rotation, Alabama | collected 2011
CGGACTCAGGCCGAAGTCGAGCTCGCCGAACGAGGCACCGCCGGCCGTCGCCTTGGGCACGCCTGCCTGCGTATCGAGCGCCATCGAGCCGCCCAGCTCGAACATGCCGTCGAGCTCGATGGTCTGACCGCGCGGTGCATTGCCCTTGGGCGCAGCATCGCCGAACAGATCGAGATCGCCCATGCTGGGCAGCGGCAGAGCTCCGCCCTGCGTGTTGAGCGTGGGCAGCGAAAGCACGTTGCTGCCGCCCGTCGGCAGCTCCAGATCGTCCGAGGTCAGATCCATCGTCGAGCCGAACGAATTGGCCGGACGATTGCGCGCCGGTTGATTGCCCGGCATGCCCAACGTGCTCAGATCGATCAGGCTGTTGCTCTGATCTTGCGTGCTGCGCGCCGGGGGTAGATCGAGCCCCATGTCGAAGGCCTGACTCGAGCCGAGCGTCGCGGGCTTGCCGCCGAAATCGCCGAACGTACCCGCGCCTGCGCCAGTGCCGCGCGCCGGTGGCAGATCGAAGTCGCCACCGAAGTCGCGCATGTTGCCCTGATTGGCGGGAGCAGACGGCGGCAGATCGAGCGATGCATCGAGCATCATCGGACCGATGCCGAGGTCCGTCGGCGCCGCCGGCTGCGGCGCGCGCGCTGCGTTGCCTACCATTGGACCGATGCCCATGGCGGTGCCCGCAGTGGGCTGCACCTTGCTGCGCGGCAAGTCGTTGGGCGCAGGCAAGTCGAGCACGCCAGGCTTGGCGAGCGTGGGCAAATCCATGGGCGCAGGCAGATCCATCACGCCCGGTTGCTTCACGACCGGAAGGTCGTTGGGCGCGGGAAGATCTTGCATGCTTCCGAACTGCCCGAAGTCATCCTGTTGCGGCAGTCCGAACGAGCCCGTCTGCGGCTCGAAATCGGCCTCGTAGTGCTTGCGCGCCGGCAAGTCCGCCGGGGCCGGCAAGTCCTCGGCGCCGCCCATGATCTCGATGGGCGAGTCGAAGCCCTGTGCTCCGCCCGGCAGATCGAGAGAGTCCTTGGCCAGCTTGCCGCCGAGTCCCTGGCCGCCGCCGATGCCGAAAGCGGTGCCCTTGCTGGGCTGCGCTGCGGGCTTCACACGCGGCAAATCCTGCGGTGCGGGCAGCTCGGCCTTGCTCGCCTCATTGGCCACGAAGTCGTCGAGATCCGACAGCGGGCCCGCTATCTTGCCGCTCGCGTAGAACGGCTGCGGATCGACCGCCAAGCTGTCCTTGGGCATGCTCCCCGCACGCGCCGCCGGCGCCGCAGCAGGCTTGGCAGCAGGCGAGTTGGGCTTGAAGCCACCGGCCGGACGCGCCTTGGGCGCCGGCAAATCCATGTCGAGATCGAAGCCGCCTGGCGAGGGCAGATCCATCGCGGCAGCGCTCGCGGCCTGTCCCTTGGTGGCGGGCAGATCCGTCACGCCCTTGGGCGCGGGTAGATCCGTGAGGTTCAGCTCCTTGGGCGCAGGCAGATCCGCGAATCCCGCCTTGGGCGCGGGCAAGTCCGTGAAGCCCACGGCCGTGTTCGCAGGCGAGTTCTTGGGCGCGGGCAAATCGGCGAGTCCGCCCTTGGGCGCGGGCAAATCCGTGAGTCCGGCGAGTCCGGCCTTGGGCGCCGGCAAGTCCACATCGGAGAGGGGCGTCGCAATCGGACCACGCGCCTTGGGAGCCGGCAAATCCGCCGAAAAACTTCCATCATCGAACGTTGGCGCAATGCGCCCGCCCGGCTTGGCAGCAGGCTTCGACGGAACCTTGGGCGCCGGTAGATCGAGCCCATCCAGCTCCGCGATGCCCTTGCTCTTGCTCGGGTCCGGCCGCTTGGGACTCGGCAGATCAGACAGCTCGCCGCTGAGCCCGGGGCGCAGCCCCAGCGGCACCTCGGTGCTGCCGGTCTGCGGCGAACCGAACGGGTCGTCGGCCGGCAGCGCCTTGCCGCCACCACCGCCGGAACCCAGCGTCGGCATGCCCAGGCCCACCTGGGTGCCCTTGTGCTTCTTGGCCGTGGGCTTGGGCGCAGGCAGATCGAGATCGAAGTCGCCTCCGGGCGGCGATGCCGCCGCGCCTTCTGGCAGTACATGAACCGATGCTCCGCAGGCCGGGCATCGCATCTTCAGACCGCTCGCAGGAACGCGGCGGGGATCGACTTCATAGGGCGCGCCACACGCCTCGCAATTCACCTTGAGCATGCTCTTCGAGGGTATCATGGCTCACGAAGCAAACTGGTACGGCTAAGCGTGGTTTTTTATGCGCGGACTGTGCGTATGCGTGACGCAAACTTGACCGTATCGCCTGCGCTCTCCTACGCTGAATCGCGGCGCAGCCTGTGCGCTGATCTGGGTGGAGGACTCCGTGAAGAAGGCAGTAACGCTCGACATCGCAGGAGCTTCGTATCGCATGCTGGTGGACGCCGATGAGCGACACCTCGCGCGGCTGGCCCAAATCGTCAATGAGCGCGTCGAAAAGCTCGGACCGAAAGCCCAGCAAAAAGCCTCGCCTGCGCAGCTGCTCGTGATGGCCGCGCTGAGCCTGGCCGATGACCTGGTGCAGGCCGAGTCCCGCGCCCAGAACATCGAAGACAGCACGCGTCGCGCCATCGTCGGTGCCATCGCTCGCATCGACCGTCGACTCGAGGCTGACATGGTCTCACCTGTGGACGCGTGAACGACGAACTCCCCCCGGGCATGACGCGCGAAGAAGCGGATGCGCTGAAGCACGTCGCCAAGGAAGAGCTGCGCAAGCGCGTGGCTGCGCTGCGACGTGCACTCACTTCGGAGACCCGCGCGCAGTATTCGCTACTCGCGTGTCAGCGTCTGCTCGACCTCGAGTGCGTGAAGCAAGCGCAAGTGATCTCGGCCTACATGCCACTGCGCTTCGAGCTATCGACCGATCATGCGCGCAGCGCGTTGTTCGCCGCAGGAAAGCAAATCGCGCTGCCGCGTGTGGACCCACTCACCAACTTGCTCTCGCTTCATACTTACCGTCCAGAAGACGAGCTGTTCGAATCCGCGTTCATGGTGCGAGAGCCGCGCGCAGATTCGCCCGAAATTGCGCCCCAGGATGTGGATGTCGTACTGGTCCCCGGCTTGGCGTTCGATGCCACAGGTCAGCGCCTAGGTTATGGACAGGGCTTTTACGACCGCCTGCTCGGGGGCATGCGTGCAGTGCGCATCGGCCTCGCATTCGAGTTCCAATTGTTGGTCGAAGTGCCGTCCTTCGCACACGATTTAGCCGTCGACTACGTGGTCACCGACAAGCGCGTGCTACGCTGCAAAGAGTAGCGTTTCACTCAAGCTAAAGGGGGGGCGGCCTTACCCGCCGCTTGCGTGGTGATGTCGATGTCGGCGCGCATCATGATCGTCGACGACGATGCCGGCTATGCGAACGCACTCGCACGCCATTTTTCTCGTGCGGGGCACGAAGCCGTCACGTCGAGCTCAGCCGCTGCAGCACGCAGTCAGGCGCCCACGTTTTCGCCCGATGTGGTGGTGCTGGATCAGCGCCTACCCGATGCATCGGGTCTCGATTTTCTCGAGGAGCTCAAGCCGCTCGCACGCGATGCCGTGTTCGTCATGGTCACGGCCTATCCAGAGGTCGATCAGGCCGTGTCGTCCATGCGTCGTGGCGCATTCGACTACTTCGCCAAGGGCACGGATCTGAACGAGTCGAGCATGCGCATCGAGCGCGCGGTCGATTACGCGCAAATCCGTCGTCGCGTGGTCGAGGCCGAGAACACGCAGACCGAACAGGTCGACTCGCTGTTGATCGGCGAGAGTGCAGCCATGGAGCGCCTGCGCTCCCGCCTGCGCTCGCTCGCGGCCTCCGACGACACGACGGCGCTCATTCTCGGCGAAACCGGCGTGGGCAAGGGCCTCGTGGCGCGTGCAGTGCACATGCTGTCAAAGCGCGCGAGCGATCCGTTCGTCGCGGTCGACTGTACGACCATTCCTGCCACGCTCGTGGAGAGCGAGCTGTTCGGCCACGAAAAAGGCGCGTTCAGCGGAGCCTCCGCCATGAAGCCGGGTCGAGTCGAGGCCGCCGGCCGCGGCACGTTGTTCCTCGACGAGATCGGTGAGCTCGAGCTGCCCGTGCAGGCCAAGTTGCTGCGCCTGCTCGAGGAGCGCGAGTACACGCGCGTCGGCGGCAACGCCACCAAGAAGCTCGCGGCACGCATCATCACGGCCACCAATCGCGATCTCGCGCGCGCCGTCGATGAAGGCCGCTTCCGTGCAGACTTGCGCTTCCGCCTCGAGGTGTTCGTGCTGGAGGTTCCGCCCCTGCGCGATCGTGGCGAAGACGTGATTCTGCTGGCGGATCACTACGCCGCCGAGAGCTCGCGCGCGCTCGGTCGCAACGTGCCGGTGTTGTCGCGCGAGATTCGCGACGCCATGCGCACCTATCCGTTTCCGGGCAACGTGCGGGAGCTGCGCAACATGGTGGAGCAGGCCTTGCTGCTCGCGGGCACCGACGAGCTCACGCTCGACGAGTTCCCGGTGTTGGCCAAGTTCCAGAGCGGCTGGCAACCGCCCACCGCCACCCACCGTCTGTTGCAGAGTGTGCGCCCGCCGCCGCCGGCGAACGCCAACTCGCTCGCGCCGCGCACGTCGCAGAAGCCCTCGTCCATCTACGCGAGTGCTGCGCCGCCGCTAAGTGTGCGCGTCAGCGGTGCCCCCCCTTCACTGGGCATCATTCGCGAACGTTATGCAGAGCACGAGCGTGCTCGCCTGGTCGAGGCGCTCGAGGGTAGCGGAGGCAACGTCTCCCGAGCAGCTCGCCAGATTGGTATGTCGCGTTACCAGTTGCTCAGACGCCTCGCCAAATACGGGCTGCGTTGATCGCGTTCGTTTGCGTGCGATCGCGTTCGCACGCCGCACATGTTCGCACGATTGAGCGCAACTCTGGGCGCGGCTCCCATGGGGCTCATACCCCCCAGCTGCGGTAAGCGGTCGAACTCGCTCCACTCTTGGTTCCCAACGGGTACTGGCATGTCTCTTGAAGAGGCGAAGCCAACACTTGGGGGGCACCTTATGGCGGTCAAAGGCCGGCTGATGTGGAGCAACACGCAGGCTCAGGAAGCACTCGGGCGATACGAGGGCTCGGTTCGCATGTTGGCGCGCAGGCTGACGCCGATCGCGAGTCTCGGGCAAGCGCTCGACGAGGAAGACCTGTGTGCAGAGGGCCGCATCGCAGTGCTCGAGGCGCTCAGCACCTACGAAGGCTTTGGCATCGAGGAGCGCACGTGGGTGCGAACGCGCGTGCGTCAGCGAATGATCGACGCCATCCGCCGGCTCGACGTGCGCTCGCGCGATGAGATGCGTCTGGCGGTGCGCAGCAGCGAAGCGCCGGGCAGTGACGATGCGGTGGACGAGCGTGCGCGCGAGTTGCGTGCGCGGCGTCTGGTTTCGTTCGACTCCGCGGCGCCCGAGGCCGAGCCGCTGTCGGCGCGCATCTGCGACACCCACGTTCCGCCTGCGGACGAAGTGGCCGAGCACAACGCGCAGCAGAACCGTCTAATGATGGCGATCACGTTGCTACCACCGCGTCAACGCGTGGCCATCGAGCTGGGTCTGTTCGAGGGCTTGCCGCTGCGTGAGATCGGCGATCGCATGGGAATCAGTGAGTCCCGTGTCTGTCAGTTGCAAAAACGCGCGGTGCAATACCTGCAAAAGGTGGTCAGCGAAGCGAGCCTGGACGCGGCCTGACGCGCGAGAAAACGCGCCGCGCACTGCCAACTGAAAGTTGGCGTTTTCTTCCGTGATCCCGGGGGCGTTTCCAACCTGGTTGCGAGCTCCCGCGTCATGGTATGGTCCGGCCGCATGCGTCAGGACCTCCTCTTTTCGCGGACCCGCGCGCTTCGATGGCTGTGGCTCCACTCGGCCTCGGCTGTGCTGTTCGCGGGCTGTTCTGCAGCACTCGACTTCGACAGCACCAGCAAGGGCGGAGCGGAGATTCATCTCGACATCCCGCCGGGCAGCTCGTTCGCCTGCGACAAAGTCGGTCCAACGCCGCTCTTCTGTGCTGACTTCGAGACCAAGTCGATCGAGGCCAACTGGTCCATGATCGACATCAGTCCCGGCGACACCAATGGCAGCGTCGACATCGACGACAAAGATGCGGTCGCTGGCGAAAAGTCCATGTTCGCGTTGCTCAACGCCGGGACCTACACGGAAAAAGACGCGCCTGAAGCGGCGGCGAGCAAGACGTTTGCCGACTTCGCCAACAAGAACGTTCGCCTGCTCATCTCGTTCGACATGAAGGTCGACAAGTTCGATCCGACCGAGGACGCGCGCGTCACTGCTTTTCAGTTCCTGTTTGGTTGCAACGAAAACGACTACAACCAGCTGGTCTTGAGCCTCGCTTCCACCGGCGACGACGTGTCGCTGGTTTTCCGCGAGAACTCATCCAAGGGCGGGAACACCCCGACCTACGACGTCCATGGCGATCTGGGCCTGCGTAAGTGGGCGCACGTCAACATGGAGTTCGACATTCGCAACGCGAAAGGCGCCGGTAATTCCGGCCTCATCGACGTGGACGGCGAGAAGATCTTCGACAACGAGCTGGCATTGCCCCTCCAGGGAGGCACGCCGTGCGCTCAGTTCGGCGAAGTCTGGGTCGACACGACGACTCCCGACGTCAAGGAATGGCAGATTCGTTTCGATAACGTCGTGGTGCACCTCGTGCCAAAGTCTTGAAACATGGCGTCCCCCAACCACGCACCGCAGCTCGCGCGCCAGCCACTGATCGTGGATCGCTATGCGATCTACGATGAGATTGCGTCCGGCGGCATGGCGACGGTGCACTTCGCGCGCTTGATCGGCGCGCAGGGGTTTCGGCGTACGGTGGCGGCCAAGCGCTTGCTTCCGCATCTGACGCGCGATCATGATTTTTCGTTGATGCTGATCGACGAGGCCCGGCTGGCGGCGCGGATTCGTCATCCCAACGTGGTGTCCACGCTCGATGTCGTGCAGACCGAGAGCGAGCTCGTGTTGGTGATGGAGTACGTGCATGGTGAGTCGCTGTCCAAGCTCACGCGCATGGCCTATCAGCGCGGCGAGCGCGTGCCGCTCGGCGTGACGGCGGCAATTCTCATCGACACGTTGCACGGCCTCCACGCAGCGCACGAGGCGAACGACGAGCGCGGGCAGCCGCTCGGCATCGTGCATCGCGATATTTCCCCGCAAAACTTGCTGGTCGGCAGCGACGGCATCACGCGCATCGCGGACTTCGGCATCGCCAAGGCGGCGGGCCGCTCGCAGACCACGCGCGATGGCTCGGTCAAGGGCAAGCTCTCTTACATGGCACCCGAGCAGCTGAGTCAGGGCGAGGTCACGCGCACTACCGATGTGTTCGCGGCCACGGTGGTGCTGTGGGAGCTGCTCACGGGCGAGCGTCTATTCGAGGGCACGAGCCAGGCCGAGAGCGTGTTCAAGGTCATGTCGGGGCCGATTCCCACGCCCAGCTCGCTGTCGCCCAACCTGCCGCCGCAGCTCGATGCCATCGTCGCGCGCGGTTTGCAGCGCGATTCGTCGCGGCGCTTTCAGACGGCGCGCGAGATGGCGCTGGCGCTCGAGGAGTGCACGCCGCGTATTCGTCCTTCCGAGATTGCAGCCTGGGTCGAGCGCATCAGTGCCGACTCGCTGGCGCGCAAGGGGCTGTTGCTCGCAGCCATCGAGCATGCACCGACGGAGCTGGGCGACGGGCCTGCTACCGAGTTCCTCGATGTGCGCGCGTCCAATCGTCCCCCGCCGGGTGGCGAGATCAGTCGCATCGAGCAAAAGAGCGAGCTCTCCAAGCACGTCGCCAAGGCGCAGCAGCGTCCGATGCGTCCGTGGGTGGTGGCGCTGGTGCTGCTCCTTTCGCTCGGCGCGGTGGCGGTGCTCGCGCAGCGCCGCTTCGGTGCCTCGTTCCTGGGGGCGCCCGAGGCGGAGCCTGCGCCGGCGCCGCGTGTGGTGAGTGAGCCGGTGCATGAGCCTGCGCCTCAGTTCGAGATCAAGAAAGAACACTCGGTGTCGGGCACGTTCCCGACGGATCAGGTGGCGGCGCCGAGCGGCGATGCGCCAACGGCCGAGCAGGCCAAGAAGACGGTGGAGGCGAAGCCCGCCACGGTTCCGCTGCGGAGGCCCGACGAAGAGCGCGCTCGCACGAGCAAAGACAAAGACAGAGAAAAGACCGGCACGCGGCGCGCTCGCCCCAGCCGTGATGAAGCGTGCGATCCGCCGTACTCCATCGATGCATCGGGACGGCGCATCTTCAAAGTCGAATGCATGGAATGACGGGACAGGCCATGAAACGAATCATCTTCACGCTCCTGACTGTCAGCTGCCTCGGCCTCTTCGTGGATGTCGCGCAGGCTTCGCCGGAAGACAAGCGCGCGTGCGTGGCCGCTTCCACCAAGGGCCAGACCGATCGCGACGAGGGCCGCCTGATCGAAGCGCGCCAGGAGTTCCTGACGTGTGCGCGTGACGAGTGTCCGGGCATCGTGCGCAAGAGCTGTGGTGACTGGCTGGCCGACATCGACGAGCGCACGCCGAGCGTGGTGGTGCGCGTGCAGGATGCATCCGGTGCCGACATGACCGATGTGCGGCTCACTATCGATGGCGATCAAGTGGAGCTCGATGGTCGGCCGGTGACGCTCAATCCCGGTCAGCACACGGTGGTCGTCACGCAGCCGAGCGGCGCGTTCATGGAGCGCAAGGTGTTGCTCGCGGAGCGCGACAAGTCGCGTCTGGTCAATATTCAGCTGCGCGCAGCCGGCGATGAAGCCACGGATGGTGAGTTGCGCCCGGGTTTTCCGCCCGACTTACCGGATTCTCCGGACCCCAAGAGTCGAGATTCGAGCAAGGGCAAGGTGCCGGTGGGCGCGTGGGTGCTCGGCGGCGTGGGCGTCGCGGGCCTCGCGAGCTTTGCGGCGTTTGCAGTGCTGGCCAAGAACGATCTCGATGATCTCAAGAGCAAGTGCTCGCCCAACTGCAGCGACGATCAAACGTCGGACGGGCGCCGCAACGCGCTGATCGCCGATATTTCGCTGGGCGTGGGTGCAGCTGCGCTGGTGGGCGGCGTGGTGTGGGCGGTCGTCGGGCTGAAGCGCAGCAAGGAATCGCGCACCAGCATGGCCATCGTGCCGACGCGTGCGGGGGCAAATTTCGCGATTTCGGCGCGTTTTTAGGGCGTCACAACACGCCCTCAACGCGGCCCTCCACCTTGGCCTTCTCCCGGAGGGAGAGGGAATAGCGCATCAGCTGTCGCTGGAGGTTTCGGTGCGGAAGCGGACGCGCAGGCGTTCTTTGAGCTTGCGGACTTCGGCTTCGGCTGCGCCTTTATCCGTGAGCTCGAATTCGGTGGTCAGCTCTTCGAAGCTGGCTTGCTCGAGATAGCGACGGAACAGCTTGAGCTCGCGCTCGTCGAACACCTCGGCTGCGTAGCGCAGAATGGAGCGCGCGGTGAGCACGCGTGTGACCGCCGGCTGCGCACCACCGAACTGCCCCGAGTGGGGCTGCGTGGGATGCACCGCCCACGACTGCAGGTCGCGCTTGGTGATGGTGGGCCCGCCGTTCTCTTCTTTGTGCGCGTCGTCGGGACGCTCGGAGGGACGGCCGTAGCGCTTGCGCACGTGATCGCGAATGGCGAAGTCGACCAGGCCGCGCAGCCAGGCCGCGAACGTGGTGAGCTGCGGCTCCTCTTCTTCGGCGGAGTTGCGCACGTCGGGCACATCGGCGAGCTTGCGATCGAGATACTGACGGAGCGCGCGGAAGTCGTCCTTACCCACGCGCTCGAGCACCTCGAGCATCACGTCGCGCACGTCGTCCTCGGACTGCGTGAGCCGCGCCTTGCGCATGCGCCAGTGCGACGGCACGTGCGTGAGCACCCACTGCTCGATGTAGAGCGTGAGCTGGAACCAGGCCGTGCGATCGCCGCGCACCACGCCCAGCACGAGCGGGTCGGCCACTACGTCATCCAGCGGCTCGACCTTCGCCATGTTCTCCTCCCAGTCGGGCCAGGTCGCTCGCAAAATCGTGCATGGTTTGGTAACGGTCCTCCACGTCCTTCTCGAGTGCGCGTAGCAGAATCTCCTCGAGTGTCCGTGAGATGCCTGGCACCAGCGCGGAAGGCTTGGGTACCGGCTCGTAGATGTGCGAGCCGATGATCACGCCCACGCCACCCTTCACGAACGGTGGATGACCGCAGGCCATCTCATAAAGGATGCAGCCGAGCGCGTAGACATCGGCACGCACGTCGACCTCGCCGAGGCCGCGACATTGCTCGGGCGACATGTAGAGCGGCGTGCCGAGCAGCGCGCCCTTTTCGGTGATGATGGTGTTGGGGCCGCCGCCCGCGCCCAGCTTGGCCATGCCGAAATCGAGCACTTTCACGCGCACGCCAAAAGGCAGGTCTTGATCGCGCGTGAGGAAGATGTTGTCGGGCTTGAGGTCTCTGTGAATGATGTGCTGCGCGTGCGCGGCGCCCACCACGCGCGCGATTTGCCGGCCTACGTAGCTGATGAACGAAAGGTTCGCGGCCGGCTTCTTCTCCAGGTACGCGCCCAGGCTCTCGCCGTGCAGGAGCTCCATGGCGATATAGGCATTGCCGTCATTGTCGTAGCCGAAGTCGAACACATCGACGATGCCCGGGTCGGTGATGCTGGCGGCGAGGCGCGCCTCGTGAAAGAAGCGCGCGACGCTCTCGCGACTCTGCGACAGCTCGGGGAGCAGCACCTTGATGGCGGCCTGCTTGCCAATGAGCACGTGCTCCGCCGAGTAGACCGCGCCGATGCCACCGCGACCGAGCGGTGCGACCACGCGATAGCTCCCGTAGCGATGCTCGTTCTGCGGTAGCTGTCCCGTCATGGCGCCGGGCGTGCTCGGTGTGGTGCGTGCACTGCGCTGGGTCGCGCTGGAGATGGGCCGGCGTTGCTCGAGCGCCACGCGCTGCTTGATGGACTCCACCAGATCATCGGGCGTGAACGGCTTGCTGATGCAGTCGCGCGGATCGAGCGCGAGGTCGTGCGATAGCCGCGAGCGATCGGTACGACCGCTCAGGAACATCACGGGCGTGCTCTGCCGGGCTGCGCGCAGGGAATCGATGAGGTCTCGGTCGTTGATCTCTTCGGGGGCGAGGTCGCAAAGCGCCACGGCGAAGCGCTCCCGTCCGAGCAACGCCACGCCGGTGCGCGCGCTGTCGGTGGCCATCACTTCGAACCCGGCCTGCTCGAGCAGCTCCACCAGGTTGGCTCGGATGTGCGGGTTAACTTCGACGATCAACAGCCTGGTCATGCGCCACCAACCGTGGACGATGCGGAACGATGACGAGGGCTGACCGCAAAAGCGGCCGGGGACCCCCGGAAACAAACCTGCGGCCAACTGGGGGGGTAGTCGGAGGAGCGGCATGGCCAGTAACGGCTGCGCGCGAGAAAACGAAGTGCCGCACCACGGCTCCGTGTGGCCACCCTCATTGAGGCCACCATATCACACGCGGCCGGCGCGCAGTGCACCCACACTGTCGGAACAGCTCCGGTGCGTAATTTCAAGCCGTGATGACTGTCACGCTCGGATGGACAGCTGTCACTTGCACTCGATTTGGAGCGATGCGAGGGTCGGCCGCGGAAAACGATTCCAGTCCTAATTTTGTAGAGCCATTTGAATTTCGTCACGCGCTCGATCCTCCCAGCTCCCGTTCGTGCGCGCGTCGAACTCCGCTTCCGATTCTTTTTTGATCTTTGTTCCTGACGGATCCCCGGCACCTGCCGTCTTGAGGGGGGCCAGGCCACCGGTCCGGCGATGAAGAACTAGAGGGGACACCGTGGAACCTACTACCCAGCGCAGCCGCTCGACCTCCCACTTCGAAGAGCGTGATCTCGGGGGCACCCAGGTGCACGAACTCCGCGCAAGCCTTGCAGAAAGCGAGCCCATGCGTCGCAAGATGGTCGGTCGTAGTTTGGCCATGCGCCGCCTGGCCGGTCAGATCGAGCGCGTGGCGCCGACTCCGGCCTGCGTGTTGATTCGCGGCGAGACTGGAACGGGCAAGGATGTCGTCGCCCAGCTGATCCATGCCCAGAGCTCGCGCCGCAACGGACCGTTCGTGGTCATCGACTGCAGCGCGCTCAGCCCCACGCTCGCGGAGAGCGAGCTGTTCGGCCACGAGCGCGGCGCGTTCACCGGCGCACAGGGCGCGCGTGCAGGCCTGTTCGAAGAAGCCAACGGCGGCACGGTGTTTTTGGATGAGCTCGGTGAGCTGCCCAAGGAGCTGCAGCCCAAGTTGCTCCGCGTGCTGGAGCAGCGGCTCGTGCGTCGCGTGGGCAGCACGCGCCAGACGCCCATCGATGTGCGCGTGATCTGTGCGACGCATCGCGATTTGCGTGAAGAGGTCGCGGCCGGCCGCTTCCGTGAGGATCTTTACTATCGCGTGGCGGCCATCTCGCTCGAGGTTCCGTCGCTGCGCTCGCGTCTCGAAGATCTGCCGCTGCTCGTGGAGCACTTCATTCGCCAGGAAGGTTCGCCGGTCTCGCTCGACGAGATTCCGGAGGGCACCTGGCGCGCGCTCGAGGAGCATGCCTGGCCTGGCAACGTGCGTGAGCTGCGCAACGTGGTGCAGCGTCTGATGCTGACGCCGGCACAACCGTTCTGCGATGGCTCGCGTGCGATCGAGCCAAGCGAGAGCGAAGCACCGCGCATGCACGAGTCGGGCATCATGCCGCGTGCGGCGGCGCTCGCTGGCTTGCCGCCTCTGCGCTCGGCGCGTCGCGAGTACATGCGTCAGTTCGAGCGCGACTACCTGGCGCGCGTGCTCGAGGCCACCGAGCACAACGTCACGCGTGCAGCCAAGATGGCGGGCGTGTCGCGACAGATGATTCAGCGCATGATGAGCAAGCATCGCAACGCTCCCAAGATCTGATGTATTCGCGTGCTTGATTTCACGGGCAGGGGTGGCGTGGGGCTGCCCTGCCTGTTTCGTTTCAGACGAGTTGCACGTGCAGGTCGGGACGAGCGCGCGCGAGCAGTAGTGTGTCGACCGGGTTGACGAGGGCATGCGAGGCGCGCAGCACGCGCAGGCTGCGGCACGAGGACAGCACCTCGAAATGCGTGCGTGAGAGTGGCACCTCCGAGAGATCGAGCTGCAGCAGGCGCGGACAGTCGATCAGGCTTTCGAGCACGCGTGGCGAGATCAGCGAGCGCGCGAGTTTGAGTGCCGAGAGCGCGGGCGGCACGGGCAGGTAATCGCGCAAGAACAGGCCGAGCAAGCCCAGCTCTTCGAGTTTTTCGCAGCCGCGGAGCACGCTCAGCCAGCTCTCGCCGATCTGCAGCGTGTCGAGGCGCAGCGTGTTCAGCTCGCGCAGCTCGGGCAGCGCATCGAACGCAGCAGGGACGAGCGTCATGTGGTCCTTGAGCGCGAGCGTGCGTAATTGCGTGCCGGCAAAGGCGCGCAGGCCCAGGCCGGAGGCGGGACAGCCCAGCATGCTCAGGTACGTGAGTCGAGTCGCGCGGGCGAGCTCGGCGAGTGTGGCGTCGTCGAGCGTGACATCGGCCAGCGTGAGATAGGCGAGGCGAGGCAAGCGCGCGAGCTCGCGGGCGCCCGGACCGTCGAGCGTGAGATCGTCGAGCACCAGTGCGTACAGCGCGGGCAGTTCGGCCAGATTGCGCAGCCCCTGCGCCGTGAGGGGCGAGCTCTTGAGCGAGAGTTGTTCGAGGCCGGAGAAGCGCGTGAGCAACGAGAGCAACTCATCGCTGCCCGTACCGACGATGGAGAGCGCGTGCAGCTCGCGTGCGTTGCGACCGGCCAGCTCGTCGCGCTCGATGTGGGCGAGCACGCGCTGTGCGGACTTGTCCGCGTGATCGTGCGGCACCCAGCGCAGATGGCTGCTCGGGCCGCGGCCGGCGTATTGGCGTAACGGACGCGCGCGAGCGGGCAGCCCGTACTTTTGCAGCACCAGCTCCGGATTGCCCAGTGAGGAGGCGAAATATTGGTGATTTTGCGCGGTCGTCGCGAGGATGGCGCTCAGCTCGGGCGTGGGTTCTGCGGCGCCTCCACGCGGCACGAACAGAGCGAGCAGTGGCTCGAGATCGACCTCGGCGCGATGGGCGCTGCTGCGCGCGAGCAGTGGCAAGAGCGACGGCAACAACGCACTGGCGGCACGCTGTCCTGCGGCGCAGATGCGCGCGATCCAGTCGAGTGGACGGTAGCGCGCCGCCTCGCCGTAAGCTCGCTCGCTGTGCTTGGGCTGAGCGAGGGCCGCACGTACGAGCTCGTAGGCAGGCGAGGAGGGCTCATCCACGGCCAACAATGCGAGCGCTGAAGCAAGACGTACGGCGGGCGAGCTGTCCTCGAGCGTGCGGCGAATCACGCCCGTTGCGCCGAGGCGCTCGAGGGCGGTCACGTGGGCGACGCGTGTCGAGGGAGTCGGTTCCCAGTCGAGCAAGGCCGTGAGACGTGCAATCAACTCACTGCCGCGCACTGCATCGAGCACACCGAGCTCGCCGGCGATCAAGGCGGCACGTGCGCGCACTTGGGCGCTGTCGTCGGAGAGGAGATGTAGGAGGCGCTGGTCGTGAATCTGCAGGCTCGAGAGTGTGCTGCGCTGATGAAGCACCTGAACGGCGTCGCTGCTGGGCGCGCCTGCGAGGCGGGCGAGGCACTGCACCAGCTCGAGGATGGCGTCCCGCCGGGGCACGTCGGGCTCGGCCCCGAGCCGCAACAAGAACGGCAGCACGTGTGCGCTCGCGTCCGTGAGCCGTGCGCGACCTGGACAGACGAGGAGCTCGAGCTCGCCCAACTCCTCCACATCGTGGTCACGGCGCTGCGCATCGCTCAATGACCACAGCAGGAAAGGAATCAGCTCCGCGCCTTCGCCAAGTCCTTGCCAGTCCAGCTGCTCCAAGCCTTCCAACATGCTGCGTGCTCCACGCCGACGAATGACCGCGCCGCGTGTCCGGAGAGGGACCGAACGCGCGCCGTGATTGATTCGAGGGTCTGGGGAAGTGACCTGACTGGCTGGTAGAGCAATGGTCGTGCCGTACTTTGCCGGCTGCGAAAACAGCGCGTTTTTCAGGGGAAAATCAGGAAAATGTCAACTCGCGCTTGCGCAAACTGGCCTGCCCGGGCGCCAAGTTTTACTTGGCAGTCCGAGAACGGGAGCGCCTGCGGCGACGAGCGATGATGAGCCCGCTGGTGAGCAGCGCGAGCAGCGTGAAGGGCGTGCGTGCGGGGCGAGCGGCGAAGTCCACACTGCAATATTGATGGTGACCCTTGGACTTGCTGGTCGTGCAGGAGCCGCTGCCGGAGCCATCACCATCGCCATCACCGCCGTCGTTGTAGTGATAGTCATAGGCATCGGGCGTCCACGAGCCTGCGCCGAGATCGTCCTCGGCGTCCTCGGCGACCTCGATCCACTCCAGATAGGCAGAAACCAGCGTGTAAATGCCGCCCGCGCCGCAGTCCACATCGGCGTCGGCGCGACCGCGCGAGACCAGGCCTGCGAGATAAATCTTGTGGTCGAGCGTGACGTACGCGGGACCGCCCGAGTCGCCGGGACAGCTGTCGGCTTGACCCATGCCGCCGGCCAAGAACTCGCTTGGGCTGCGCTTCACGAACTTGGTGCGGCCCACGTAGTTCACGCCGTCCTGCATCGGGTCGGACTTGCCCTCGCCATCGACGGCGCGGCGTCCATAACCGGCGATGGTGAGTGGGGCGCCGTCGACCAGCACCGCATCGAGCTTGTCCTCCGGCAAGATGGGAATCACGGACACGTTGGTGACCGGACGATCCGTAAGCAGAAGTGCGATGTCATGCTCTCCGCCCAGGCCCGTGTCGTCTTTATCGTCTGGCATGAAGGCATCGGGATGCGGGAGCACGTGCGTGGCGACGTAGATTTGATCGCTGTCAGCGGTATCGATGTCGCTCGGTCCGGCGATCACCACCAGGCTCTCGATGTGATTCGTGGTGTCCTTCGGTTCCTCGAGACAGTGCGCCGCGGTGACGATGACGCTAGGCGCGATCAGCGTGCCGCTGCACACGTAGTCGCCGCGGTCCTGCTTGGTCAAAATCCCAATCGTGCCCCACTGTTCGTCGCTGCCCGCGGCGTGGCCATTGACGATGGGCTGCGTGATGCGCCGAGGCCCGTCGTCGGCCGAGACGGGGACGGATGGAACGAGCGCCGCCGCGGCCAAGAACGTGGGCAAAGCGCGCGCGAAAAAGCGGGTCGAGGAGCGATGGGTCATGGCGCGCGTTCAGCGAGCAACGTCCGTGCCGCATGAGTTCCGGCCCGATGTCGGGAGGTTGGGGCGCACAGTGACGTACTGACAACGAGAAGTTGGCGCCAACGGGCCCCCGGGTCTGCAAACGCGAGGTTGGCAGATCAGGCCGCGAAAGCAGGCTTTTCGCTGCGATTTTCGCGCTCGTTCACGGCATGCGCGTTGCTGTGTGTGCGGCGCGGAGGAAAGCGGGTTGTCGAGCTCGAACGCGGAGCGACTGGCTGCGCAGCTGAAGGACTTGCCCTGGGCGCTGGCTGCGCTCGCGGTGATGCTGCTGTTGTTTCGTGGTGCCGACCTGTTCGCTGCGCGAAAATCTCTTTCCAGCACAGTGGGATCCGAAGCTTGGAATTCACGTGACTTGAAGTCGCGGC
>JADMIO010980271.1_pt1 | contig 16612 bp, 16 predicted proteins | sample 8958161 | NCBI WGS metagenome assembly JADMIO01 (sample SAMN16585339, study PRJNA669376) | soil metagenome | isolation source: Crop rotation soil | place: USA: Cullars Rotation, Alabama | collected 2011
ATAGGCGCGCACGTCGTGAGACAAGATCCAGTCCCGCCAGGCTGAAGGTTCCGCACGCCGATAGGCGCGCACGTCGTGAGACAAGATCCAGCCCCGCCGGGCTGAAAGTTCCGCACGCCGATAGGCGCGCACGTCGTGAGACAAGATCCAGCCCCGCCAGGCTGAAGGTTCCGCACGCCGATAGGCGTGCACATCGTGAGACAAGATCCAGCCCCGCCGGGCTGAAGGTTCCGCACGCCGATAGGCGTGCACGTCGTGAGACAACATCCAGCCCCGCCAGGCTGAAGGTTCCGCACGCCGATAGGCGTGCATGGAATTTAGCCAGGGGTGCGAGCGAAGCGAGTCACCCCTGGTCGCGAGGTCACATCAAAAAACCGCACCCCGACAGGGGTGCGAGGGTCCAAGGGGGCGGAGACAGAGGGAGACTCGCGCAAAACAGATCGACAACGGACTTCAAGACTCTTTTAGTGCTTCCCACACGAACGACGATGCAAGGGATCGTGTCGAAGGGAATCGGCGAAAGAGGGCGGCGTCGAGCCGTTGTGAGACTCTTGCCAGGGATGAATTATCGATGCGGGCGAAGCGCAGCAGGCCGGTGGTCAGCCAGAATTCTTTGAGCCTTCCCGTTAGACCGACCGCTCGAGAAAGCCTGCGCGCGTAGTTCTTGCTCATCGACGGTGCGCGATCCTTCGTGCCCTCCCCGTTGATCATGCTTTTGAGCGCGTGGAGGAGCGCCGGAGCGCCCATCTGCAGGAAGACGGCGCGGCCACCGGGTTTCAACACCCGGCGGATCTGGCGCGCGATAAGCATGGGATCGGTGTATTGCATTACGTCGTAACAGAGGACGCGATCTGTGCAGCCATCGTCCACTGGAATCGCGCACGCTTCGGATTGAATCAGTGTCACTCGACTGCCGACTCCGTTGGCATGCGCGCGGCGCTCGGTTCGCGTCAGGTTGAAGTCTGCACTATCGATTGCCACGACCCGGGCGCCGAGTCTTGCAAGGATGACCGTATTCAGGCCTGAACCGCATCCCAGATCGATGATGGTGCGTCCGCAGACGTCATTCATCAGGTGAAAGGCATACTCCAAGGGAAAGGCGGTGGTCTCCTCGGGTTGCTCGTATCGACGAATATCGTCGAGAGCGCGTAGTGGCGTGATCAGTTCATTGAGATTCTCAAAGGCGATCTCGGCATTCCCGGCAGCCGGCAGACTTTCAATGGCTAACTCTTCCGACACCGTTTAACTCCTGCTCATGAATCTCTCGTTGCTCGATTGAGCAAGTCCGCAGCCAACCTCCCGCAAAGAGACTTACGAAAAATTCGGAGGAATCCGGGTACGACCGCGGCGGAATAGACGTGGCCCGCATGGAGGAATGTATGCTTGCCGGCGCGACGGAGTGTGAATTGCTAACAGATGAGAGCAGTATGCAGTCACCCTTTCGCGTCATCATTTTCTCCGGGGCCGATGCTCCTCACATTCTCAGGCTGGTCCAACGCATTCATCGTGAAGTTCCTGAAGCGCAGGTTTGCGGCGTGCTTTGCGAGCGCCGGCCTGGTAAATCGACCGCCAAGCGTGCCACAGACTTCTTGAAAAATTTGAGACGGCCCGAGTTCGTGCAGTATGCCGCAGGAAAAATCCGGGACGGCCTGTGCTTGCGAGCCAATGCGGCGGGCACGGCTCTCTTGCGCCTCATTCACGGTGGTGGTCCGGCGCCGGCCCCCCATTCCAATCCGATGGACGCTTTCGCATCGGTGGGATGCGCGTTCCACTTCACGAGTGATTATCACAACGAGCATTCGCTGGAATTTGTCCGAGGATTGAAGGCGGACCTGGGGATCGTTTACGGCACACGGATCTTGAAACCATCGCTGTTTTCGATTCCACGCCTGGGCTCCATCAATATCCACAAGCGGAAGGTGCCCGATTACCGTGGTGGCGGGCCGGTCGGGCTGTGGGAACTTCTCGATAACCAAGCGGAGATCGGTGTGACCGTGCATCAAGTCACCGACAAGCTGGACGCGGGAGCGATCGTCAATTCCGCAGCGATTCCAATCGAGACGTTCGACAACCTTACGAGCCTGGCGTTGAAGGCGCATGTCGTCGGCAATGATCTGCTCGTGCGTTCGGTGGCTGATTTCGCCCGAGGCACGGTGCAATTCACCCAGCAACGGGGCACTGGCCGAATGTTCAAAGCTCCCGGGCCGGAACGATTGAACCAATTCAAGAAACAGTTGGCCGCCACCCGCTCCTCGTATCGGCCCGCGGGCTCGCGTCCGATCGTGAAGATGCTGGCCAAGAGTCTGATCGCGCTACCGCGGGTCGTCTTTCGAAATTGGAAGCGAAGAGTCGACGGCACTTTTCCGGTGAATATTCTCTTCCATCACCTGGTCACGGATCGTCCGCACCGGATGGGCATTTCGACAGAGTATTTCCGCGAGCATGTGCGATTTTTGCAAAAGTATTACGACGTCGTGTCCCTGTCTGAAGCGATAAGAATGCTTCAATCCGGAAGCGTGAAGCGTCCGACCGTCGTGCTGACTTTCGACGACGGGTACCGCGACAATTTCGTCAACTTGCGGGCCGTTGTCGAAGAGACCGGGGTGCCGGTGACGATGTTCATCAGCTCCGACCACGTGACTCGGGGCACCGTATTCCGGCACGACATCGACTATGAACAGCACGGCTTCGTCCCACTGACGTGGGCGCAGGTGAGACAAATGCACGCGACCGGCATCGAAATCGGCAGCCACACGCGAACCCACTTCGATTGTGGTTCGCGCGATCTGTCCGCCTTGAAGGATGAGATCGCCGGCTCAAAGGATGAGTTGGAGCGGCATCTCGGAATATCCGTGCAGTCTTTTTCGTTCCCGTTCGGCCTTCCGGAAAATATTTCATCGGAAGCGGCGGAACTGGCGTCGCGCACCTACCCTTACATACTGTCGGCATTTGGCGGCGAGAACGGGGCGCCGGCCGATGGCGCGGTGAAACACCTGCGGCGTTGGTGTCATCCGAATCGGCTGTGGGATCTGGAACTGCAGCTTCAAGGCGTCCTCGAATCGCCGATGACGTTCGAGGAGAAACCCTCGCGCGACGAACCCGCTACAGTACGTCCGGAAATGTCGGTTTCGTTTGCCGGAAGAACAGTGCCCCGACAATAAACACGAGTACGCTTGCCGCAAAGACAATCACGATGTGAGCTCCGCCGGGCTGCGGCATGTGCAGGATCGAATTGCGATAGCCCGTGACGATCAGCGACATCGGATTCAATGCGGAGAGCAATCGAAGATTATCGGGAACGCGGTCGATCGTGTAGAGGATCGGCGTGAAATAGAACCAGAGGAGCAAGAGGATCTGCAGCGCCTGTATCGTGTCGCGCAGGAACACGTGCAGTCCCGCGACAATCCATCCCAGTCCCTGCGCCAGCAGCAACAGCATGAACATGTACAGAAGGATCCACAGCGCCGAGAAGTGCAGTGTGGACGAAGCGATGATCACCGCGAACAGGATCACGAGCCCGATCAAATGATGAATCAGATTGGAAATTGTGACCGAAATCGGCAGAATCTCTGCCGGAATCGTCGTCTTCGTGATCAGCGGCGCGTTCTCGGAAATGACGCTGCAGTTTCGGATGATCGTATCGCTGAACAGGATCCACGGAAGAAGGCCGCACAGCAGAAAGATCGCGAAACTGTCCGTTCCGGATCCGGTCCCGGGTTGAATGCCGAGCACGCCGAAGATGAATGTATAGCTGACGAGCAGTACGATCGGATGCACTACCGACCAGAGAAAGCCGCCGATCGATCCGACATACCGATGTTTGAGGTCTCGGATAATCAGATTCTTCAGCAGATTTCGATTGGCGAAGAGCTTTCGAAATAAGGCAAACACGTATACCTTATACAGGACATTTTTCCCCTTTTGAAGGGGTGGTCCTTACCGATGTTGCGGTCAACCGTGCCTGTTCAGCCGCAACACATCGTGTTAACTTCTTTTCATTCTTGATGTTGGATTATTCAGGACGCGCTGCATCGTTTGGTAAATCTGTTGCTTAGAGAACACGTTACTCACAAACCGCCCACCGGGCCTTGGCACAGAAAGAAGGGAAATGGAAGAGCTACAGGACCGCTACGAGATTATCGAGGAAGCGGCGAGCGACGCGATCGTCACGATCGATGAACAGGGAACGATTCTGTCGATCAGCCGCGCCGCCGAACGCATTTTCGGCCACAGCGTTCCGGACATGATCGGCCAGCCTTTGGAGCGGATCATTCCTGATTACAACCACCATGTGGAGCAGGCGCGCCAGAGAAGCAAGAAAACGCCGGTCGTTGAGGTGATCGGCCTGCACCAGTCGGGCAAGCAGGTCCAAGTCGAACTTTCACTTGGAGAATACAAAAAGAACAACAGGCACGTCTTCACCGGCATCATTCGCGACATTGCTTCGCGGAAGGCGACAGACCGGCGTCTGGCCGCGCAGTTCGCTGTGACGCGAGCGCTGGCGGAGTCCTCGAGTCTCTCCGAAGCCACGCCGAAGCTGCTGCAGTATGTGTGTGAAGCAGTCGGTTGGGAACTTGGCGAACTGTGGGTCGTGAATGCCGACTCGAATACGCTGCACGTTGAAGGCAGTTGGCACGTTCCAACCTACGAAGTCGAGGAATTCGAAAAGGCCGGCCGAAAGACGATTCTGTTCCCCGGTATTGATCTCGTCGGCCGGGTTCTCGCCGGCGGCCAGCCCGTATGGGTGGACAATGTCGTCGAGGACAAGAATTTTCCGCGCGCTCCGATTGCGGAGCGAGTCGGCCTGCACGGCGCATTCGCTTTTCCGATTCGGGTCGGAGACCACGTGTCGTGTGTGATGGCCTTTTATAACCGCGAAGTCGTCCAGCCGGATGACGAGATGCTGCAGATGTTCGATGCTCTGGGTCGCCAGGTCGGCGACTTCATCAAGCGCACCCGCTTGGAAGAAGAGCGGGACAAGCTGCTGATCTACGAGCGTGTGGCCCGGTCGGAAGCGGAAACCAACTCGGAGAAGCTGGCATTTCTTGCCGAAGCCAGTACGGTCCTGGCGTCATCGCTCGACTATCACACGAACCTTATGACTGTAGCGAAGCTGGCGGTCAACAGGCTCGCGGATTGGTGCGCTGTGGACGTCGTGGATGATAACGAAGCCTTCCACCGTGTGGCGCTCGTGCACCGCGATCCTCAGCGAACGGACTGGGCGCGGGAATTCCAAAAGAAATTTTCCGCGAAGGCGGCCGCTCCACACGGTGTCGCGCACGTGATGCGTTCAGGCAAGGCCAAGATTTATACCGATATTCCGGACTCGATGCTCATCGCTCTCGCTCAGGACGCCGAGCATTTCAAGATTCTCCAGGAACTCGGTCTCGCATCGGCGATGGTTGTGCCGCTGGTCGCGCGCGGCCGGACGCTCGGCGCGATCACGTTCGCGTCGGAGAATCCAGCGCGACGATACACCGAGAACGATTTGAATTTCGCGGAGGAATTGGCACGGCGCGCGGCCCTGGGCATCGACAACGCGCGCTTGTACAGCGACGCTCAGGATGCATTGAAGCAGGTGCAGGCCAAGACCGACGAGATCCAGCGGTTGAACGGCGAGCTCGAGCAGCGGGTGAAAGAACGCACCGCCCAACTGGAGATGATGGTGAAGGAACTGGAAGCGTTCACCTACTCCATCTCCGACGATATGCGTGGGCCGCTTCGCGCGATCGATGGCTTCTCACGCGTTCTGATGGAAGAGTATCCGGACAAGCTGGACGCCGAAGGAAAGCGCCTGCTGAACATCATCCGAAGTAACTCCAGAGGCCTTGGCGAGTTGATCGACGGCCTTCTCGCATTTTCGCGGCTCGGCCGGCAGCACCTGGATCAGGCCGATATCAACATGGAAGAGCTGGCAAAGAGCGCTTTCGATGAAGTCCAGGCCGCAAACAGCGAGCACAAAATGCTGATCGAACTTCATGCTTTGCCGCCGGCGTTCGGCGACCGCAGCATGATCCGTCAGGTCTTCTACAATTTGATTTCGAATGCGTTCAAGTTCACGCGGCCGAAATCGAACGCGACGATTGAGATCGGATTCCAGGAAGGCGGAACTCAGCACACCTACTACATTCGCGACAACGGCGTCGGCTTTGATATGCAGTACAGCCCGAAACTGTTTGGCGTGTTTCAACGGCTGCACAATGTCGATGAGTTCGAAGGTGCTGGAGTGGGGCTGGCCTTGGTGCAGCGCATGGTATTGCGACATGGAGGCCGGGTGTGGGCCGAAGGAAAAGTCAACGAAGGCGCAACCTTCTATTTCTCTCTTCCGAAGGCCTGATCCATGAGCGAGCCGGAATCGATCGACATACTGCTCGTTGAGGACAATCCCAACGACGCAGAACTGACCCAGCGCGCGCTCCGGAAGGCCGACGTCGGCGCGCGCTTGCATATTGTTCGCGACGGGGCCGAGGCTCTGGAGTACCTGCTCAGCGATCGGCCGAAGCCGAAAGTCGTCTTCCTCGACTTGAAGTTGCCGAAGATCGATGGCGTCGAAGTATTGCGTCGCGTTCGGGCCGACGATCGCACTCGGTTTGTGCCGGTCGTCGTCCTGACTTCCTCCCAGGAGGAAAAGGACGTCAGCCAGTGCTACAAACTCGGTGTGAACAGTTACGTTGTGAAGCCCGTCGAATTCGACAAGTTTTATAAGGCTGTCGGCGACCTCGCGACGTACTGGCTGGTAGTGAATAAATCTCCTCTTTAGCCTGCGACTGAGGTGTCAAATCCGGTATGACCACGTTAGAAGATGTGGAGATTTTGTTGGTAGAGGACAACCCCAACGATGTTGAGCTGACACTCAGAGCGTTGCAGAAGCAGAACCTGTCCAGCAAGGTATTCGTCGTCAAAGACGGCGCAGAGGCTCTCGATTTCATTTTTGCCACCGGCACATATTCGCAGCGGAAAATCGAGAATCTTCCGAAGGTCATTCTGCTCGATCTGAAGCTGCCCAAAGTCGATGGGATCGAGGTCCTCCGGCGCGTGAAATCCGACGAGCGCACCAGGTACACGCCTGTCGTCATGCTCACCTCGTCACAGGAAGAGCGCGATGTGCTGGCGACCTACAATCTTGGCGTGAACAGCTATATCGTCAAGCCCGTGGACTTCAGCAATTTCATTCACGCGATTTCGGAACTGGGCGTGTATTGGGGCATCCTGAATAAGGTGCCGTATTGAATCGGAAATCGGAGACCTGCAATCTGCAACTTGAATTTTGAACCCGCCAAATAACGAACCTGCGATTCATTGCAGGTCTGGAACTTTGGTTATTTCAAAATTCAAGTTGCAGATTGCAGGTCTCCGATTTCCGATTTTTGGGGCTTCGGGCTCTTCCACGGTGCGAAAAACGGCAGCAGCAGCATTCCCGGTGCGGCGGCAAGTACGCTGATCAGAAAGAACGCCGGCCAACCCACCATTTCAACCAGCGAGCCCGACGGCGCCGCCACGACGTCTCTTCCCACTGCAACGAGACTCGACAGCAATGCGTATTGTGTCGCCGAGAATCTGGGGTTGCACAGGCTCATGATGAACCCCACCAGCGCAGCCGTTGCGAGGCCGTAGCAAACGTTTTCGACAACGATCGTGGCCACCATGGACGGATAGTGACGCCCCACGTACGCCAGGTACATGTATGCGAAATTGCTCGCCGCCTGCAACGCACCAAAGATCCAGAGTGCGCGATTGATGCCGATGCGCGAGATCACGGCGCCGCCGATGAGTACGCCGGCAATCGTTGCGAATAAACCCAGCCCGCCCTGCACGACTCCGATATCCGTCTGGCTGAATCCGGTTTGAAGGAGAAACGGCGTGGTCATATTTCCGATCATCGAATCGCCGAGACGGTACAGGACGATAAAGACCAGGATGCATGCAGCGCGGGAGGTACCGGCGCGCCGAAAGAAATCGACCAGCGGCATGCGCGCTGCTTCACGCAACGAGCCGGGTGGCCTCTCGCGCAATTCAGGTTCTGCCAGCCGCGTGCTGAACACTCCGACGATCAGCATCAGCAAAGCCAACACGACATAGACCGACGGCCACGACAGATAATCGGCCACGACGAGAGCGCCGGCGCCTGTGGCGATCATCGCAATGCGATATCCCAGGACCTTCGTGCCCGAGGCAGCGCCAACTTCGGCCGCTTCGGAAATGTCCGTCACATAGGCATCGATGATGATGTCTTGCGTGGCGCTGATGAACGCGATGGCAATCGCATTCACAGCAAGAAACTGCAGAGCCTGCGCAGGGCGTGCAAAAGCCATCAATCCGATGGATATCGCGAGAGCAACCTGGGTCGCGAACAACCACCCTTTACGCCGTCCAAGGAAGGGAAAAGAAAAGCGGTCGATCATGGGCGACCACAGGAATTTAAGCGAATAAGGCAGGCTGACGAGGCTGAAAAGCCCGATGGCCCTGAGGTTCACGCCTTCCACCGTCATCCATGCCTGGAGCGTACGGCTCGTTAGGTATAAGGGAAAACCGGACGAGAATCCGAGCAGTAAGACTGCTGCCATCTTGCGGCTGCGAAAGACTTGAAGCACCCGCCTAATATACCCGTGGATAGCCACAATTTTGGAATGGCGATTGCAAAAATATCCTTCGGACGTATTGAGGCGATTCAATGAGACAGAGAAAAGATGGAGAAATTCCGCTGGAAAGCATGAACAAAATCCTCGCCCTCCTGCCAACGGCTTCTCGCCATTGGTTGGAGACCTTGGAATTTGTAACATTGCCGACCGGGGCGGTTTTATCCGAACCCGACGAAAAAGTCGAGCATGTGTATTTCTTAAACAACGCGCTGGTATCCATAGTTTCCATGAACTCTGAAGGCTCGACGGTAGAGATCGGCCTGATAGGTCATGAAGGGATGGTCGGTGTTTCGGCAATTCTTGGCGGCGTCACGCCGTATCGTGCCATCGTGCAGATGGGCGGTGACGCTTTTCGGATTCGCGGCCAGATGTTGTACGAAGAATTTCGTCGCAATCCGTTTCTTCGGGATTTGTTGTTGAAGTACACCAACGCGTTCATCGTCCAGGTCGCACAATCGAGTATTTGCAACTGCTATCACACACTGCAGGAGCGGCTCTGCCGCTGGCTCCTGGTGGCGCGGGACGCGGTTCAAAGCAATGTCCTGGTTCTGACTCACGACGTCATTGCTCGCTTGCTGGGAACAAGACGGGCAAGCGTGACTGTGGCGGCCGGACTACTTCAACGAGCCGGGCTCATCAAAATCAATCGCGGCCAGCTCACGATCCTGGATCCGGGCGGTCTCGAGGCAACGTCCTGCGAATGTTACAGTATCCTTCGCGACGGCCTGCAACGGCTTCAATCCTCATAGCGTTCGACAACGAATCCGTACGGTCCCGTACAGCCTCGTAACACTTATCAAACTATCTTTATTTTGGGCGGTGATGACGATGCTGAAGATTGCAATCATAGAAGACGCCGAAGACAATCGCGACCTGCTCTATTACCTCTTGCGCGACGAATTCGAGGTCCTGCGTTATAACAGCGGTGAAGAGGCGCTGCAGCACTTAGTGCAAGACATTCCGGATCTGGTTCTCCTGGACATCCGGCTGCCGGGAATGGACGGTCTCCAGGTGCTGAAGCATATCCGCGGCGATTCGCGACTCAAACACACTCCAGTCCTCGCGCTCACTGCAAATGCAATGACGGGCGATCGAGAAAAGTACCTCGCCGCCGGCTTCAGCGCCTACGCGTCAAAACCCATCGTCAATATCGATGATTTCCTCGAGTCGGTGCGCCGCCTTCTGAAATAACCCACCTCGATCGACATTTTCTCGGCCGTGTACGGCAGCGTACCGACTCGACCTTTGGACTTTGGTTAGAGTGCGCACGGTCGCGACATGAAGAATCGGATCCTTAGAGCGCTACCTCAGAAAGAATATCGTTTGCTCGCGCCGAGCCTTGAGCTCGTGGACTTGAGGCAGGACAAGGTTATCTACCGGGCAGGCGAGCGTATCAGCGATGTTTACTTCCCGGAACAGGCAACCGTGTCGCATTTTTCCGGCACGGTCGATGGAGAAACACTCGAGGTGTGCATTACCGGAAACGAGGGGGTGGTCGGTATCGCTTCGATCCTCGCGGATTCGACGGCGTTTCGTGCCGTTGTTCTGCTGCCGGGGCCGGCCTATAGCATCAAGCGTGAACTGTTGCAAAGAGAGTTCAAGCGATCCGACACGCTGCATCGAATACTGCTGCACTACACAAACGCCTTGCTCGTACAGATCGCGCAGACGGCTGTCTGCAATAAATTCCATTCTGTCGAAGAGCGCTTTTGCCGGTGGTTGCTTATGGCACACGATCGATCCGCCGGCGACGAGGTGCCTCTGACGCAGGAGGCGCTGGCGCGAATTCTCGGGAGCCGGCGCGCCTCGGTGTCGGTCACCGCGAGCGCGTTTCAGAAGAAGGGCGCCATTCGCTACAGCCGCGGCATGATTCGCATTCTCGATCGCCAGCATCTCGAGAACTCGACTTGCGAATGTTACGCAACGATCTCGGCCGCGCATTCCAAAATCGACCGCTGATGATCGCCTCCAGAAAACTCTGTGATATGGTTTTTATGCGGGGTTTTATACGGTTGCGATGGCTGTTCAAAGGCTGTACACGAATTCCATACTTCAAAGCCTTCCTTCCCGAGAACTCAATTTCATTTCGTCAGACCTGAAATCCGTCGAATTGTCCAAAGGCTCCGTCCTGTTCGAGCCGGATGCCTCCGCGGCCAATATCTACTTTCCGATCGACTCGGTCATTTCATTCGTAGGCGACACCGGAGAAGGCGGAAGCATTGAAGTCTGGTCCGTCGGTGGTGAAGGAGTCGCGGGAGTTTCCACGATTCTCGGCCGAACAAAACCGTTTCGCGGTTTCGTTCAAGTCTCAGGCAACGCGCTTGTGGCGAAGGCATCCATCTTCCGTCGCCATTTTTTGAAGTCGGCGGCGTTTCAGGAAGCCATGCTGGCGTACTACAACTATTTACTGGTCCAGATCGCATGTCTCGGCATTTGCAACAACAGTCATGCGATCGAACAGCGCTTCAGCCGCTGGCTCCTGATGGTTCACGATCGGGTGCGGACGGATGAGCTGAAATTCACCCAGGACGGCATCGCGGCCATTTTAGGCACGCGGCGCGCGACGATCTCGGTTGCGGCGGCGGCGTTGCAGGCCGCAGGACTCATCAGCTACACGCCCGGATCGATACGGATCCGTTCGCGCAAGGCACTGGAAAAGGCCGCCTGCCGTTGTTACCGGGTGATCAGCTCACGACGGCGTTAGGAGGCTCGTTTCTTAGGCGTGCGAGTACCACCGGTCTGGCGGCCCTCGGTTCGGAAGGGAAGTGGCCTGGCTTCACTGACCCGAAGGTCGTGGCCTTCCATTTTTTGACCATTGAGTGCACTCACCGCTTCCTGAGCGTCGAGTACTTCGGGCAACTCGGCAAAAGCAAACCCGCGCGAAGCCCCGGTATCGAGGTCCTTAATCACCTGCACTGATTCCACTTTGAAACCATTCGATTCGATCCAGGCTTGAAGTTCATGATCGGCAGTCTGATGGGGAAGGTTCCCTATGTAAAGCCTTGCCATGTTGTAAATACCTCTCGCCCGTTTTCGTGGCAATTGGGATTCCGCGGCTCAGGTAACATAATCCTGATGCATCCGATCTATCGCAGCACCATCAACCGGGATGTAGCGTTCGCCACAGCCGGTGAATTCGCGCCCGTAAAAATCGGCACGATGAGCATCTGGCCTCCTGTAGTCCTTGCTCCTATGGCAGGTGTGACCAATTACCCTTTCCGGTCCGTCTGCCAGCGCTTCGGCGCCGGACTGTACGTCAGCGAGATGATCAACGCGCGCCCGCTGGTGGACGGCCGCGACAAGACCCTCAAGCTTGCGGATTTCGGTCCGGAGGAATCGCCCAGAAGCCTGCAGTTGTACGGCACGGATCCTTATTACATCGCCGAGGCCGTGAAGCGTCTCGTCGACGAAGGGCGCATCGATCATCTCGACATGAATTTCGGCTGTCCTGTTCCCAAAGTCACCCGCAAGGGCGGCGGGGCGGCCATTCCGCTCAAGCCGAATCTGTTTCGAAATATTGTTCGCGCTGCTGTGAGTAATTCCCAGCACGTTCCGGTGACGATCAAGTTTCGAATGGGCATCAATGCGGACTACCTCACATACATGACGGCCGGACGTGTCGGTGAAGACGAAGGTTGTGCGGCGGTCGGCCTTCATGCACGTACTGCGGCGCAGCTCTACCACGGGCACGCGGATTGGCGCGCGATTGCCGAACTCAAACAGCTGGTAAAAATTCCAGTGCTTGGCAACGGCGATATCTGGGAGGCCGAAGACGCGCTTCGGATGATGCGCCAGACCGGCTGCGACGGCGTGATCGTCGGTCGCGGTTGCCTCGGCCGCCCGTGGCTGTTCCGCGATCTCACGGATGTTTTCAACGGACGCGAACCTGGAGATCCGCCGGCGTTCGGCGAAGTCCTCGAAATCATGTTCGCTCACGCACGGAAACTAGCGGACTGGTTCGGCGAGCGTTTCGCAATGCATTCTTTCCGCCGGCATGCATCGTGGTACACGAAGGGATTTCGCCTGAGTTCGGAAGTCCGCGCCGGCTTGATGCGCATCGAGACGGTCCAGCAGCTCGAAGATTTGTTTCGAGACGTGGATCGTTGCCAGCCCTTTCCGCCTTCGGCAATGCGTGTCGTTCGCGGCAAAGCCACAGGCATTCAGAAGGTCGCGCTGCCGCTCGGTTATCTGGACAATCTCGAAGATGAGACGCCGCTCTGCGGCTCGGATGAGGATCCGGGAGACGGGGGATAGCCACAAGAAGGCACACACTTCACAAAAACAAATTGCGCTTCTTTGTGGCTATTTTCCCCCAGCCGTCTCATCCACAATCGCGATCACATTGGGATGCATCTGCAGCGCCGATGCAGGCACCGACGTCGTCACGGGGCCGTGCAGGGCGCGCTCGACCGCGTGAGCTTTCGATTCGCCTGAAGCCAGAAGCACGATGCGACGGGCTTCCAGGATAGTGCCCATCCCCATCGTGATGGCTTCCGTCGGCGCCTGTTCGCTCCCAAAATGTTGCTGCGCATTGCGAATTGTTTCCGGCGCCAGATCGACCCTTCGCGTGCGCGAGTCGAACGCGGCTCCCGGTTCGTTGAACGCAATGTGGGCATTCGCGCCGATGCCGACGATGAGGAGATCAATGCCGCCGGCATCTTGAATCGACTTCTCGTAACGCGCGCTTTCCGCATCCGGATCCGTCCCCGGACTTCCGTCGGGAATGTGGAGATTCGCCGCCGACACATTCACCTGATCGAAAAGATGCCGGCTCATGTATGTGTGATAGCTCTCCGGATGCGCGGCAGGCAAGCCGAGATATTCGTCCAGATTGAAAGTCAGCAGCTCCGAAAAATCCAGATGATCTTCGCGATGGCTCCGGACAAGCTCTTCATACATTCCGAGCGGCGTATTGCCGGTGGGCAAGCCTGCCTTGAGATTGGGCTTGATGCGCAGCGCTTTGGTGAAGAGTTCGGCGGCGGCTTTACTCAGCGTCCGGTAGTCCGGCATTACGAGGACGCGCATGCGGTTGGTTAACTTTTCGGTCCGTCGAGTACTTCGCGGATCTTGATGGCCAGCGAACTCGATGTGAATGGTTTCTCGATGAAGTGCAAGCCGGGATGGAGGAAGCCCGCCTTGCTGATTTCGTCCGTGTATCCGGACATCAACAGCACCTTCATATTCGGCCGGATCTGCACGGCTTTCTCAGCGAGTTCTCTGCCCGTGATGCCGGGCATGACGACATCGGACAGCGTAAGATGAATCGGCCCCGTATATGCTTTGCAAATCTTGAGCGCTTCACTGCCGTTCGGTGCTTCGAGCACTTTGTAGCCGCGCACTTCGAGAATTTCGCGCGTTAGCTGCCGAACGAGCTCGGAATCTTCCGCCACCAGGATCGTTTCGCTTCCTTCGGGCGCCCTGGCCGCGCGCGCATTGCCGTCGAGAGGATCCGCAGCCTTGAGCAGACCCGGCAAGTAGACCTTGAAAGTTGAACCTTCACCGGGACGGCTTGCGGCAGTGATGTAGCCGCCGCTTTGTTTGACGATGCCGTAGACCGTCGGCAATCCAAGTCCGGAGCCGCTCGTTTTGTCTTTCGTCGTAAAGAATGGTTCAAAGATGTGAGGGAGTGTGTCGGAGTCCATTCCGCGGCCGGTGTCCTGAACTGAAAACATGACGTATCGACCGTTCTTCACGCTGAAGCCGAAGCCCTCGGGCGAACCCGTCAACTCGACATTGGCCGTGCGGATCCTGAGAATGCCGCCGTCTGGCATGGCATCGAGCGCGTTGACCACGATGTTCATCATGACCTGCTCGATTTGCCCTCGGTCGGCTTCGATGCTCCAGAGCCCTTGAGTAAGTTCGGTGCTGAGTTCCACGCTCTCCTTGGTGAGGGACCGCAGCATCGTTTCCATGTTTGTAATGACAGCATTGAGGTCGAGAGTCTTCGGTTGAAGAACCTGCTTACGGCCGAACGCCAGAAGCTGCCGGGTGACCGATGCGGCTTTTTGCGCAGCTTCATAGATCAGCAGCAGATCCGGCCGCATCGGATGGTTCGTGCTGAGGCGATCCAGCAGGACTTCACAGCGCCCGATGATCACAGTCAGGAGATTATTGAAGTCGTGGGCCACGCCGCCAGCCAGCCGGCCGACGGCTTCCATCTTGTGCGCCCCCTGGACTTGTTTCTCCAGCTGCTTTCGCGCTTCTTCCGCCCGGTTTCGCTCCGCAATCTCTTCGCGAAGAATCTCGTTCGCGCGCGCGAGAGCGGCCGTCCGGCTTTGCACTCGGAATTCGAGCTCGTCGTTGGCTCGTTGGCGTTCCTGTTCGATGCGCTTGTATTCCGTGATATCCCGGACATGCAGCAGCAACGCAGGCTGGTCGAAGTACTGGATGCGGCTGGTGCGTATTGAAACTGGAATCGATCGGCCATCGGCGGTCAGGCTGAACCCTTCAAACTCATTCGGCGAGTCCTTATCGAGTTTGACGAGTTGAGAGCGGCGCTCGGGAGGGACGAGCTCCGACACGTTCTTTCCGATGATCTCCTCGCGTGGAATTCCGTGTAATGCGGCCGCGGCAGGATTGCAATCGAGCACATTGCCCGCCGTGTCTTCGATGAAAATGGCGTCCGGGGAGCGTTCGAACAGAGTTTGGAATAGCGGACCGCGATCCTGGGGTTGCATTTATTCTTATAAGTTAACAAAACCGGCGGACATAAAATCGTAAATCAAGAGCGTCTGCTTTCAATATGCATTTCCCAGTCGTCGAGGCTGCGCGGCCAATCTTGTTTCAGCAGTCGCGAAAGAGCGCGGTCGGCGAGCAAACGGCCTTCGGTCTGGCAGGTCGCGCAGTAGTTGCATTCGTTTTCGGCATAGACGATGCGCTGAACGGGAGAACCACAGGCGGGGCAGGGTTTGCCGTATCGTCCGTGGACGGCCATCTCAGGCCGGAAAGCAGTCACTTTGCTTGGGAATGCCTTTTCCGCTTCGATGCCCAGGCGTTCGATCCACTCGGCCAGCGTGGACTTCGTTGCGGCATGGAGCCGCCGGATCTCTTCTTCGCTCAGCTTCGATGTGAGCTTCATTGGCGACAGTCGTGCGCGGTGCAGAATCTCGTCGGAGTAGGCGTTGCCGATTCCGCTGAAAAGTCGGGGGTCGGTGAGGGATCGTTTGAGGGTGTGATTCTCGCGCGTCAGCGTATTGCGAAACGCATCGAAGGAAGAGTCCATGACTTCGAGCGCGCCGCGATCGAATGCTGCGAGAGCATTTTCGCCCTGGACAACGTGCAGCGACGCGCGCTTCTTCGATCCTGCCTCTGTCAGTAGAAGTGTTCCCGCTGGAAAATCGAATGCCGCCAGCCCGATCTTACCCACGATCTTTGCGCCTGGGTCCTTCCATTGAAAACGTCCGGCGATCATCAGATGGATGACCAGAAAAAGCTCGCCGTCGAATTCGAAAACGATCTGCTTGCCCAGCCTGCGCAGTGCGATAACAGTTTTGCCGTTGATGGCGGATACCGGCGGCACCACGGACCGCACGACAAAGGGGCTCGCCAGCCGCACGCGTTCGAGTGTTTGATTCAGGATTCGCGGCTTGAGCGCGTCAATGTAGAGCAGGACGTCCGGCAGTTCGGGCATAGACAGTGACTATAGAATAAAAACTGCGTCGCGGCATGTAGTCGCGGGCCTTCGGGTTGTTGCCCGGTACCATCCCCGACAGAGGTGCACGTTGGCAGAGCCGAACGCCGGCTGAAGCCGGCGATTACAGTAACAGACGACTAATTCACATGGCCCAATCTCGATTCCAGGCGAGCTTCCGGGCGTTCCGGCATCGGGACTACAGACTGTTCTTTGCAGGACAGCTGACGTCTCTAGTGGGAACGTGGATGCAGACGGTTGCTCAGTCATGGCTCGTTTATCGCATCACTTTCCAGCACATTGGGATCCTAAGCTTAGAATTCCACGTGGACAAGTTGTCGCG
>JADMIO011113614.1_pt1 | contig 16611 bp, 19 predicted proteins | sample 8958161 | NCBI WGS metagenome assembly JADMIO01 (sample SAMN16585339, study PRJNA669376) | soil metagenome | isolation source: Crop rotation soil | place: USA: Cullars Rotation, Alabama | collected 2011
CGGGCTGACGGTCGCGGCCGTGGCCGCGGTTGTCGCCGCCGTTGTCGCGGTTAGCCGTGGCTTCGCGCCGCGGCCGAAACGGTGCCGTGGAGCGAGGAACGAGCGGAGCGCTACCGCGCAGGCCGCGTCAGGGGCGCGAAGCCCGCGCGCGCGGAGCGAGCGTCAATATCACTGGGTGGTCGTCGGCGTGCTCGTAGGGGTCGCCGCCGGGGCCGGGGTGACCGCTGCCCGGGTCGCGGTCCGGGACGCCGGCCCGATCCGGGAACTGGCCGAGCAGCGGGTGTCCGTCCAGGCCGACCTCGTGGTCACCGACGACGCCCATCCGACCCGGGCACCCGCCGGGCGGCCGGCCCGGTACGCGGTCGCGGCCGACCTGACCAGGCTGCGGGCGGACGGGCACCCCGCGGTCTCCATGTCGGTGCGGGTACTCGTGCTCGGTGCCGATCCGGCCTGGCAGCGGGTACTCCCGGGGCAGCGGGTCGTGGTGGACGGCCGGGTGGGGCTGCCGCGCGGAGGAGACCTGCGCTCGGCGGTGCTGTCCGTGCCGGGTACCCCACGGTTGGTCGGCCGGGCATCCTGGGCGCAGCGGGCCGCCGGCCGGCTCCGCAGCGGCCTGCGCACGGCGTGCGTGCCGCTGCCGGCCGAGCCGGGTGGGCTGCTGCCCGGGCTGGTGGTCGGCGACACGACGCGGTTGGAGCCGGCGGTCTCGGACGACTTCCGGGCGACCGGGATGACCCACCTGCTGGCGGTGAGCGGCTCCAACGTCGCCATCGTGCTCGGCTTCGTGCTCGGTATGGCCCGCTGGTGCCGGGCCGGCCCTCGGCTCGCCGCCGGGTTGAGCGTCGTGGCCCTGGTCGGCTTCGTGATTCTGGTACGCCCGTCGCCCAGCGTCCTGCGCGCCGCCGCCATGGGCGGGCTGGGCCTGGTCGCGCTGGCGAGCGGCCGGCCCAGATCGGCGGTGCCGGCCCTGGCCGCCGTGGTGGTACTGCTCGTCCTCGTCGACCCGGAACTGGCCGCCGCACCCGGCTTCGCCCTGTCGGTACTCGCGACGGCCGGTCTGCTCCTGGTCGCCCCGGGCTGGCGGGACGCGCTGCGCCGGCACCGGGTACCGGCCGGGCTCGCCGAAGCGGTCGCGGTACCAGCCGCCGCCCAGCTCACCTGCGCACCGGTGATCGCCGCGATCTCGGGTACGGTCGGCCTGGTCGCCGTGCCGGCGAACCTGCTCGCGGTGCCCGCCGTGCCGCCCGCCACCGTCCTCGGCGTCACGGCCGCCCTGCTCTCGCCGGTGTGGCCGGCCGGCGCCCAGATCGCGGCGTGGTTGGCCGCGTGGCCGGCCCGCTGGCTGGTGCTGGTCGGCCGGTACGGTGCGGAGACCCCGGCCGGTGTCGCCCCGTGGCCGGCCGGCGTGCTCGGTGGCCTGCTGCTCGCCGCGGTCCTGATCGCGCTGCTGATCGCCGCCAGGCACCGCCTGGTACGCCGGCTCGCCGCCGTGGTGACCGTCGCGGCGATCGTGGGCACGGTACCGGTGCGCCTGGTCGCCTCCGGGTGGCCACCGCCCGGCTGGCTGATCGTGGCCTGCGACGTCGGCCAGGGCGACGCGTCCGTCCTGCCCGTCGCTCCCGGTCGGGCGATCGTGGTCGACGCCGGTCCGGATCCGGCGCCGGTCGACGCCTGCCTGCACCGGCTCGACATCCGGCAGGTACCGCTGCTGGTCATCAGCCACTTCCACGCCGATCACGTCGGTGGCGTGGACGGTGTCTTCCGGGGACGATCGGTCGGCGCCGTGCTGACCACGGCGCACCCCGAGCCGACACTCGGGCGCCGCCAGGTGCTGGCCGCGGCCGCCGCCGGGCACGCACCGGTCCGGGTCGCCACACCTGGCGAGGTGTACGCGATCGGTCCGGTGCGGCTGTCCGTGCTCGGTCCGCTCCAACCCCTGGCGAACACCCGTTCCGATCCGAACAACAACTCGCTGGTCCTGCGGGTCGCCGAGCGCGGACGATCGCTGCTGCTCGCCGGCGACGCCGAAGAGGAGGAGCAGCAGACCCTGCGGGGTGAGCCGCTGCGCGCGGATGTACTGAAGGTTGCTCACCATGGCAGCGCATTTCAAGATCCAGGGTTCCTGGACGCGGTCCGGCCGGCGGTGGCGCTGGTCTCGGTGGGCGCCGGCAACGTGTACGGCCATCCGAACCTCGGGGTGCTCGACCGGCTCGCCCGGGCCGGGGCGCGGGTACTGCGTACCGATCAGGCCGGCGATCTGGCGGCCGTGGACGGCGGCGGGCGGCTGGCGGTCGCCGTTCGGGGATCCGCGACCATGGGCACGCATCCGCGCGCGCCGTGACATCGTTAGGGTGACGACCGTCTCCGGTGGCCGTGCGCGTGGCACGATGGCTGCCGTGCCTCCACAGCCGTCTTCCGCAATCTGCCTCGTGCTCGGCGACGAGGAACTTCTCGCCGCCCGGGGAGTGAGCGACGCGATCGCCGCCGCGCGTGCCGCCGACCCGGACGCCGAGGTCCGCGAGTACACCGCCGGTGATCTCGTCCCGGGTGAGTTGGCCGAGATGACCAGCCCGTCGCTGTTCGGCGGTCGCCGGGTGCTCGTCGTGCGAAACGGCCAGGACGCCAAGAAAGACCTGATAGCCGCGCTCGTCGGGTACGCTCGCGACCCTGATCCGGACGTGACGCTCGTCGTCACGCATCTCGGCGGGGCCAAGGGCAAGGCGCTGGCCGACGGCCTGCGTGACGCCGGCGCGGTCGTGGTACCGGCGGCGCGGATCACCCGGCACCGCGAACGGGTGGACTACGTCCGCAACGAGGTGCGCCGGCTCGGCGGCAAATGCGCTGAGGACGCGGCCGAGGCGCTGATCGCCGCGGTCGGCAACGACCTGCGGGAACTCGTCGCCGCCTGCTCCCAGCTCGTCGCCGACACCGGCGGGCGGATCAACGCCGAGACCGTGGCCCGGTACTACCGCGGCCGGGCCGAGGTGAGCGGCTTCAATGTGGCCGACGCCATGATGGTCGGCGACGTACCCGCCGCGCTGGAGGCGCTGCGCTGGGCACTCCACGTGGGCGTCGACCCGGTACCGATCGCGGACGCGCTCGCCGACGGGATACGTACCGTCGCCCGGGTCGCGTCCGCCGGCCGGGGCAGCCCGTACCAGTTGGCCAGCGCACTTGGCATGCCGGCATGGAAAGTCGAACGCGCACAGCGCCAAGCCCGTGGCTGGACACCCGATGCACTCGTTGATGCCATGCGAGTGGCCGCTGACTGTAACGCCGCGGTCAAAGGTGGTTCGGATGACCGTGGGTACGCGCTGGAGCGGGCGGTGTTCGCCGTCGCGGCGGCGCGAGAAGGAGGCGGTACACGATGAGTGGGGTACGGGGGCAGTCCTCCTGGTACGCGCGGGCGCTCCGGCTGCGGCACGTACGGCCCGGTGGGCTGATGTCGTTTCTGCTCTTCGAGTGCGTGATAGCCCTGGCGGTACTGCTCGCGCTGGCTGAACTGGTGAGCTGGTGGGCGGTCGCTGTGCTGCCCGCCGCCGTGGCCGCGATGGTCAAGATCAACGACCTGGTCGCCGGGGCGGCCGGCCGCGAGGGTGACGTGGCGGCCGAGGTTGTTGCGGAGCCGCTCAACGTGCCGCTCAGCGCGCCGCCGGCCGTGCCGCAGGTCCGCTCCTCCCGGATCTATGTGTCCGAGTCGCGGGCGGCGGCCGAGTCGCGGGCGGCAAGCGAGTCGCGGGCGGCAAGCGAGTCGCGGGCGGCAAGCGAGTCGCGGGCGGCGGCCGGGTCGCGGGCGGCGGCCGTCGAGCCGGAACAGCCGCCGGTGGAGGCCGAGCGCCGGACCCGGTCAACGCGCACGAACCGGACATCGGCCAGCCGTACCCGAGCGACCCGGGAACGCCGGGCGACGCATGCGGAGGCCGGCGTGGTGGAACACCCGGAGTGGCGTCAGACGATCACGCTGGAGGCGCTGGGGCGGCACGCTCGCGATGACCAGCGCCGGTCAGTTGACATCGAGCGGGAAGCAGGCGACGCCCGGCACCGTGCCGGGGCGGCGAACCAGGGTCGTTTCGCCTGATTTATACCTGAACCTGCACGCGAAAACGCCGCCGGGCCATTGGCCTGGCGGCGTCGCGGCTGTTTGGGCCTGCGGCGGGCGGATCAGGCGGAGAGCGACGACAGTCGCTTGGCGATGGCCGACTTGCGGTTGGCCGCCTGGTTCTTGTGGATGACGCCCTTGCTCGCGGCCTTGTCGAGCTTGCGCGCGGCCTCGCGGAGCAGCGCGGTCGCCTGCTCGACGTCGCCGGTCGCGGCGGCCTCGTTGAACTTGCGGACAGACGTCTTCAGCGCAGACTTGACCGACTTGTTGCGTAGCCGGCGCTTCTCGTTCTGCCGGTTGCGCTTGATCTGGGACTTGATGTTCGCCACGCGACAGCCTCGTCAGGGTAGATCCGGTTGGAGTCGGCGCACGCCGGGTCGGCGCCACAGCACGCGCGAAGAGAAAGGCTACCAGGTACGCCGCCGACCGGCCAAAACGGATGCCCGGCCGGCGCGTGATCGGCGGTGGGGGAATGGGTTGGGAGGGGGCGGAACGGGCATGCTATGGTTCTCAGCGTTCCAGTGAGCGCCGCTAGCTCAACTGGCAGAGCAGCGGACTCTTAATCCGCGGGTTCGGGGTTCGAGTCCCTGGCGGCGCACCGTTTCTGAGCAGGTCGTATTCTCATCGGTCTTTGCTTACTTGACCTTGGTGTGTCGCGTGTGTGTCACGGGTGCGCGGCCCTTGCCGGCGTGTCTGGTCTTACGGGATCGCTTGGGCCGTACCGGTTCCGGCCGGGTCGGCTGGTCGGGTGCTGCGGACTTCAGCGGGCCGATCTTGGACCGGTAGCATCGGCCGGGGTTGCGGGCGGCGGCCTTGAGCACGAGCCAGGCAGTCGCCTCGGCGACCTTGAGGTGCAGGTCGAGCAGCACGCTGGTGTAGGTGTCCGCGGTGAGCACAATGCTGGTGTGCCCGAGCTGCTCCTGCACGGTCTTGAGATCGGCGCCGGCGGCGTGGGCCAGGGTCGCCGCGCCGTGGCGCAGGTCGTGCAACCGTACCGGCGGCAGCCCGGAGTCCTTGACCAATAACCCGAAGCGGCGGGTGACCCAGTCAGGGTGCAGCGCGCTGCCGTCGGGGTTGGTGAATACCTTGCCGCTGTCGTGCCAGCTGCCGCCGACGGCCAGCCGTTCGGCCTGTTGCCGCTTGAGGTGGGCGCGTAGCAGCGCGACAGTGATGCGATCGAGGGCGATGGTGCGCTTGCTGGCCTTGGTCTTTGGTTCGCCGTCTTCGACGGTGTGGCCGTAGGCGATGCGCTGTTGCCCGATCATGATGACGTTGTGGTCGAGGTCCAGGTCGGTCCAGCGCAGCCGGCGGCCTCACCGCGGCGCAGGCCGCGCAGGGCGGTCAGCCACCACATGGCGTACAGCCGGTCCTCGACGACGTGGTCGAGGAAGGCGGCCAGCTGCGCCGCGGTCCACACGGCGACGGCGAAGCGTTGCCCGGTGCGGCGCCACTGCGTGACGCGTTGGTCGGTCCATACGTGTGCCTGCGGGCGGCGCGGGGTGGGCAGTTCCACGAACCGGGCTGAGTTGTCGCGGAGCAGTCCATCGCGGATCGCGGCGTTGAGCGCCGAGCGCAGCGTGGCGCGGATGCGGTGCAACGTTGACGGCGTGATCGGCCGGCCGTAGCGGGTCTGTGCCGCGATCAGCGTGGTGAACATCGCCGCGACGTGGTGGCCGGTTAGCTCACCGAGTCGGATCCGCCCGAGGTGCGGGATGAGGTGCCGGTCGACGTGTTCGGTGTAGGAGCGCAATGTGCTCGGGCGGATGCTGGGTGCGCGTCGACAGCCAGTACCGCAGCCAGCGGGCCACCGTCCACGTCTGGGTGGTGCGCTCGGTGCGCGAGCGTTCCAGCAGCTCATCCCGGGCCGCTTCGGCCGCACGGCGGCTGGTGTAGCCGCCACGACGGACCCGCTCCCGCCGGCCAAACATTGTCGTGACCGAGCAGTGGAAGTACCAGCTCCCGTGGCCGCGCTCGGAAAGCTTTGGACACCGGCCTCCCCGGCGCCGTCGGTACCTGGTTCCAGGCAGCCGCACCGCTTCACGATCACACCTAGGCAGCTCATCGCTGTCACCTCCGTCGAGACCAGTCGCTGGTTTCACGGTCTACGAGCGGCGTACTTGCGGTTATCGCCCGTCGGCATGACTCAGCCCCACTCGATCACGTGTGCCGGTCCAACCGATGCGGCGACGGGCGCGATCGAGGGAGCGCCGCAGGCAGCGGCGTTGGCCCATGGTCGCTCACCGTTGTCCACGATCCGGCGAAAGGCGCTGACCCGGACCCCGGTAGGTCTTGACTCGCCTTGTCCGTGCGTCGGAGCTTACCGTTCGTGGCTACGAACCAAGCTGGCGACGGCTGGGAGGCGTTGGGGGATCCCAGCAGACGCGCCATCGTCGCCTGCTTGGCTGAGCGACCGCGGGCCGTCGGCGAGCTTGCCGACGCGTTGCCGATCAGCCGGCCAGCGGTATCGCAGCACCTGAAGGTGCTCAAGGACGCTGGGCTGGTCAGCGACCGCGCGGTCGGCACGCGTCGGGTCTACCGGCTCAATCCGGTGGGCATGGCCGCGCTGCGTGATCAACTGGAGACGTTCTGGAACCGTGCGCTGGCGGGCTACCAGGACGTGGTTGAACAACCGACCGAGGAGAGTTCATGACCCAGGCAGCGGACACGGTGGTTGGCCGGCAGATCGTGGTCGAGGCGCCGATCGAGCGGGCCTTCACCGTGTTCACGGAACGGTTCGGCGACTTCAAACCGCCGGAGCACAACCTCCTCGGAGCGGCGATCGCCGAGACCGTGTTCGAACCGAAGGTCGGCGGGCACATCTACGACCGGGGCGTCGACGGCAGCGAGTGCCGCTGGGCGCGCATCCTGGTCTACGAACCGCCGAACCGGGTCGTGTTCAGTTGGGACATCAGCCCGCAGTGGCAGATCGAAGCCGAGCCGGGCAACACCAGCGAGGTCGAGGTCCGGTTCGTCGTCGAGACCCGGCACCGCACCCGGGTCGAGTTGGAGCACCGCCACCTCGACCGGCACGGCCCCGGCTGGCAGGCCGTCAGCGACGGCGTCGCCCACGACGAGGGATGGTCGTTGTACCTGAGCCGGTACGCCGCCCTGTTCGCTGAGGGCCGCTGACATGGCGCCGATCACCATCAGCACCGAGATCGACCGGTCCGCCGACGACGTCTTCGCCTACGCCACCGACCCGACCCGGTTCCACGAATGGCAGCAGGGCGTCATCGACGGCCGCATGGACCGACCCGCACACCCACGGTCGGCACGCGGTGCCTGACCACCCGCCGCATCGGCTGCGCCAACCGTCCCAGCACGTCCGAAGTCACCCACATCAACCCGCCCAAGACGTGGGGCGTGCGCGGCATCGACGGACCCATCAGGGCCATTGTCGACCTCACGGTGGAACCCCTGACCGCCCAACGATCCCGCCTGACCATCGCCGTCGACTTCACCGGCCACGGCATCGGCAAACTCCTCGTCCCGCTCATTGTCCGCCGAGAAGCGACCAGGGAAATGCCAACCAACCTGGCGGCACTCAAACAGCGCCTCGAAAGCCGAGCTACTCAATAACGCTCAGGAATACCTGCACTTCACCGGCGACCGAGACCGTTCCGTTCCGCAGATCCCCGACCCGCCCATCGATGACGCTTGCGACGCGAAGCTGCCCCGGCAGCGTCCTATCGCGACGTGGGCCTATCGCGACTGGGCGGCGACAGGAGGAATGGCCGATCTGACGAGCATGCCCCAGCCGCACATGGCCAAGCCCCCTGCGGCTTCGTGGATCAGCCGGTGCGCGAGGGCGCCACCCGTTGGTGGTGGGTCTCGTACATCCGGGCCCAGGCGTAGGACCCTGAGGCGGCGGTGAGGGCGGCGACGGCGGTGGTGGCGGTGCGGATGCCGTAGACGTCGGCCAGGACGCCGGCGAGCAAAGCACCGGCGGCGAAGCCGCCGTCGCGCCAGAGGCGGTAGACGCCGACCGCGCGGGCGCGCCAGGCGGGGTGCGCGACGTCGCCGATCGCGGCAAGCAGCGTCGGGTACACCATGGCGGTGCCGACGCCGAGGACGACGGCGGCCAGCGCCCACGCGGTAAACGTGTCGGCGGCGGCGATCCAGGCCAGCGCGGCTGCCTGGGCGAGCATGCCGGCGACGATGAACGGTTTGCGCCCGTACCGGTCGGACAGCGGCCCGGTGGCGAGCTGGCCGAGCCCCCACACCGCCGGGTAGAGGGCGGCCAGCGCCCCGATCTCGCCGAGGCTCAGGCCGGCGGTGGCGAACAGCAGCGGGAACAGGCCCCAGGCGAGGCCGTCGTTGAGGTTGTTGACCATGCCGGCCTGTGCCGCCGAGGACAGCGCCGGCTCGCGGTACGAGACGAGCGCAGCCACCCGCCGGGTGGACATGTCCGCGCCGCCGGCTGTCGTGGTGGTGGCTTCGTGGTCGGCGTGGCCACGGGTCTCCTTCACCAGAACGGCCGACAGGCCGAGGCCGAGCGCCGCGTACGCGGCCCCGAGCAAGAACGGCGCCGGGCGCAGCCCGTACTGCGCGGCCAGCGCGCCGGTCGCCGCGGCAGTGCCAGCCAGGGCGAGGTAGCCAGCCGCCTCGTTGAGCCCCATCGCGAGTCCGCGGCGGTGCGGTCCGGCGAGGTCGATCTTCATGATGATGGTGGTGGACCACGCCAGGCCCTGGTTGACGCCGAGCAGCACGTTGGCGGCGATCACCCACCCCCAGGACGGCGCCCAGATGATGAGCAGCGGCACGGGCAGCCCGACGAGCCAACCGGCCAGCAGAACCGGTTTGCGGCCATAGCGGTCGGACAGGGTGCCGGCGAAGAAGTTGGTCACGGCCTTCGTGGCCCCGAAGGCGAGGATGTAGGTCAGCGCCGCGGTGTAGGCGGCGAGGTGGAAGTCCCGCTCGGCGAGCAGCGGCAGCACTGTGCGTTCCTGGCCGAGCAGCCCGCCGACAAGCGCGTTGACCGCCACCAGCAGGGTGAACTGGGCGGCGTTGGCACGCAACCCCAGCCGTGGTGTACCGGTGGTGGTCACGCGCCTTCCTTCAGCGGGTGGCCGGTGGCCCTCGCCCAGTCGTCGGCGCCGCCGGCAAGCACCGACACCTGATGTTGGCCCGCCCGCCGCAGCAGCGTGGCGGCGGTCATGGCCCGCTCGCCGTGGCCGCACATGACGGTGACCGGCCCGTCGGGCGCGGCGTCGGCGTGTGTCGTGAGGTCGCCGAGTTCGATGTGAACGGCGTTGGGCAGATGCCCGGCCGTGTATTCGGCGTCCTGACGCACGTCCAGGACCGCGCCGTCGACCGCGTCGGGGCGCACGAGCGGGGTGGTGACCACCCCGCCACCGGCGGCCCGCCAGGCCGGGATGCCGCCGGACAGCTCCCCTGCGATGGTGGCGAAGTCGATGGTCAGCGCCGGCCAGAGGATGTCGGCCGGGTCCTGGTCGGGGTTGCGCACGATCACGATCGGGACGGCGGGGTCGAGCAGCCAGCCGAGCCAGGTGGCGAACTGGGCTCGCAGCGGGATCGCCACCGACCCGGGGAGGTGCCCGGCGGCCACGTCCCGGAAGGGGCGGACGTCGACGACGACCGCGCCGGCGCCGACGAGCCGCCGCACGGCTGCCGCATCGAGCGGAGTCAATGCGGGTTCGGTGGTGATGAGGTCGGGGCCGGCGCGGTTGATCTCGGCCAGCCAGTCGAAGTACCGCGGGTAGGAGCCGAGGCTCGCGGTGAGCTGCTTGACGAAGCTATCGGCGTCCGGCGCGTTCAGCAGCGCGTTGGTGGCCTTCTCTCGCCCGATCGTGGAGGTGCGGGTGGCGCCGGGCGGCGCGGAGCAGAACGATCCGGTGCCGTGTGTCGGCCACACCGCGGTGGCGTCGGGCAGGGCCGCCAGGCGGTGCAGCGAGGCGTGCTGGGCTCGGGCGAGTTCCTCGGTCCGGTCATCGCCGAGCAGGTCGGTCCGGGCGGCGGAGCCGACGATCAGTGATCCGCCGGTGAACACCCCGACCGGTCGGTTGCCGTCGCGCAGCAGGAACGACAGATGTTCGTCGGTGTGTCCCGGCGTGCTCAACGCTTGGAGGGTGAGGCCGCCGAGGTCCACCTCGTCGCCGTCGCGCAACGCCCGGTGGTCGAAGGCGCGCCGGCCGGCAGCGGAGGCGAGGATCATGGCGTCGTGGTCGGCGGCGAGCTGGACCGCGCCGGTGAGGAAGTCGGCGTGCAAGTGGGTGTCGGCGGCGTAGGCCACCCGCAGTCGGCGGCGGTCGGCGGTGGCCCGCAGCGCCCGCAGGTCGCGCGGCGCATCCACGGCCAGGGCCCGGCCGTCGCCGAGGTCAAGCAGGTACGCGCTGTTGCCCAGCCCCTCGTCGACCAGCGGAATCAGGTGGTCGGATTCGACGCTCACGGCAGGACCCCCTTTTGCTGGCTAGCCTGCGGCGGTGGGCAGGCCGGCCTCGGCCCACTCGGGATAGCCGTCCTCAAGTCGGCGGGCGGGCACGCCCCGGCGGCGCAGCTCCCGCACGGCGTCGTCGGCGTAGACGCAGTACGGGCCACGGCAGTAGGCAACCACTTCGTGGCTGTCGCCGAGCCGATCCAGCTCGGTGTCCAGGGCCGCGATCGGCACGCAGCGGGCGCCGAGGATGTGCCCGGCCCGGTACTCGGCGACCGGCCGCACGTCGAGGATCACCAGGTCGCCGGTGCGTAGTCGGCGGGCCAGCTCGTCGCGGCTGATCATCGCCACCCCCTCGCGGTCGCCCAGGTACGCGGCGGCGAGCCGGTCGATCTGCGCGACGTGGTCGGCGGCGACCGACCGCAGTGTCACCCATAGCTGGCCAACCTGCGGGCCGGTGAGGGCGTAAATGACGCGGTTGCCGTCGCGGCGGGTGCGCACCAGCCCGGCACCGGCCAATTGGCGCAGGTGCTGGGACGTGTTGGCCACGCTCTGTCCGATCTCGGCGGCCAGGTCCTCCACCGAGCGTTCCCCTTGGCTGAGCACGTCGACGATCTCCGCGCGACGGCCGTTCGCGAGAGCCTTGGCCACCACGGAGAAGCCGTCGTAAAGCGCGTCCTTGGTCGCCCGGTCACCCATCGTCGTCTCCGCCCATCCGTCGGTTCCCGACCACCATAGCAAGAAGTCAAGAAAACCATTGAATGACTCGGGCCGACAGGCGAACCATGGCGCCCAGTGGGTGCATGACTTGCTCCTCTCGCGCACCGGCTGTGCCGTGTCGTCCGGCTCGTCCGTCCACCTTTCGGGCATGCAGAGTCGGCTGACCAGCCCGTTCGCCGATCGTTCCTTGACTCGCCCGTCCTGTTGGTATCAGAGTTCAACCAATCTCTTGACTAATTGAACGGAGGCCGAGATGTCCGCACCAGCGCAGCTCGACACGGCCGAACTGGCCCGGCAGGTCCAGGCGCTCTACCGGCAGGTGGCGCAGCAGCCCACCGCCGCGTTCCACTTCCCGCTCGGCCGTCCCCTCACCGAACGGCTGGGCTACCCAGCCGGCCTGCTCGACGCGGTGCCGGCCGACGCGCTCGCCTCGTTCGCCGGGGTCGGCTACGCCCTCGACCTGGCCCACCTGACCGCCGGGAAGCGGGTGCTGGATCTCGGCAGCGGGTCGGGCACCGACTCGTTCGCCGCCGCCCACCTGGTCGGGCCGACCGGGCAGGTCACCGGCATCGACATGACCGACGCACAGCGGGCCAAGGCCGACCGGCTGCGCGCCGACGCGGCGCACATCCGGTTCATCGACGGCCGGCTGGAAGACCTGCCGTTCGACGACGCCTCGTTCGACGTGGTCATCTCCAACGGCGTGGTCAACCTGTGCCCGGACAAGGCCCGGGTCTTCGCCGAGGCCGCCCGCGTGCTCGTGCCCGGTGGCCGGCTCGCGGTCGCCGACATCGTCTCGACCCTGCCGCTGCCCGAGACCGTGACCTGCAACGCCGACCTGTGGTCGGCCTGCATCGGCGGCGCCGCCCCGGAGGCCGACTACCGGGACGCCATCGAGAAGGCCGGCCTGCGGATCGACATCGTCCGCGAGGTTCCCGAGTACGAGTTCCTGACCGACCAGGCACGCAACGCCAGCCGCAGCTACGGCGTACGCGCCGTCACCCTCGCCGCCCACAAGATCTGACCGAAGGAGCCCACCATGGCACAGAAAGCCGTCGTCAGCCTCATCACCGGCATGGAAGACCCCGAACGCGTCATGATCGCGTTCCTCGTCGCGGTCGGCGCCGCCGAAGCGGGCCGACCGACCCTGATGTTCCTGACCAAGGAAGCCGTCCGCCTCGCGACCGACGGTGTTGCGGTCGGTGTCGCCTGCGAGGGCTGCCCACCGTTGCCCGACCTGCTCGACCGCTACGAGAAAGCCGGCGGCACGTACATGGTCTGCCCGATCTGCTTCAACGCCCGCAAGCTCGACGCCGACCGGCTACTCAAGAACGCCGAACTCGGCGGCACCGTCCCCATGTGGCAATGGATCGGCGACGACGGCGCCACCACCTTCAGCTACTGACCCTCGCCGACGAAGGCGCACACGCGTTGCGGGGGGTTGCCGCCGCGCTGACTCCGGCCCGGCTGTGCAAGATGGCCTGGCTCATGCCTCGCGCGATGCGTGCCGTGCCCTACCTCGGCTACGTGGTCATCGCCGGCACGAACCCGGCCACCTGAACCAGCGGCAGGGTGGGCAAGGTTCCGCATGCTTGCCCACCGCGCCGCCGCGCGGGTAAGAGTGACCGGGTGGACGCAGATGTCGACCGGCGCTGGCTCGCCGCGCAGTGGCCGTTCGTCAAGGCGCACCTGCCGGCGGCGCCGGCCCGGGTGCTGGAACTCGGGTGCGGCCCGCGCGGCGGGTTCGTCCCGGCGCTGCGAAGCAACCGGTACACGGCGGTCGGGGTGGATCCCGGGGCGCCCGACGAGCCCGGCTACCACCGGATCGGGTTCGAGGACTACCGGCCGCCGCATCCGGTCGACGCGGTGGTGGCCTGTACGTCGCTGCACCACGTCGCCGATCTCGACCGGGTGCTCGGCCACATTCACGACTCGCTTGCACCGGGTGGGGCGCTCGTGGTGGTGGAGTGGGCGCGGGAACGCTTCGACGAGGCCACCGCCCGGTGGTGCTTTGACCGCCTCGGCCCGACGAGTGACGACGCCGAAGGCGGTTGGTTGCACCGGCACCGGGACCGGTGGACCGAATCGGGCCTGCCCTGGGAGGAATACCTGCGGTCCTGGGCGGCACAGGAGGGCCTGCACACCGGCGAGCAGATCCTCGCCGGCCTCGACGCCAGGTTCCACCGCCAGTTGTGCGCGGTCGGGCCGTACTTCTTCGCCGACCTCGCCGACACCACCGAGGCAGCGGAACAGGCCGCCATCGACAATGCCACCATCCAAGCCGGCGGCATCCGCTACGTCGGCCAGCCGCACTGATCCGTCACGCTCGGACTTGACCGCGCGCAGCCGTTCCACGGTGTCGAGTCTGGAGCGGCGGCCGTTCGGTGACCGTGAAGCCGGCCTGTTCGCCTGCGCCAGCGGGTGGCGGGGCTCGTAGTCCCCGGCCGTTCGCAAACGGTGACCTTGTCCCACAGCCACCGCAACGTACGTGCACCGGCCAGGCCGGCCGCTGTGCCGGCGCCGCTGAACAGCGTGAACTGGCCAGCAGAGCGGGCATCAGCCTCCGGGTGGCCACGGTCGCCGATGTCGACGACGAGCTGACCGGTTGGCTCCGACTCGCCTACGACCGGGCGAGATGAGATAGCCGCGCTGGGCGCGGTCGAGTAAGCCGATGAGGATGGCCCGTTCGACCTCGATGCCTTCGGCCAGTCGCGCCGCGGCGTTGACGATCAGCCATGAGTCCACCTGCGGGACGGGCTGCGGCGAGTCGGCACGGTACGCGCGCGCGTAGCCGTGGGTGAACAGGGATCGGCCGGCGGCCATCAGCGCCCGGGATGCCAGGGGTCTGCCGGGCGGCGGATCGGCCCATCGCAGCAGGAGCATGGTGCGCGCGTGGTCGGCTTGCGGCGCGCCGCGTGTCGCGTTGGCCCAGTCGATGATCGCGACTCGGTCGGCGGTGATCAGGACGTTGCCGGGGTGGTAGTCCCCGTGGCATAGGCGGTCCCCGTCGGGGAGCTGGTCAAGGAGCCGCAACACGTACTCCCGCAGGCGCGGTGGCATGGCCGCATCCTGGATGCGGGCGGCCAGGACCGGGCGTAGGTCGGGCAGGTCGGCGGGAGCCTGGATCTGGTGGACGGCGTGGTGGGCGCCGGCCAGTGCCCGGGCCAGGCCGAGGAGCCGCCACGGGTGGCGCTGCAGCAGGGACAGCATGTCCGACCCGGCCAGACGCTCGAGCACCAGACCGGTGCGGCCGTCGCGCTCGACGGTGTCGATCAGTCGCGGGGCGACACCGTGACTGTCGAGGGTGGCCAGGGCGAGTGCCTCGGCCCGGTGCCCGCCGAATCCGGGACGGTAGAGCTTGACGACCGCGTCGCCGCCCCATGCGTGTACGTCCGCCTCGCGGCCGGCGCCGATCCTGGCTCCGATCATGGCAGCGGCTCCCCGACCGGGCCGCGCGTTACCCGGTGGCCGGCTTGCGGGCGAAGACGCGTTCGACCGTGCCGGCCTTGAGCCGCTCGACCTCGACAATGTCGAACCCGGCGGCGCGTACCAGTGGGAGCTGGCGGCGGGTGAAGTGTTCACCGGCGGCGCGGCGCGTCACCTGCTCCAGCAGCCACTGCGCGGCCCGGATCGGCGGCCAGGTGCTGCCGACGTGGTCGAGCAACAGCAGACGCCCGCCCGGCAGCAGGACCCGGCGCATCTCGGCGATCGCGGTGGCCGGGTCGGGGATGGTGCACAGCGACAGCGCGCAGACCACGGTGTCGAACGTCGCATCGTCGAACGGCAGGGCTTGCGCGTCGCCGGTGTGCAGGTCGACATGCACGCCGAGGTCGGCGGCGCGCTGACGGGCGATCGCGAGCATCGCCGGGCTCAGGTCGATGCCTGTGATCGTTGTCGTGGCGGCCGGGTAGAACGGCAGGTTGAGCCCGGTGCCGATGGCCACCTCCAGCACCCGGCCCCGGGCGCGGGCGCCGAGCCATTGCCGGCCCCCACCGAACCAGATCCTCTCGAAGAAGGCGATCTGCTTGTCGTAGCCCGGTGCCCCCTTCTCCCATGCCCGGCGCACCTTCGCGGTCTGATCCCGGGTCGTGCTCACGATGACCTCCAGCAAATCGGTGGGCGCGAAGTCAGGTGGTCGGGGGCAGGTGGTCGAGGCCGGTGCCGGCGACGGCGGCGGCGATGACCCCGGCGATGACGTGGCGGACCCGGTCGGCGGCCAGGTCTGCATCCGGCTGCCCGACGTCGAGCCAGGCCAGGATCGACTCGATCGCCGCGGTCGGGGCCAGCTGCGCCGCCCACCGCGCCCACCGCGCATTGTCGACCAACGTCGAGATCTGCCCGAGGGCGATGGCGGTGATGTCGGCGCGGAAGCGCTCCGCCAGGGCCCTGAACTCCGGCTCGCGGGCGGCGTGGGCGAACAGCAGCCGGAACCCATCCGGTTCGGCGATCGCGGCCTTCAGCAGCCCGTCGATGCTGGCGTCCGTGAACCCGCCCACCGGCTCGGCCACGTGATCACCCAGGACGACGCAGAACCGGTCCAGCGCCGCCTGGTACAGGTCGGTCTTGGAGTCAAAGTGCCGGTACAGAATCACCCTCGTGATCCCGGCCTCGGCGGCGATGTCGTCCAGCCCTGTGGCGGTGAACCCGTTGCGAGCAAACGCCTTCGTAGCCGCCGCGAGGATCTGCTCGCGGCGCTGCGCCCGCGGCAGTCGCCGCACCGGCTCGGACCTCGCGGCAGCCACGCTTCTGTCCCTCCATCTTGTTGACTCGGAAGTGTACTTGTAGCTATGTTCACTGACAAGTACACAAGCGACTGAGGAGCCTTGTCAGCCGGGGTTGTGTCGGCCATGGATGGGAGGACGTCGCGCGATGCCGGCGATGTCGCGGTTCGAGTCCGCGTTCTGTCGCGGCGCGGGCTGGCGTGCGTTCGCCGGCCGGATCGTCCTGCCCTGGGCGTTGCAGGGCGAGCGGCTCGAGGGTGAGGTCCTGGAGATCGGCGGCGGCAGCGGCGCGATGGCCCGCAGGCTGCTGGCTACCTACCCGAGGCTACGGATCATCGTCACCGACTACGACCAGGCTATGGTCGCCGCGGCCCAAGCCCGCCTGGCCCCATTCGCCGACCGGGCCGGCGTACAACAGGCCGACGCCACCCGACTGCCGTTCCCGGACGGTCGGTTCGACACGGTGCTGTCGTTCATCATGCTCCACCACGTGATCGACTGGGAGGCCGCGCTCGGCGAGGCGGTACGGGTGCTGCGACCCGGCGGTGTGCTCATCGGCTACGACCTGGTGGCCAGCCGCTTAGCCCGCTGGCTGCACCAGGCCGAAGGCGCCCGCCACCGGCCGATGACCCTCGGGCAGCTACGGGACCGGCTCGACGACCTGCCCACCGAGGCGA
>JADMIO010812936.1_pt1 | contig 16610 bp, 16 predicted proteins | sample 8958161 | NCBI WGS metagenome assembly JADMIO01 (sample SAMN16585339, study PRJNA669376) | soil metagenome | isolation source: Crop rotation soil | place: USA: Cullars Rotation, Alabama | collected 2011
ACTTGTCCACGTGGAATTCTAAGCTTAGGATCCCAATGTGCTGGAAAGGCCGCAGGGATAGCCAGTTGTAAACCCAGAGGTGCAGAATCAGCAGTAAGTGGCGATGCGGCATCGAAGGTGTATGTTGCTCCTGGCAAGTACGATGAATTCTACGATATTGTTTCAGGCGGTTTCAACGGACAAATCGGAGTCTATGGAATTCCTTCCGGTCGCCTCTTCAGAATTGTTCCCGTGTTCTCGCAATCAGCGGAAAGCGGTTACGGTTTCAGTGAAGAAACGAAACCGATGCTGAATACCTCACATGGATTTGTTCCATGGGACGACCTGCATCACATTGCGCTCTCCGTTTCTAATGGTGTGCATGATGGTCGCTGGGCTTTTGCCAACGGAAACAACACTCCCCGTTTGGCTAGAGTTGATCTTTCTACATTCCGCACTGCGGAAATTCTCGAAATTCCTAACAGCGCGGGAAACCACTCTTCGCCATTTATTACCGAGAACTCAGAATACATCGTTGCCGGTACGCGTTTCAGTGTTCCGCTCGACAATGATAATGGCGATGTACCACTCAACACGTACAAACAAAACTTCAAGGGTACTGTTAGTTTCGTGTCCATCAATCCACAGTCAGGACAAATGACACTTTCCTTCCAGATCAAAACACCTGGAATCAACTTTGACCTTGCAAGAGCCGGTAAAGGAAAATCACACGGTTGGTTTTTCTTCAGTTGTTACAATTCAGAAAAGGCCAACACTTTGCTGGAAGTAAACGCGTCTGCAAAAGACAAAGACTTCATTATGGCAGTGAATTGGAAAAAAGCTGAAGAGTACATCAAGGCTGGAAAGGGAAAGAAGGAAACAGTGAAATATGCGCACAACCTGTATGATGAAAAAACACATTCAGCAACTTCCACAATAATGAACGAAGTATTAGTGCTCGATCCAAAAGATTGTCCGGGCTTACTCTACTTTATTCCATGTCCTAAATCTCCTCATGGATGCGATACCGATCCTTCCGGCGAATATATTGTGGGCAGCGGAAAATTAGCTGCCGTGATTCCTGTGTTTTCATTTACTAAAATCCAGGATGCTATTGCCGCTAAAAATTTTGATGGCGAATACGACGGCATCCCTGTGATCAAATATGAAGCTGCATTGCATGGTGAAGTACAAAAACCAGGTCTCGGCCCCTTGCACACTGAGTTTGACGAAAAGGGTAACGCTTATACTTCTTTCTTCGTTTCATCTGAAATAGTAAAATGGAGTGTGAAAGATCTCAAAGTGCTGGATAGAGTTCCTACATATTATTCCATTGGTCACTTATCAGTACCTGGTGGTCCTACAACAAAACCCTGGGGCAAATATGTGATCGCCTATAACAAAATAACCAAGGACCGCTACTTGCCTACTGGTCCTGAGTTAACTCAGAGTGCGCAACTATATGATATCAGTGGTGAGAAGATGAAACTCTTACTGGATTTCCCGACAACTGGAGAACCTCACTATGGAGAAGTCATTCCTGCTGAATTGCTCTTTAAGAAGCAAGCAAAGATCTTCAAGATCGAAGAAAACATGCACCCATATGTAACCAAAGGCGAAGGACAGGCAAAAGTAGTTCGCAATGGAAAAGACGTGCATGTATATATGACATCTATTCGCTCACACTTCACTCCTGATAATATTGAAGGAATAAAATTGGGTGATGTGGTTTACTTCCACGTTACAAACCTGGAACAGGATTGGGATGTGCCACATGGATTTGCAGTGAAGGGTTCAAATAATGCGGAAATCCTGATCATGCCTGGAGAAACACAAACGCTGAAATGGACTCCTGACAAAGTAGGTATCACCCCTATCTATTGTACCGACTTCTGCTCAGCATTGCACCAGGAAATGCAGGGTTACGTGAGAGTATCACCTGCAAGCAGTAGTGTGCCGCTCTCATTTAGTACTGGAAAAACAGTTCCAGCTGATACTACAAAATCAGTATCCTATAATGAACCAAAAACCAAATGATAAATACAAGGCGGTCGATTCCGGCCGCCTTACTTTCCCTTTTGCAATTTAAACTCTGCAGTATGAAACGGAATAAAATGAAAGGAATATCAAGGATCATCATCGCAGTTGCTTCGCTTAGTTTAATTGCAACATTTTTTCTGCCGGTATGGTTTATATTCTTGCTGGCACCCCAATACCCTGAAGGCCTTACGATGAATATTTGGTTGAACAAAATCACCGGCCAGGTAGAAATCATCAATGGATTGAACCACTACATCGGGATGAAACATATCAGCGTTGAAATGTTCCCCGAATTTGGCTATTTGATTTATATCGTTGGATTTTTTATAGTCTTTGGTTTGGTAGTGGCTTTTACAGGTAAAAGAAAATTATTGTTCGCATACCTTGTATTGACGGTAATTGGTGGCGGCGCAGCATTATACGATTTCTATCAATGGGGTTATGATTATGGACACAATCTTGATCCAAAAGCCGCGATCCAGGTACCAGGACTCACGTATCAACCTCCAGTGATCGGGCATAAACGACTACTTAATTTCGACGCATATTCTTACCCTGCAACCGGCGGATGGGTAGTGATTGGCGTAGGAAGCTCCTTCTTCCTGGTGTGGGTTTATGAGTGGTATAAAAACAGAAAGGGAAAAGCATCCATTGCCCCGATGAATTCGAAAGCTGTAGGCGTTGCAGCACTAGTATCATTTATTTCTTTTACATCCTGTAATACTGAGCCTGAAAAGATCAATTATGGAAAAGATCTTTGCTCTGACTGCTCAATGACGATCATTGAACCGCAGTTTGCATCTGAGATTATCACGAAGAAGGGAAGGATTTACAAGTTCGACGACATCCATTGCATTTCCCATTTTATTCAAGGCCAGAAAATCAAACAAAAAGAAATTGGAAAGATTGTATTTATCGAGTATGAAAACAACGATCGTTTCGTTGATGCGGCGTCAGCAAATTTTGTTATTAGCCCACGGCTGAAAAGTCCAATGAACGGAAATGCCATTGCATTTGCAACAAAGGACTTGGCCGAGAAAAAAGCGAGCGAAACAAATGGCGTAGTCAAGAATTGGAATGATATTTTGGGGTCAACTGAAAAAAATCAACAACATTGAAAGCGACGTTGACCATATGTTTTTTGTTAGCCTGCTATTTAGGCTTCGCGAACCAGATTGTGGTGGCACACGATCAAGTGTTTACTTCACTGCGGAAAGCAGTTGAAGCCGCGAAACCTGGCGATACAATTCTTTTAAGGAAGGGCATATATAGAGAAGGCAACATCGTCATCAACAAATCTATTTGCCTGATTGGAATTAATGAACCGGTGTTGGACGGAGAGAATAAATACGAAATCCTCACAATTAGCGGTACAGGCATCATCATAAAAGGAATTCATTTCATCAATTCCGGCTACTCCAGCATGAATGATTATGCATCCATCAAAATCATTGACGCAAACAATGCGGTAATTGAAAACAATACTATTGAGCATGCATACTTCGCTATTCATGTTTCCAACTCTAGAGCTTGTACCATTAGTCAAAATACCATACACGGCACTCCAAAAACCGAACAGACTTCAGGAAATGGAATTCATTTATGGAAGTGCGACCAAATGATTGTAAAGCATAACACTATTACAGGCCAGCGTGATGGTATCTATTTCGAGTTTGTTACGAATTCAACGATCTCTGGAAATATCAGCATGAATAATATTAGGTATGGACTTCATTTCATGTTCTCAAATGAAGACACCTACATAGAAAATACATTCAAGGACAATGGCGCCGGAGTAGCGGTTATGTATTCACACCATGTTCGAATGATGTATAACATTTTTGAACACAACTGGGGGCCGAGTGCTTACGGGATTTTCCTGAAAGAAATATCTGATGCGGTTATCCATCGGAATAAATTCATTCAAAACACAGTGGCCATTGTAATGGAAGGCACCAATCGCATTAATGCGCAGATGAATTTGTTCACGAATAACGGTTGGGCACTTCGCATCCAGGCAAGTTGCGACGAGGTCAGCATTCATCACAATAACTTCATCGGAAACACTTTTGACGTGGCCACCAATGGAACAATGATGCTGAATAAGTTTTACAAAAACTATTGGGATAGATATGATGGATATGATTTGAACCGGGATAAGATCGGTGATGTTCCTTTCCATCCGGTGAGCATGTATTCTATGTTAATCGAACAAAACTCCAATGCGCTACTGCTGCTGAGAAGTTTTATGATTTCGATCTTGGATAAAGCGGAAAAGGCAATTCCGAGTCTTACCCCCGAACAATTGAAAGATGAACAACCATTAATGAAGCCATTACCATTATGATCAGGATACAGAACATAAGAAAACGATTCAGAAAGCTTCACGCTTTGAATGATATCAACGTTGAATTCTCCAATGGACAGGTGATTGCACTCATAGGTCCAAACGGTTCAGGTAAAACCACGTTGATCAAATGTATTCTTGGCCTTGTGAAGCCTGATAGCGGAGAAATTTTCTGCCAGGACTTGTCCATAAATGAGTCAGTTCAATACCGCAATACCATTGGCTACATGCCACAGATAGGACGATATCCTGACAATATGAAGGTGGGACAACTGTTCAATCTCGTGAGGGACGTTCGCGGAATTAAAACGCAAATCGACGAAGAACTTTATTTCAAATTCAAGCTGGACACCATTCTGGATAAACCTATGCGTACACTTTCCGGCGGTACACGACAGAAAGTGAGTGCAGCACTTGCGTTTTTATTCAATCCTGATATTCTTATCCTGGATGAGCCGACCGCGGGATTGGATCCCGTTTCATCTGAAGTGCTTAAATCAAAAATTATTGCCGAAAAAGAGAAAGGAAAGTTAATACTCATCACTTCGCACGTATTGAGTGACCTCGAAGATCTGACTACAGATATTTTATACCTGCATGAGGGAAAAATGGTTTTCTTCAAGTCAATAGCAGCATTAAGAGAGGAAACCGGTGAAGAAAAGCTGGGCAAGTCTATTGCCTGGATTATGCAGAACCAATCCAGGAATGAAGTTCGTTATTTAAAAATCGCTAAATAGTCACCATGCTTAAGATATCAAAATATGTTTTGTACGATATAGTGAGGAACAAGGTGATGATTGCCTATACTCTATTCCTGTTTATCGCTTCGATGAGTTTATTTCAAATGGAGGAAAACAGCAGTAAGGCAGTCCTTAGTTTATTAAATATTGTACTCATTGTTGTACCTCTTATCAGTCTCGTATTTTCAACCATCCACTGGTACAACTCTTATGAGTTTATTGAACTAATGCTTACCCAACCGATCAGCAGGAACAAAATGTTATTGAGTGAGTATTGGGGCATCAGTTCCTCTTTGGTTATGGCGATGCTCATAGGATTGGGCATCCCAATCATGATTTATCAATTTGATGCCACCGGTATTTCACTGGTCCTGGTGGGATGTCTGCTCAGTCTTGTCTTCACTTCAATTGCCTTTCTTGCTTCCGTTAAATCAAGAGACAAGGCAAGGGGAATCGGGGTGGCGTTATTACTCTGGTTTTATTTCACGCTCATTTTTGATGGCCTACTCGTTCTGCTTCTGTTTGCGTTCAGTGATTATCCTCTTGAAAAGTTTACGTTGATTGTATCTTCTCTTAACCCGATTGACCTTGGCCGAATATTCATTATGCTCCAAATGGACGTGAGTGCGCTGATGGGTTACACCGGAGCCATATATAAAGATTTCTTTGGAAGTAGTCTTGGACTGCTTTACACCCTGGCCATTATGATTCTTTGGACTGTAGTACCACTGTGGCTATCCCTAATTGCATTTCGGAAAAAAGACCTTTAAACTTATTATTCATCATAATCCTTTTTATATGGACGACCTCTCTAAGAAAACGCTCTCTCAAATTGTAACAGATCATCATGAGACAGCCCTCGTATTTGAAAAGTACAGGTTGGATTTTTGTTGTAAAGGAAAGCGCTCATTGGTGGGCGCTTGCGAAGAGAAACAAATTCCCGTGGAAGATGTCCTTGCAGAACTTTATAATGTTTTATCTACAGAAGACAAGTCATCAGGTTTTAATGAGATGACGCTTTCTGAACTTTCTGCATACATCGTTAGAGTCCATCACACGTACGTGAAATTAAATTCACCAGTGATCCTCAACTATATTCTAAAAGTGGCGACAAAGCACGGTGATCGATTCCCTTATATGAAATTGGTTTACGAATTGTTTGCGGAATTAATTGAGGAATTGAATTGTCACATGATCAAAGAAGAAAAAGTTTTGTTTCCGCGCATTACACTGCTTGAGTTGAATGCAGCAGAGAACAAACAAAGCGCTGTTTTGGATGACCCTATCTCCGTAATGAAAGATGAGCATGAAGTTGCGGGTCAGCTTACAAATGAAATAAGGAAACTAACCAACAACTACCAGGCACCCGAGCAAGCTTGCACCACGTTCCGGGTAGCTCTTGAATCCTTGAACGCGTTTGAGGCTGATCTCCACAAACACGTGCACCTGGAAAATAATATTCTGTTCCCGAAAGCGCTGGAGTTGGTAGGCAGTAATCAAGCTTCGAGTTAGGTCACGAAGGACAACAAGAACCACTAAGAGCACGAAGATTTCATTAGGAAAGAATGGAAGGACTCAATTATTGGAACTTCAAATTATTCGGAGAACAAAGAACACAACGGTCCATCGTGCTCTTTGTGACCCACGTTTCGGAGACCTGATTTAAATCATATCAGTAAACATTTTAGATCAGCCTCCTTACTCTAGCCCGCTGATACTTTTGAAATTAAAATAATCATATGCCGCGACAAGAACTGTTGTCAGACGAAGAGTTCGATCGAAACTTCAAACCTAAAGGAGCATTCGCTTTCTTCATTCTCCTGGTCATCCTTGGATTGATCATTTGGTTTGGCATCTATTTTCTCATGCTCGATAGAATCTGATATTATGACTCCAATTGATAAAACCGAAAAAAAAGTTATCGTCATCACTGGAATTGTTTTAGCATCTTTCATTTTTTCTATTCTATATGCAAGAGGCAAATACAATGATCTTCCAGAGTGCATCCCATTCAACAAAACCTATACTGAGCCGCGCGTAAATAAAATCGATGACAAGACCTATCAAGTATATGCAGTTGCTGGCATGTGGCAATTCCAACCGTCTCAGATTTATATCCCTGTGGGTAGTGAAGTAGATTTCTTCGTCACTTCAAAGGATGTTGTGCATGGTTTCAACATTTCAGAAAAGAACGTGAACATGATGGCCGTGTATGGAAACATTAATAAATCAACAGTCAAATTTGAAAAGCCGGGCGTGTACAAGATCACTTGTCATGAATACTGCGGGATTGGTCATCAGGCCATGCAAGCGGAAGTGATTGTGAATTATCCGCAGGGGAAGTAATAAGTGATCAGTGATCAGAGATGAGTGATGAGTGATGAGTGATGAGCGAAAAGTGGTAACTGATGAGTAAGAAGCACCCAGTAACCAGTAACCAGCAACCAGCAACCAGCAACCAGCAACAAAATTAATTATGCAAATCAGCAAATCATTAAAGCGACTCATTTATTGGCAACTGGGAATTCCTATTGCACTTCTCTCTATCGGGATTTACCATGGGCTGATGCAAACAGTATATCGTGCAGGCGTTCTTCAGCAATCGGCCTTTGCGCATCTGGATTATTACCAGGGCTTGACTTTACACGGCGTGATCAACGCCATTGTGCTCACCACTTTTTTCGCAGTTGCATTTGGGCATGCAACTATTGCATTTTATTTCAAACGAGAGCCCAATAAAGTCGTTGCCTGGCTTAGCTTCTGGCTGATGGTGATTGGTACTGGCCTTGCGGCGTGGGCAATGCTTTCCGGTAAAGCTTCGGTTCTGTATACATTCTATCCACCATTGAAAGGTCATCCGTTTTTTTACCTCGGTGCTGCGTTGTTGATTGTTGGATCCTGGCTTCCTTTATTTGATTGGGCACGGATGTATGTTGAGTGGAAGAGAAATAATAAAGAAACAAAAACACCACTTGCTGTTCTTGGTACGCTCGTGAACTTCACCATCTGGTTTGTTTGTACGCTGGCAGTGGCTTATGAAGTGTTGGTGTTGCTGCTTCCCTGGGCCATGGGTTGGAAAGCAACAGTCAATGTAACACTGGCGCGCACATTGTTCTGGTTCTTCGGACATGCACTCGTATATTTTTGGTTGCTGCCTGCGTACGTAATGTTTTATACAATGCTTCCAAAACTTGCTGGCGGAAAATTGTTCTCCGACCTGGCTGGTAGGATTGCGCTGTTCCTTTTTTTGCTATTCTCCGTTCCGGTTGGTGTGCACCACCAATTCTCTGATCCTTCTATTTCGAAGGGAATTAAATTATTCCAGGGCTTAATTACATACGGCGTATCTATTCCTAGTTTCATCACCGCATTCACCATCGCCGCATCATTGGAATATGCGGGAAGAAGAAGAGGCAGCAAGGGTTTGCTGGGATTTTTTAAGAAGCTGCCTTATCTGGACACGAATAGATATTTGTTCGCATACATGATTTGCGGTTTGTTCTTGTTCATCTTTGGTGGACTTACCGGATTGGTTAATGCTTCGGCTCAATTAAATAACGTTGTCCATAACACTGCATGGCTTCCCGGTCACTTCCACATGACCGTTGCCGGGCCTGTATTCCTTGCAATTATTGGAATGAGCATTTATCTCTATTCAAATATTTCCGGAAAGAAATTGTTTGCGCCGAGGATTAACGTGATCATCCCTTATCTCTGGACGATTGGAATCCTGATTTTTTCGACCGGTCTTTCATGGGGTGGATTACTTGGAGAACCAAGACGCACAAACCTCGGTATGACCTACCTCAACCCAAAGAATGAATTGTTCCATCCTGAATGGGTGCCCACCACTCTAGTTGGTCTGGCTGGAGGAATTATCATGTTTATTGCCGGCGTGCTATTTTTTGTTGTTTTCTTCGGAACAATGTTCAGAAAGAAACAAACAGAAGGAGTATTGGAATTGCCAGTTAGCGAAGCATTGCATGATGAAAAGCGCATTCCACTTTTCGATCAATTTAAACCATGGTTGGTGACAATGGCGATCATATTAGTACTTGCTTATACTCCTGCATTGATAAATGTGATGAAGAACACGGGTCCGGGTGCACCCAGGTTTACTCCCGATAATCCTGTACCAGCAGAAGTGGTGAAAGAGGAGAACAGAGAATAAAACGATCCAAAATTTTATGAAGCGAAAGTTTAATCCATGGCTTTTTGTATGTGCAGTGCTGATGGTTCCCGTCACATTCTTTCTTGTGATCAGTTGGTATGAAAATAATCAACAGCAACTACCCGTGCTGGCACTAAATACAAATGATCAAATGCCCTTTTCATTATTAAATCAACGAGGTGAAACAGTCACCAATGAAAATTTCAAAAAAAAGATACTTGTGGTTGATTTTTTCTTCAGTCACTGCCCCAGCGTTTGTCCAAAAATGACACAGAATTTAAAATTGGTACAGAATGCCTTTCCTAACGAATACACATTCCTGATCAATTCATTCAGCATCGATCCTGAACGGGATTCGGTTGCCCGCCTTGCGCATTTTGCTTCGCTATTCCAGGTAACCGGAAATTGGAATTTTTTGACAGGGGAAAAAGAGGTGATATATAGACTGGCGCGAAAAATCTATATGGTCGATGCATCGGAAGGAGATGGAGGTCCGGAGGATTTCATTCATAGCGATAAACTCGTATTGGTTGATTCAAGAGGGCGGATCAGGGGCTTCTATAACGGCACTGACCGATCAGCAGTAAATCAACTTATTAAAGACATTAAAAAATTAAGAAAAGAAAATAGTAAAGCTGACTAAAATCATCTCCCCACCTGTATTAGATAAGCTGCTACGGAAGTAAAAATTCAAAACTTGCAGTCGCAATAAACAAGAAATTATGAAACTGAAAGTATTGCTGTGCCCTCTTGTACTCTTCGTGTCCATTCAGCTTCTCGCCAACCCACTTCCTGAGGAAGGCAAGACTATTTTTATGAGCAGGTGCGCAGCCTGCCATAGCGTAAACAAGCAACTGACTGGTCCCGCACTGGCTGGTGTTCATGAACGGCATTCCATTGACTGGATTGTGAAGTTTGTACAATCATCGCAAACGGTGATCAAAGGTGGAGATGCAGCTGCAGTTGCGCTCTACCAAAAGTTCAATAAGATCACGATGCCAGACCACCCAGACCTTTCCAGCGAAAACATTCAGAATATAGTTGAGTTTATTAAGTCGGAATCACAATCAACTTCCGTTACCGCTGCTCCATTTGCTAAGCCTGCCAAATTGAGGCCGAACTTTATGCCGCTTTCTATTTCCAACTACGGTTTTTTCGTCACCTATTTTGGTCTCGTTGCCTTATTGATTGTAGCCATGCTATTCATGGTGCGTGTTAAAGAATACGAACGAATAGCCAGCGGGGATGCACTTGACCGGTAGTTAGTTTACCTAAATCAGTTATGGATTGGTTGCTTTGGTAACCGAATGATAAGTATCAGAAATACTACTGATACAAATCATCCCTTTCAGGGTTTTCGCCCGGTTAGTTTTGTGGCTCAAATCACAGCCATGACTTCCACCCTTGCCTATTCAGCAAACCAGGCCGCTGTTAATTCTTCATCCACTCCTTGTATCTCCATAGTGATGCCCTTTGAGCCAAAAATGACATCAAAGGCAGAATTGCAAAAGAAAGTTGATAGCGTTTGTAGTTTTGTGAAATCAGAATTGCTATTACACTACGCGGGAGACCAGTGCGAAAGGGAAATGAAGAGATTGAATAACGTCATAGCAACACTCGACTATCTTACATACAAACGAAGCGTTGCCATATTCATTTCAAATTCCGTTGAACGCGTTTATTACCTTGACCTTGAAGTAAAACTGAAGGTAGTCGTGGGAAATCCATTTCACATGACAGACCTTGTTCGGAATAAGGTAGAAAATCATGGATACCTGGTGCTGGCGCTGGATGAAAAATGGACAAGAATCTATCGTGGTACGGCTACCCAATTTATTCGTCTTGTTTCTAATGTAGCCGAACACGTTTACAGTTACCGGCGAGATTCACTGTCGAATACCGTGACTGATGCCAACGAAAAGCTCAACCGGTTTCTGAAGTACACAGACGAGAGTTTATCCATTCTACTTCGGTCATATCCATTACCATTATTTATTATTGGCACTCAAAAGATCATTGGGAAATTCAGAAAGGTTTGCACCAATAAAGGCAATATCGTTGGCTACATCAGTGGCAATGTTGACAAATCTCCAGAGTCTGCAATCCGCGCGTTAGTATCACCACACGTCGCAAATTGGTCGCTCGTAAAAGAACATTTTCTTTTTAATCAAATGCAGACGGCGGAAAAGGAAGGAAAACTGGCAACAGGTATTGGCGAAGTGTGGAAGGAAGCAAATTACAAAAACGGGAAAATACTGATAGTTGAAAATGGTTACATGAATGATGGAATGGACGGTAGCAGGATAAGAGCAATCTTTCGAAATGCTAAAGCCGAAAATCCATTCTGTATTAGCGACGAAATAGATCAATTGATTGAGAAGGTGCTCCAATGCGGCGGCGACGTTGAATTTGTGCAAGATGGTTCACTGGACGACTATCAACGCATAGCGTTGATCAAGGAATATTAAAAGTCGGCTACCAACTCACTATCTTCAAGTGGGAGAAGCTCTTCGTGGCCTTGATTCTCTCCATAAGCAACAGCTGCCGTTAATGATAAGCATTCTTTCCATTTTTTTAGTGTGCTTAGTGGTTCTCCGCTCTTTGTGACCCCATGTAATTCGTAACTGTTTAGGCTTTAGTTTTGAGTCAAATGGATACTATTACACATTTGACATTAGGTGCATGCATTGCTGAAGCAGTGGTGGGTAAGAAAATAGGAAAACCCGCACTCATAGTTGGAGCCATTGCACAGTCTGTTCCCGACGGCGATTTTATCACTGGCTTCTGGATGGATCCGCCCGCAAGTTTATTAGCACATAGAGGATTCTCCCACTCTTTCCTTTTTCTCTTGATTGCTACACCCATTCTCGCTTTCCTCGTAAACAGGTGGAAGCATTTCCGGCAGGTATCATTTAAAGGATGGATGTTGCTCATTGGAATTGAAATACTCACGCATTTATTTCTCGATGCATTCAATGCATATGGCATTGGCTGGTTTGAACCGTTCAGTCACGTTCGTATTTCTTTCAATATACTTTTCGTAGCTGACCCATTCTTTACCATCTGGAGTTTGGTTGCATGTGTGGCCTTGTTTCTTACACACAAGCACAATACAAAAAGAATGTTATGGGTGCGATTTAGTCTTTTGCTGACGGCCCTTTATATGGCGTACTGTTATTTCAATAAATTAAAAGTAGAAGACGACTTCGCAGATACGCTCGAGAAAAGAGGTATTACTATTTCCAAGCATTTCACTACCCCAACGCCATTTAATAATTGGCTATGGTATGTAGTGGCCTACCGTGATAGCGGCTTCTATATTGGACATCATTCTGTATTTGACAACAAGGAAGATATCGATCTCCATTTTTTCCCCATGAATGATAAGCTCCTGAAAGGAGCGCCCAATCAGCATTACGTTGAACAATTAAAGACATTCTCCCAGGATTTTTATACTGCAGAAAAATGGAATGATACGCTGGTGTTAAATGATCTCCGTTTCGGACAAATGATGGGCTGGCAAAATCCCGAAGCTCGCTTTGTGTTCCACTACCTACTATATCCCGAAACGGATAACACCATGGTGGTTCAACGCGGACGCTTTCAAAATTGGAACAGAGCAACAATCCGGCAATTCATAAAACGAATCGAAGGTAACTAGTCTTTCAACGCTTGAGAGCGATAATAAAAGGTAGTGACATAGAATATTCCGCGTATCAGAATGTAGCAGAACCATTGAAAAAACCTTTGCAGGAAGTTGTAAGTGGTATTATAGTCGTTTTCCGTTATCCGTTTTGAATCATTGAGGATGATGTATTCAATTTGACTTTCGACGAGTGTCGCAAAAGTATCTTCTAACACGTCAACGTTGAGTTCTATACTCGCATAGGTGCTGATATAATTGAAATTGAATGAACCTACAGTCGCCCACTTGCTATCATATGCAGCTACCTTTCCATGAAGAATCCCTTTATTGTATTCATATATCTCCACCTTATTTCTGAGCAACCATCTATACATATATCTTTCCGCTTGTTTGGAGAGAAACACGTCTGAAATGCCCGCAACTAATATTTTCACTTTCACTCCTCTCCTGCATGCTCTCGCCAACCGCTTTTTGAAAATGTTGCCCGGTAAAAAATAACTCGACACGAGATAAATATGCGATTGAGCCCTCTTGAACATTTCCAGATACGAGCGGGTTACTTGTTTTTTCTGACGTACCCAATCGTTCTGTCTTACACGTGCCTTACACTTTTCGGTTATTTCATACGGACTGAAATTAAATTGAGGTTGGAAATCTTTTTTGAAGCTCCATCTGCTTTGTCTCCAAATATCGATTGCCACCTTGTTTAAGTGTTGGGCAACACCTCCTTCAACGTGAACGGCCCAATCAAGCCAGGCGGGCGATCCAGGCAAATCGTTGTAACGGTTACTGATATTAATTCCGCCAACCAGCGCATGCCGCTCATCAATCACTAAAAGTTTCTGATGTAATCTTCTGCCAAAGTAGAAATACCTCCCATTAAGGAACGGTTCAAACCAACGAAATCGAATACCGGCATTGATGATTCCTTCGTTGAAGGAATCAGATATATCTCGTGATGCGTATCCATCCAGCACCATGTACACCTTCACCCCGCGTTTACTGGCTTGCACTAGTTTGTCCTTAACTCCCAACCCTGTTTCATCTTCTTCGAGAATATAAAATTGAAGATGTATGCAAGTGGTTGCCTGGTCAATTAACGCGTGCATCAAATTGAAGAATGCAGCGCCTCCTCTCAATAATTCTACTCTATTATTTTCGCTGTAACCTGAATGTGCCTTTCTTTTTCTCATCAATTTGTGCAATATAAAAGGAATGAGTCACTCCGCCTAGGGCGGACTGATCCGTCGCAGATTTCATTGGGCCACGAGGTCCGCTTAAGGTGGACACACAAAGAACCACGATGAACATGAAGAAGAAAAAAGAAGTACATGCCGGGGAATTATAGACTCCTAATTTCGCGACAGATAAGAACACAATGGCTCCGCTGCGCGGAGCCAAGTTTAGTCAACCCTGAGCGGAGTCGAAGGGTGTTCGTGAAGATCGAGCGAAGTCGAGATCTTCTCACATCGAGGCAGCACTTTCATTTTGTATAACCAAGGCCGACGTCGGCATTACACTAATAATTCCACAGTCGTGTGATATTAAATCCAATGAGGAATTCTCCTTTGCTATAGTCATTCTGATTATAATAGTTATTCCGTGATGGGGTGATGTAACTATAGTTACCGGCAAAGAATTGGAAGCTGTGTGCACTAGTGGCTAACTCAAGCCCAAGCGCCAGGTTTGGATAAGGATTACTGGTTGGATGTTTAGTTATAGGTTGGTCATAATTAAATGTCACAGCCATATTCTCCTTTATTTTGAATCGACCTGCAGTAGAAATAGAAAAATGATCGTGCTTCATCTGGCCTTTGTATTTTCCCGGCTCATAAAAATATCCGTCTACCCTATTCACGTGCGTGTACCCAGGCGACAGTTGTAATGAAAACCAGCTATTGATTTTTCTGGCAATGATGATTTGATTGAAGTACATGAGACGGTCCGACGAAGTGATAAAATTGTCTGCACTTCTGCTATCAACCGCTATATCTCCATAATAAGTAATGCTCACAGGAAACCTGGCAGGTGTTTGCTGCAGTATCGCATACTTTGCGTAACCTTCCCAGGTCATATTTGCTTTGGTGATGGAAGCCCCCACCATCAGCTTGTTCAGCGGAACATAACTGAATCCAAGTCTGATATTGGATGGAGCAAAGAATCCCCAAAAATCTTCATATCCATTCTTCACCGTTCCAAAGCGGTGCATGATATCCATCTCAAAAGATCCTTTCATGGGAACCAATACTGTTTGATTATCGATAATCCAGATACTTTCGAATGTATTCTTTACCGGCTTTGCTTTTTTTGTCGTCACTTCTTTAGATGGCTCGTCTGTATTTTGCGCAAATATTGAAGAGCCGCAAATCAAAGTGATCATTAAGAGAAGAACATGCGGTTTTATGAATGACGTTTTCATCTTATTAGTTTTGAATATCCTCAATTATTTGGTGCTCCATTCCTGATCCAATCCAGGATCTTCTGCATGTCAGCTTGCTTCAGCGCTCCATTTGGAGGCATGCCGCCCGATTTTACTTCGCTATACAGTGCGCTATTACTCGGAACTATGGTGTTGATGTATCCACCTGATACAATAGCATTGTAAGCCTTATCAGCAACCAGCGAAGGATTGTGACCCGGAGCAGCATCATGGCAACCACTACTGGTGCAATGCGCGGTAAATATTGGAACAAGGTCGCCACTGAAACTTACATCCTGTGGTGGCGCGGTAGGATCCTGTCCAGGACTTGTAACATCTTTGTAACAGCCCATCAGTAGTAGCACGACCATCGTTGAAAATGTTAGAATAATAATGCGTTTCATAATCAACTTTTTTTTCTATGAAAAAATCTATTGCACTTGCCTGAAGATGGCGTTGCACTTAACATCTACTTTGTCCGCAATATTGGTTGAAGCGATGGCGAAATCCGTCTTGGCTAAAAATTGGAATTCAAAACTGAAACCATAGTTATATTTCATTGTAGCTCCCGAACCCGAAGACAGTTGGCCATCATAACTGAGTTTACCAGTTATTTCCTTAGTAACACCATGGAATGTAAAATCGCATTTTACAATATAGCCTTTGTCGGATTTACTCAACTCTACGCTTTTCGACTTAATTGTTGCAATGTTTTCAGCTTGTGAGGTCATACCTGTGTTGACGCCAAATGTTGTTTGTAAACAACCTTTATCACGACCAGGTTCTGAAGTGTTTACGCGATTTATCCAAACCCATCCTTCAAAACTGATTCCAGCGGGATCTGCTTCATCGAAATTGAATGACTTAAATCCCAGCGTGTCGAACCTTCCTGTTAAAAGCGAAAGGCCACCCATGTATGCGGTTTCCCACATCACATTTGAGTGTGTCTTATCAAAGGAAACTTTGGTATCTGTCAAGGATAATTTCTGTGTACCTCTTTCAATCTTGGGTCCATTTGTTTCGAGCAATTCGTTTTCGTGGGTGCATCCGCCCAGGTATAAAACTCCGGCGGCTAGCCATCCTAAGATCCACAAGGATGTTTTTCCTAACTGTTTCATATAAAAATATTTTTGGTGATAATTCTTTGCAACAACAAAACTATTTCAGCTCTTAATGACAATTTGATGACCCACATCAAAGCGGTTAATGATAAACGTCAGTGGCTTTCGCTTCCAATTGGTCTTCTTGCGTTAGCATTTCGGGGAAAG
>JADMIO011319590.1_pt1 | contig 16608 bp, 13 predicted proteins | sample 8958161 | NCBI WGS metagenome assembly JADMIO01 (sample SAMN16585339, study PRJNA669376) | soil metagenome | isolation source: Crop rotation soil | place: USA: Cullars Rotation, Alabama | collected 2011
CGACCGTTCTGGCCTATTCATTACTCATCCCCGCCGCGCTCGTTGTCGGTATCTTTCATGGTCTCTTCGCAGCGCTGATCGCATTCGCGGTGCAGAAATGGGGACGCTTCGCGATCCTGCTGGCGCCGCTATTTTGGACCGCACTCGAATGGGTGCGTCTCGAGGTGACGGGACAGCTCTGGAACGCGCTCGGCTACTCGCAGGCGTATCACCCGTGGCTGATTCAGCCGGCTAATTGGGGCGGCGTCTATGCAGTCAGCTTTCTAATCGTCACGATCAATTCGATAGTCGCGCTGCTGATCATCCACAGAACGAAGTGGTCGATTGTTGTAGCCGTGTCGACAGCGCTCGTAGTTTTCGATGTAATCGTGGCTTCGAAGTACATACCGACTGGGTCCGTTTCGATCTCAAACGAGATGCTTGTGTACGTTGCCGTGCAACCAAACGTGCCGATGTATGCGGGGAAGAGTTCCGAGGAGATACAGGCACTGATCGATCGTCACGTGTCATTGAGCACCGAGGCACTCAAGAGCGTTCCGAACTACGCCCCAAAGCGTCTCGTGATCTGGCCTGAGTCGCCGATGAACTTCACCTACGGCACCGACTATAGATTTCAGGAGTTCGTCGCGAACTTCACGCGGCAGAACCACACGTCGCTACTCTTCAACTCACTCGAGCCGGCGCCGAACGAGGGCTCATACAATTCAGCGCTGCTGGTAAATGAAGAGGGCCGCCTGATCTCGCAGTATGATAAGATTCGCCTAATGCCGTTTGGCGAATATGTGCCGCTCCCGCAATGGTTACCGGGAGCGTCTTTGATAAGTGGGATCGTCGGTGAGTTCACCCCGGGCAGCAACTACACGTTGATGCCGTTCGGTGATACCGGGAAGGCCGGAGTCTTCATCTGCATCGAGTCAGCGTACCCGTGGATCGCGCGGAAGCTGACTTTTGATGGAGCGAACGTACTTATCAATATTTCGAACGACGGTTATCTCGGACCGACGGCAGTGATGCGACAGCATCTCGCTAATGTGATCTTTCGCGCGGTTGAAAACGGCCGGCCAGTCGTACGGGTTACTAACACAGGCCTGTCAGCGATGATAGAACCGAATGGTCGTATCGACGATCTGACTGAACCGTTCAAACCGGATGTTCGAATATGGGGTAGTCATCCGAGTGACGCGCGAAATACTGTTTACACCCGCAAAGGCGATTTGTTTGTTTACATTTGTGCAGTGATTTCGGCGATTATTTTTGTTGGAGCAGTCGTAGACAGGAGGATTGTACAGGACGAACAAGATCTATCCTGTGTATCCTGAAAATCTTGTAAATCCTGTCTAACTAAGTGATGACCAATATGGACCTTCTATCAATTCAAGAGCTACGAACTAACTTCGACACTCTCCGCGCGCGTGTGGACCAGCTCGGGAGGTTTCTTTGATGTCCCTGCACGCCGCGAGGAGTTGAACCGGATTGAAGCGCAGGCCTCGTCACCAGATTTCTGGAGCGATCAGCAGGCCGCACAGAAACTCTTACAGGATCGTAGTCGACTTGAAAAAGAGATCGAGCGCCAGGAGGATTTCGAATCACGCACCGCGGACGCTGAAGTGCTCTTTGAGTTTGCCGAAGAAGACGAGTCGTCATTTAAAGAGCTTCAACCGCTGCTCGAACGACTCGAGCACGACTTGAGCCAGGCCGAAACTGAAATGTTGCTCGCCGGCGATAACGATCGCCGCAACGCTATTTGCACGATTCATCCGGGCGCGGGTGGCACCGAATCGCAGGACTGGGCCGAGATGCTGCTGCGCATGTATCTCAAGTGGGCCGAGCAACGCGGCTTCAAAGCCGAAGTGCTCGAGTATCAACCAGGCGAGGAAGCGGGACTGAAGAGCGTTACGTTCAGAGTTGAAGGTGAATACGCCTACGGCCTCTTGGCCGCGGAAGCGGGCGTTCATCGCCTCGTTCGCATCTCGCCTTTCGATCAGGCAGCGAGGCGACATACTTCATTCGCTTCTCTGTTTGTCTACCCCGAGATTGACGAGGACATCGAAGTAGAGATCAACGACAAGGACTTGCGTGTCGATACTTACCGCGCGACCGGCGCGGGCGGACAACACATCAACACTACCGATTCAGCAGTTCGCATCACTCACATGCCCACCGGAATCGTCGTTTCCTGTCAAAACCAACGTTCACAACATCAAAATCGAGCAGTCGCCATGCAGGTGCTGCGCTCACGTCTTTATGAACTCGAGTTGGAACGACGGCGCGCCGAAACGGCCGAACTCGAAGCCAACAAGGCCGACATTTCATTCGGGTCACAGATCAGAAGCTACGTGCTGGCCCCTTATCAGCTCGTCAAAGACACTCGCACTAAGCTGGAACGAGGTAACGTCGAGGCAGTGCTCGGCGGCGACATCGACGACTTCATCAAAGCCTACCTGCTGGCTCGCAAAGCAGCGTAGGCATTTCAGTTGGAGTTTTGAATGGCAACACACATTGAACCAAAGCCGCGGGTAATACTTCCGCGCGCCAGTCGTGGCAACGAGATCCTCGCGATTCTCTTCATTGCGATCGGATTACTGCTGGCGCTTTGCCTCATCTCAGCCGCGTTCTATCCGAACGATCCGTCGTGGAACTCCGCGGGCTCGGCTGAGACGCACAACTGGGCGGGCGCGATCGGCGCGAACGTCGCCGCCACGGCTTTTCAGTTCATCGGCCTCGCTGCTTACCTTCTGCCGCTGCTTCTCTTCGCCGCGGCATGGCGACGCTTTCATACGGCGACTATTCATCGTCCGTTGATGCGCATCGGCGGGCTCGTGGTTCTCGTTGTGTCCGCGTCGGCATTGTTGTCGATCTCGCACTTGCGGCCGTTGTTTGATTCGAGTGTGCAACCGGGCGGACTGCTCGGCGCAGTCGTTGCGCAGGGGCTTGCGAGTGGACTCAGTAACGTTGGCGCGACAGTGTTGCTGATCGCGATTGCGGCAACCGGATTGTTGCTCGCGACGAATTTCTCGTTTGTTCGACTTTACGAAATGCTCGCCACTGCGATCGGATCGCGGTTCGCCTTTGTCGGCAAGCTGCCGGAACGTTTTCACGCGTGGCGCGAGATGCGTGCTGAGCATGCGCGCGTGAAGAAAGAGACGAAGGCGGCGATCAAGGCCGAACGCGAGGCGGCAAAAAGTGCGTTGAAGCAGACGCTGAATTTGAGTCCAGCCGAACGCGTTGCTGACTTTATGAAGGATCCGATCGCGCCTGCCCCTCAAGCGACGCCGGTGATTCGCACTGAAGCAAAAGCAGTGGCAATTGAACCACAGCCAACGGCGGTCGCTAGTGCGGCTGGTGCGGGTGTTGGCGTTGCAACTCCAGCGGCAACGGTCGTGACTGGCCGTTCAGGAAAGCGTTCTATCTTTCCGACGCCGGATGTCGCTGACGAAGAAGACGCGGAAGAGATGGTCAAAGGCGCTTCCGTGTTACGCATCAAAGCCGAAGCGCCTGCCACCAGCAAACTGCCCTTCGAAGCACGTCGTGTTAACTACAGCGACTACGGCTTGCCGCCGCTCGAGTTTCTCAACGAAGCGCCCCCACACAGCGAGCAGGCCGACACCGAACTGCTCAGTCTCGCGACGCGACTTGCCGAGAAGTGCAAAGAGTTTAATGTCACGGGCCAGATCAAACACATCTGCCCAGGTCCAGTGGTTACGACTTACGAGTTCAAACCCGATCCGGGTGTGAAGTATTCGCGCGTCGTTTCGCTCGTTGACGATCTGTGTCTGGCGTTGAAGGCGGAGTCGATTCGCATCGATCGCATGCCGGGCAAGCCACACGTCGGTATTGAAGTGCCGAATCCGCGTCGTGAAACGATCTTTCTGCGCGAAGTGATCGAGTCGCGCGCGTTTCAGGAATCTGGCTCGAAACTGACGATCGCGCTCGGCAAAACCATCGATGGTTTGAACTACGTTGCTGATCTCGCGAAGATGCCGCACCTGCTTATCGCCGGCACGACGGGCTCGGGTAAGTCAGTTGGGGTGAACGCCCTGATCGTCTCGATTCTCTATCGCGCGCGGCCGGATGAAGTGAAGTTCATCCTGATCGATCCGAAGCGTCTCGAACTCGGGCTTTACGAAGACATTCCACACCTCGCGGCGCCCATCATCGTCGACCCAAAGCTCGCTTCGCGCTCGCTCAAGTGGGCGGTGGCGGAGATGGAACGCCGTTATCGCGACCTCGCTGGTTGGGGCGTGCGTAACATCGACGGCTACAACACCGAGATCATGCGTCGCAATCTGATCAAGGAGTACGACGACAAAGGCGAGCCGTGGAAGCCGCTGCCGTACATCGTCATCATCATCGACGAGCTGGCAGATCTGATGATGACTTCGGGACGCGAAGTTGAAGAATCGATCACGCGACTCGCGCAGATGGCGCGCGCGGTCGGTATTCACCTCGTGCTCGCAACGCAGCGACCGTCAGTCGACGTGATCACCGGTCTGATCAAAGCAAACTTCCCGTCGCGCATCTCGTTCCGCGTCTCGTCGAAGATCGACTCGCGCACGATCATCGATACGAACGGCGCCGAACAACTGCTCGGGCGCGGCGACATGCTGTTCCTGCCGCCGGGCACGTCGCGCTTGATTCGTGTTCATGGCGCGTACATCGACGAGACCGAGATCGGTCGCATCGTTTCGCACATCAAGGCGCAGGGCCCGCCGGCGTACGACGAGAGCATCACGCAGTCTGAAGAAGACGCGCTCGGTCTTGAAACCGCCGGTGGCGAACACGACGAGTTGTTTGAAGAAGCGTTGCGCATCTGTGTGGAGATGAAACGTGCGTCGACGTCAGTGTTGCAGCGCCGTCTGCGTATCGGCTACGGCCGCGCGGCAGCAATCCTCGACATGATGGAACGCGAAGGCTTGATCGGACAGGCGGACGGCTCACGTCCTCGTCCCGTCCTCGGCCGCGCCTACGAGATGGTCGCCGACTGGGACGAGATGGCCGCCTCAGACGTCTAATCCTGTAAATCTTGCAAATCCTGCAATCTTGTCTAACGACTTACTCCACCAACACGCTCGCACCATCTTCCAACACGCACTCACCGCCGTCGACCCTCGCCCGATAGTTAGAGACAGGATTTTTCAAGAAAAGATCACTCCTCCCATCTACTCAATCGCCATCGGCAAGGCCGCGACTTCCATGGCCCTCGGCCTCGACGGCGCGCTCGGCAACAAGCTATCGGCAGGCGTCATCGTCTCAACCGCCCTGCATCACTCAACGCACTGGCAAAGTTTCACCGGCGGTCATCCACTTCCCAACGAGGCTAGTCTCAACGCCGCGCGCGCTGCCTTCTCATTGCTCGACCGCGCCAACGCCGAACAAGGAACAATCATCTTCCTGATCTCTGGCGGCGGCTCAGCGATGATTGAGTGGCCCATCAGCGACGACATCTCGCTCGACGATCTGCGCGCCGCCAACCAGGACCTCGTCTCGTGCGGCGCACGCATCGCGGAGATCAACTCGGTACGCCGTGCCTTCTCAGCGATCAAAGGCGGTGGACTCGCGCGGCACGCCTCGCAGGCAAGAAAGTTTACGTTGATTGTCTCCGACACGAATCCCGGCGATGAAGCGAGTGTTGCCTCCGGCCCAACTCTCGCGCCACCTGCCGACGCCCCGAACGCTCTCGACGTCGTCGAACACTATCATCTCGAAACCGTTTTGCCCGAATCGATCATGAAAGCTGTGCGTCGCGCACAACACTCATCCACCTCGATCACGGGCTCTCATGTTGTTCTTCTCGATAATCAAACAGCTATCGACGCTGCTACACACAAAGCACGCGAGCTCGGCTTCACGTGCGCAACCCTCGACCACATCTGCGAACAACCGATTCAAGAAGGCTGCGACCTCCTTCTCGCGAGCGCCCTCGAAAATGACGGACCCTTCTGCGCGATCTCCGGCGGCGAGTTCTCGTGTCCCGTGCGTGGCGACGGGCGCGGCGGCAGAAATCTCGAAACTACGCTGCGCTGCGCCATTAATCTCGATAACACAAATTTACACCTCGTCATCCTGAGTGCAGGCACCGATGGCATCGACGGCAACAGTCTCGCTGCCGGCGCCATCGCCGACGAAACAACCCTCACGCGCGCTCGCAATCTAAACCTCGACGCCGAACAGTATCTCGCACGCAGCGACTCCTACACTTTCTTCGAACAACTCAATGACCTAATCATCACCGGTCCGACCGGCACTAACGTCCGCGATCTTCGGATAATCCTAAAATCCGTGTAACTTGACTCCAGCCGTACGAAACTTTATAAGAAACTGATGCCTGCCGTATCGACACTGACGTTTTCTGACCTAATCGAACGCCTGAACAGCCAAACGAGTCCGCCAACACTCGAAAAGTTGAACGACTGGATTTCGAGTGTCGAGATTCTCGACCTGGACCTTGAGCCGTACCTCGGTTTTAAGGAAGGCAACTACTGGCGCCATCGAGTTTGTCGTAACCAGGCCGTCGAGATGCTGGTGATTTGCTGGCGCCCAGGGCAGCAGACGCCGATTCACGATCACAACGGCTCACACGGTGTCGTGAAGGTTCAGAAGGGCTTGATGTGGGAAACGATGTTCAGGTACCAGGAAGATAAGGGTTTGTGTTACGACACGGGCCGCGAATGTCCGACAGGCACGGTCACCGGCGCCGATTTACCGGACATTCATCGACTCGGAAATCCCGAAGATAGTGGGCAGGACCTCATCACTATTCACGTTTATGCGCCGCCGCTCGGTGTGTTGAAAACTTACAAGGTGGGTAGTTCGCAGGTAGACCTTTACACGCCCAATGATTTTCCGACTTGAGACGCGGCTGGCGCCGCTCGCCGCGTTTTTATTAGCGCTGGCGTGCGTCACCGCGTGCAAGACCAAAAATCCGGCGACTTCCACGGCTTCCCCGGGCGAATTAACTGTCGCCGCAGCTTCCGACCTCACGCCTGCATTCGAAGAACTCGGACGCGAGTTTGAATCCGCTACTAAAACAAAAGTCGTGTTTGTGTTTGGCTCGACTGGAATGCTTACGCGACAGATCGAGAACGGTGCGCCGTTTGATCTGTTTGCGGCTGCAAACGTCAGCTACATCGACGAATTGGACCAGAAGGGTCTGATCATTCCGGACTCGAAATTGATCTACGCGCGTGGCCGCATTACGTTGTGGACGCCGAACGAGAGTCCGCTGCGACTGCAGGGCATCGCGGATCTCGCGCGGCCTGAAGTCCAGCGCGTCGCGATCGCGAATCCGGATCACGCGCCGTATGGACTTGCTGCGAAACAGGCGCTGCAGAGTGCGGGCGTCTGGGACCGAGTGCAACCGAAGCTTGTTTATGGGGATAACATTCGACAGACGCTTCAGTATGCGCAGACTGGGAATGTTGAAGTGTCGATTGTGGCGCTGTCGTTGAGTGTGCAGAGCAATGGCCGCTGGACGCTAATCCCGGAAGAGCTGCACCAGCCAATCGACCAGGCCCTCGCGGTCATGAAGACCACCCAAAAAGAGCAAACCGCCCGCGCCTTCGCCGCTTTTGTTAACTCGGAACGCGGTAAGGCCATCATGAAAAAGTACGGCTTCTAAAAAGCTCCCCTTTGCGTCTTACCTTTGCGCCTTTGCGAGAAATTCTTTAATGCTCAATTCATGACCATCAGTGCTGACTGTGATCGTGCCGCTGTTGCCGGTAGTGAGCACGGTGGCGCCGCTTGATTGCCAACGCTCGACAACTTCCTTGTGTGGATGTCCAAAGCGCGAGTGGCGTCCGACTGAGATGATCGCGAACTGAGAATTAGTCGCGCTGATGAAGTCTTCGGTTGAAGACGTCTTGCTGCCGTGATGCGCGACTTTGATCACGTCGGCGTGCAGTTGTTGTTGTGACGCGAGCAATGATCGTTCGGCAGCTTGTTCGATGTCGCCGGTGAGCAGGATCGACCGTTCGCCATACTGTATTCGCAGCACGATCGAATCGTTGTTCGTTGATGTTTCACCACCGGCTGGCGGCCACAACACGCTCACTTCGACGTCTCCAAAGTTAATTACATCACCAGCTTCGATCGTCTCAGAATGTGTTTTCGTCTGAGCAAGTGTTTGAGAGAACTTCGCGAATTCCGGATCGTTGGCTGGGCGGCTGGCAATTAACGCGCTTCGTACGGTGAAGTTTTTCAGGACGTCGTTTAGCCCGTCGATGTGATCTGCGTCTGCGTGGGTAGGCAATACGTAATCGACTCGGCTGAGGCCGCGCCACCATAAGTATTCAGAGACAACCGTTTCACCAATCCGGCGAGTTGAATCGATCGTGTCTCCGCCGGCGTCGACGAGTAATGTCGTGCCGTCAGGCATCGTGACGAGTGCCGCGTCGCCCTGGCCCACGTCGAGGAAATCGATGCGCAGGCGTCCATCTTTGCGTCCGCTGCTGAGTGGATGCAGGATGAGGACGACGAGCAACAGTAGTTGCGCACATGTGAGCGGGAGAACGTATCGATGCAGTTTGCATTCACGCTGAGCTTGCAACGCGAGTGGACGCCAATGCGAGAGTGCGATCACGAGTATTAGCAGAGGTAAGTAATAGAGTCCGTAGATGAGGGCCGCTCTGCCAGAGTACTCGGGCAGCCGGAATGCGGCCCAATCGAATCTTGAAAACGGATCGACGCTGTGCACCATCAACCAGTTAATCACGTCCGCTAGTTTAATAAGCGGCGTTGCCACTGCCAGGCTGATTTGCGCGAGCAGCAAAGCTAACAAAGCGACCGTTACGAGCGCTGCGAGTAAAAAACTCACGACGATATTCAGCACGATCGACGCTAGCGAGAGCCGGTGAAAGTAAACGATCATCAACGGCAACAAGACCAACTGGACGCTCGCCGACACGACGACGGCGCCGAACGTATAGCGCAACACAGGCTGAAGGTGATATCGCTCCAGCCGTGACGCAACGCTCGTTTTAAAAAGACGATAGTTATTAGGCGTTCGAGCGAGTTCCTTTGCCCACTTGTCTTCACTCCAAAACAGCACTTCGCAAAAAGTTTTCAGTGTGCGCAAGGAGGCTGGCGGGTAAGGCGTCGAGCGCGTCGGATACCAGGCGCCGATTGCCGATAGGTTCGAGAGCAACGGCCATGCGATCACAACGATCGCGAGCACGGACAAGAATGTGAGTTGAAACGATGGATCGAAGATCTCTTTCGGACTGCGAACGAGAAGTACTAAGGCCGCACCGCCAAGGGCATTCAGTGAACTGGATTGCCGAAACAGGATCGTTGCGACTCCCGCGAAGGTGAACATCAGCGCCGCGCGCACGACGGACGCGTCCGCGCCGACCGCGAGCGAGTAGGCCCAAACAATCGCTGCTGGAAATAGGAATTGTAGCAACCTGCGTTTGGTCAAACGCTTCACGATTAGAAAGACCACCGCGCCGATGAAGCTGATGTGCAGTCCGCTGATGACGAGTACGTGAAACGTGCCGCCTTCGCGAAAGCGTTCAGAAGCGTCTTGGGAAAGGTTGTAGCGATTACCGAGCAGTGAGGCATCGAGGACGCCGGCAGTTTCCGGAGCAAAGAAAACGTCAATTTGTTGTTGAAGACGCGAGCGCCAGTCGTAGAGCGAGGCGAGAGGTGGGAAGACGCGCGTGTCGTCGAGGCGCATGATCGAAGCGGGGCTTTTGACTAAGCCGGTCGCGTCGTAGTTGTTGCGGTCGAGGAATTCTGTGAGGGATGAGACGCCGGGATTGCGGAAGTTGCCGGTGCGATCGAGCGTTGTTGTGACGCTAATGCGTGCACCGTAGCGAAGTTCTAATAATCTGACGGCATCTTGTGTGGCTGTACCGCGGAGCGGCATGAGTAACGACACGCGGCCCGCAACGTTCTCGACACGTAAAGAGAGATAAAGCCGGTCGCGCGCGAATTCGGGTGGACCATCGAGCCAGCCGGTGAGCGTGAGAGGCGCGCCGTCTGATTGCTCGACGAGATTCCTGAGTTCGCGCGATTCATCCGCGCGTCGCTCGAGGCTCGCGAGTAGAGCGCCGGTGAAGAACATCGCTGATAACAATGCCAGCGCGGCTGGTTGAAGTCGCTGCTTGATGAACATCAACAAGGTTAGCGCTGTGCAAAGTACACCGGCGAGGATTGACAACTTTAATGAGCAATAACCTGACGTGCAGATGCCGGCTGAAAAAGAGACCGCTAAATGGACGAGCGGATAGTGAGAGAACAGATTGCTGTGAGGATGCATAGTTGTGAGTAAGTTTTAGACGAGGATTACAGGATTTGCAAGATTTACAGAATTAAAATTCCGCTAATTCTTGTAATCCTGTCATCCTGTCTAACTATGCCATCAATCGCACGACCGTCTCCACGTGATGAGTCTGGGGGAAGAGATCAAAACCGCCGATTGAACGGATTGTGTAGCCGCCGAGAAAGAGTTTTCTGAGGTCTCGGGCGAGAGTTGCCGGATCGCATGAAACATAAGAAATCTGCTGTGGATGAAGATCCAGAATCCCCTTGATCACCGCCGACTCAGCACCGACGCGCGGTGGATCGAGCAGGATGAAATCAACATCGCCCGTCGAAACCTCGTTGAACCAACCAGCAACGTTTGCAGTAAAAACTTCCGTGTTATCAACTCCCGCGTCGCGCAAGTTCCAACGCCCAAACCGCGCCGCATTTGAATTCGATTCCACTGCTATTACGCGTCGAAATTGACGCGACAACGGCAACGTGAATAAACCAACACCGCTGTAAAGATCGATCGCGCTCTCGCCCGTCGCATCGCCCAACGCGAAGTCAATTAGAGGTCCAAGCAACGATGGGTTGATCTGAAAAAACGACTTTGCATTGTAACGATAGACTTCGCCTCTGACCGTTAGGCTCAGTTCACGAGTCTCAAAATTTGCGAATGCCGGCGCGAAGGAAACATCATCTTCACCCGCAACCACATCGAGGTGTTTCAAATCAGGCGGAAACTCAGCCCAGTCGGTGCCGCGAACCGCTTCGAGCCTTGCCTGCAAGTCCGGCCGCAACACCGCGCAATCCACAACGTCGCAAACACGTCTTGAGCCACGTTCGTAATAACCGATCGTGCGCTCCTCCTGATCGATCTGCCACATTGCGCGCATGCGATAGCGCCACGCGTCAGGTGAAGGCGTCACGACGATGTCAGGAAGATTCTCGAGACGCGCGATGCGGTGCAGGCAATCGCGAATCATCTCCGACTTCGCGGCGAGCTGCGCTTCGTAAGTCAGTTGCTGAAAGTCGCAACCACCACAACGACCGAAGTACGGACACGGTGGCTCGATTCGCACTGGCGAGGGCGTGAGGATCTCTTCGATCGAAGCAAACAGAACGTTCCCCTGCTCCCGCTCGACGCGAACGCGCACACGATCGCCGGGCGCAGCCAGCGCGACAAACATCGTCTTCCCATCAGCATGGGCGAGCCCCATACCGCCGGGAAGAATTCGTTCGATCTCCACCTCAAGAGTCACGAAAAGAATTTCTCACGCAAAGACGCAAAGGCGCAAAGGAAGACGCAAAGAAGAGAGTCTCCTTCTTTCGTGTTTTTGTGCCTTGTGTGGCTAAACGTAGAAGAGGCTGAGGCGGGGAACGGCGAATTGTTCTCGCAAACGTTTCAATAACAAATTGTCGAACGTTTGCTTGTACACCGCGGCATCCATCTGCGCACGATACGGTTTGAGTTGATCCGTCACGATCTTTTTCAACTCGTCCAACGTGCCTGAACTCGCGACGGAAAGCATCGAGTCGTTCAGCATTCGCTCGAGCCCGGTCAAAGAATCTTCAAGCTTGCGCGTGTCGAGCGTGGCGCCGCTCGCAAAATCTTTCTCGATGTCGGCAAGCAAAGCAGCCGCGCGCGTCAATCCCTCCGAAAGATCATCCTCCTGCTTCCTCGACTTCGCGAGCTCAGACAGCGAACTACGGCAGCGCTGTAAGTGTTCACTAATAGCCGCAAATGAAAACGGAGTTTTGTCAGACTCCGGTTCCGTTGCCGCGCTCGTTGCAGAACCAACGTGCGCCTCAACCCACTCCGAGTACTGCGCCTCAACTTCTTCCTGACAATAAAGCAACGACTTCACCGTCCGCTTACGCGGCCGAGCCTCATACGAATCAAACGATTTCTCGACACCACGAAGCACGATGTGAAGCGGAATTCCCTGCTGCTTCCACGTCTCCATCAACGCCCAATCCATCGGACTAAGAAACAGATGCTTACCACGCCGGCGGACAAATGCGTCTTCGATTTCGGTGAAGTAGTTGAAGTAGTTCAAGTCGATACTTATCCGCCGCTACCGCGCTCATACACGATGCGCAAGCCGTCAAGCGTGAGGGTTTCGTCGATGGCGTCGATATACTGCGAAGCATCTGCTATCACTCGCGCCAGCCCCCCGGTAGCAATGACGCGCGGTTTCGCCGCCATCTCCGCGATCATGTGGTCCAACATGCCGTCAACGAGGCCCGCGTAACCATAGTAAATACCCGACTGCATCGCTTCGACGGTTGAAGTCCCAATTACCGCGCGCGGGCGCACGAATTCAACGCGCGGCAGTTTGGCAGCGCGCGCAAACAACGCGTCAGCACACGTAAACAACCCAGGACTGATCGCGCCACCAAGAAACTCGCCATCCTTGCTGACTACGTTGAAAGTAGTCGCGGTGCCGAAATCTACGACGATGCACGGCGTGCCGTACTTGTTCATCGCCGCCACCGCATCCACGATCCGGTCCACACCGAGATCCGAAGGCGGATGGTAAAGCAGCTTCAAACCCGTATTAGTCGTGTGGTCCACAAACAGCGGCTCGACCGAGAAACTCGCTGCGATCTGCCGGAGCGCTTCGTCCAACTGCGGCACGACTGAAGCGATCGCAATGCCGTCCACCTCATGGGGATCGATACGTGAGCGCTCGAACTCATTTCGCACATCAGCTTCGTACTCCTCACCACTTTTCTCACGCTCGGTGAGCAGTCTCGACTGTGCGATTAACTGCTGCTCGCGAAACAGGCCCAACGTGATATTTGTGTTGCCGGCATCAATCGCCAGTAGCATAGACGGCTTCCTCTGTGCGATTTCGCGTCCCAGACAAAACTTCCTCGATCAGATTCGCAGCCCGTACTGGTCCATTCTCGGCCTTCAATCGCTGGCTGACCTCCAACGCACGTCGCGCGTACCACGGCCGCCGCAACAACTCGTCGAGTTCCCCTGCGACTCGCGGCGCGAAGTATTTATCGCGATAGAGCGTGCGACTGGTGCCGGCCTTGAGCGCGTGTTCCGCGTTGTCTGATTGATCGAAAGCAAATGGAATGATTAACGTCGGGACACCGGCGAGCAAGCAATGTGAAGTCGTGCCGACGCCGCCGTGATGGACCGCCGCACACGCCTGCGGCAACAGTGTCTGATACGGCACGTAGTCAAGGGCGATGATGCCTTCAGGAAGCGCGCGCGGCAGGTTGCGTTCATCGCCGATGAGTAACACCGCGCGCCGCCCGAGCTGCTTTGCGGCACGAATACTCTCCTCGAAGAAATCACGCGCCACCCAAACCGCTGACGAACCCAACGTGAAGACGATCGGGGGCGCGCCATTGTCCAAAAAATGCTTGAGCTCGATCGGGAGCTCGACGTTCTGACCGCCATCGTAGAAACAGAAGCCGGTAATCTCGGATTGCGGCGGCCAGTCTGGTTGTCGTTGGCCAAACAACTCTGAAAACAAAGCGAGCACGAGCGTGGGTGAGTGTTGGCCTTCAAACATCGGGTTGCCGGTATCTTCGAGGCCGAGCTCATTGCGGAATTCGGTGACGGCCTTCGCTTTGTAAGTGCTCTTCATTACTTTAAGGAAGAATCCGTTTACTTCCGGACCAAGCACATGTAACTTTTTGGTCCACTGCCAGAATGGCGGGACGGGCGGATCGTATGCTGAATAGAAGGACAATGGAGCGAGTACGGTCGAGACCCAGGGCATGCCCAGTTTGCGTGCGACGAGTGGACCAGCGGGCGCGGCCGGGTGGGTGACAAGCAGATCCGCGCCTTCGACTGCTTTCAGTAAGTCAGCGTAACTGTCGCGGACGGCGGGGAAGATCAGCTTTTCGGTAAGGAAACGCGGGCCGGTCTTGGGCTCCATGATCTTCTCGACGAGTTCTGTGCCTTGTTCTTTGGGTAGTTCCACGTCAGGGCGGACGGGCGCAAACGGCAAACCCGCGCCCTCGATCTTTTCGCGATAGCCCTCCATGGTTGCGATGACGGGCACGTGGCCGCGCCGCTGCAACTCGAGCGCGATCGCCATGTAGGGATGAATATCGCCGAACGAACCGAACGTGCTTAGGATAATGCGCATTTCAATTCATAAAGTTCAGAGTTCAAGCTTTAGCTTGCTGTCTGGGACCAGGAGCCAGCTCCATTAAATGAGCAGGGAGAAATGAACAAGTAAAATATGAACAAGTGTTCTATTCTGCAATGCATGATTGTTCTTGCTCTCAAATTCTTTGTTTCAGCAATTCAATGTGTTAAGAAGGTCTAACACTGTAGACGTCGCCGGCTCGAACTAATTTGATTTCGCTATTTGACGTGCGGAGGCGCAGCGCGCCGTCAGGCTCGACGCCGCACGTAGTTCCCTGCCACACGTCATCGCCATTACTCACCTGGACCAGCCTCCCGATCGCGTAAGAAGAGCGGTTGGACCACGCGTCAACTATCCGCCCGGGTTCATCGAGCATGGAATACCAGCGCGACAACGCGTCTAACAGTGCGGCCAGTATTTGCTCGCGGTCGGCAGCGCGACCAATCGCTTCAGACACGGACGTCGCCACGTTCGCCAACTCCGGCGGAAACGCACTTTGCGTCAGGTTGATCCCGATCCCGAGTATCACGGCGCGCCCGCCCGGCGTGTCCATCGCCTCCGCCAGTATCCCGCAGATCTTTCTTTCACCTGACAGAAGATCGTTGGGCCACTTGATATCTGTCTCAAGACCTGCCGCTTCACGCAACGCATCACCAACCGCAATCGCAGCCATAAACGTAATCAAAGGCCAGTAATTCTGAGGGATTGTTGGGCGCAGCAGGATGCTGAAGTAAAGCCCCGCGCCTCTCGGCGACGACCACGCGCGCTGCAAACGACCCCGGCCCGCAGTTTGCTCATCCGCAACAACCGACACGCCTTCCGCTGCGCCCTCAGACGCGAGTCGCGCGAGTTCGGTGTTCGTGGAAGGCAACGACTCGAACCGCTGAACCGTAGGTTTAAGGATCGGCACATGAGCGATTATACAGAACCGGGCGCAGTAGCGCCGGGTGTGATAAAAACAAGATCGAGCTGGCGCTATCTCGAAACACCGTCAGTTATGGCTTCACTCGTAGCGGGCGCGGCCTTCCTGACGAAGATGTGTTATCTGTCGCTCGCCTTCAACTCGATCTTTGTTATTATTTTTCTAACGCTTTTTTATTTCTACATCCGCATTCGTCTCAACATTCAGATCCCAATCACGTTGTTGGCGCTCGTCTTCCTGGCACTGCAAGTCGATGCACTCGGAAACTTCTTTCACATGTACGGCCGGCAGTTTGGACCAATGCAGTATGACGAGTTCGCACACATGACCGTGCAAGTGCTCGTCAGTCCGATCATCGTTTGGCTTACTGGGCGCGTGCTGCATCAGCTCGGTTATCGACTGCCACTCAGACTCACTGCGTTCTTCGCAGCTACGATCGTGTTCAGCTTGTCGGCGGTCTACGAGATCATCGAGTTGTGGGATGAGATCTATTTTGGCGGCCATCGCATTTGGGGATCTTACGACACTGCCACCGATCTTCAGTGGGACCTTTGCGGAATCATTGTCGGGACACTGTTTTCTTGTATCATGCTGCGAGACTCCCGTGATCGACTGGTTTCCCATTAGGCTTTCGTTCGCCGTAGCCACGGCCGCAACGCTGATCGCATTGATCGCCGGATCGGGGCTCGCGTGGTTGTTGGCTCGCAAGCGATTCCCCGGACGCAATCTCGTCGATGCACTCGTAACGCTGCCGCTCGTGTTGCCCCCGACGGTGTTGGGTTATTACCTGCTGGTGTTACTCGGCACTCGTTCTGCGATCGGCGGGTTTCTTTATCGCACGCTTGGAATTCGACTGACGTTCACGGTGACAGCAGCGATCATCGCGGCGTCGATTCACGCGTTGCCGTTGGTGACGAAGAGTTTGCGGGCGGCGTTTGAAGGAGTGAGCACAGATCTCGAGGCGGCGGCGCGTACGCTCGGATTGAATAATCGACGAATCTTTTTTCGAGTGACGTTGCCGCTGGCGGCGAAGGGTGTGCTGGCGGCGACGGCGTTGGCATTCGCACGCGCGCTCGGGGATTTTGGAGTGACGATCATGATCGCGGGGAACATTCCGGGGAAGACGCAGACAGCGTCGGTGGCGATTTATGATGCGGTGCAGGCGGGGCGGGATAACGAGGCGTTTACGTTGGCGGTGACCGTGTCAGTGATCGCGGGGTTTATGTTGTATGTGATCAACCGCTTCGGAAGGGTTAGGTGGTGAGGAAGATTCTCACGCAGCGGCGCGGCGGCGCAACGAAAGACACAAGACCGTTTTCC
>JADMIO011285674.1_pt1 | contig 16606 bp, 16 predicted proteins | sample 8958161 | NCBI WGS metagenome assembly JADMIO01 (sample SAMN16585339, study PRJNA669376) | soil metagenome | isolation source: Crop rotation soil | place: USA: Cullars Rotation, Alabama | collected 2011
CACCACCCGCGCCGGCACACCCACTGCCGTCGCACCCGCGGGCACATCCTTCACCACCACCGCCCCCGCTCCAATCTTCGCTCTGTCCCCCACCACCACCGGCCCCAAGATGCACGCATGACACCCAATCATCACATGATCCCCAATCACCGGCCCACCAGGCTTGGCGCCCGCCCCAATCGTGCAGACCTGATGAATCGCACAATCCACCCCAATCTTCGCCCACGGAAAGACCTGAATCGGCCCCACATGCGGTATCAGCATCCCCGCCCCAATCTCCGCCTTGGGATGCAAATTGATGTGCGTCACCACCGTCAGCACCTTGTTCGCCACCGCCAGCCCCACCCTCCACGGCAACCACAAAAACCCCGGTCGCAACCCCCGCGACGCCCGCCGCAAGCGATACACCGTGAGCGCCCAAAACCCCTCCGACCCCCACCCGGAATATCCGGCACTGCGAAACCGTGCCAAATCCGCCCGCCACGCCCGCCACTGGCTCGCCCCCGCCCATCGCTTCACACTGTCCCCGTTATATTTCAACACGCGCCCTCAAAACGATATCTTGCCCATCCTGCCGCACGACCCGCTCAAAACGCCTGTTTCCGGCACTCTGGGTAAAATTTTTGCCAAGACCGCCAACCCCCCCACCACACACCTGGCGGTCTTGGCGGTCTTCCCCACTCACGCCACATCCGCAAACCTCCGCTCCACCCGCCGAAAGTAATACAACCCCACCACAAACAACCCCACCGCCATCCCTGCCGACACCACCAGCGTCTGAAAATTCCACGCCTTCCCCAGAATCGCCGACCGATACGCATCAATGATCCCCGCCATCGGGTTCAAGGCCAGCGCCCACTGCCACCGCCTCGGCACCATGCTCACCGGATACACCACCGGGCTCATATACATCATCGCCTGCAGCATAAACGGCACCACAAACCGAAAATCCCGATAACTCACCGTCAACGCCGCCAGGATGTACCCAAACCCCAGCACCGCCAGTGCCGTCAGCACCACCAGCCCGGGCACAAACACCACTTGCCAGCTGGGCACCACCCCAAACCACGCCAGCACCACCCCATACACCCCCGCCGATATCCCCATATCCACCAGGCACGCCCCAATGCTCGCCGTCGGAATAAACAGCCGCGGAAAATACACCTTCGTCAGCAAATTCTGCTGATTCACCAAGCTCTGCCCCGCCAGCCCCACCGCCCCCGAAAAAAACGTCCACGGCAGCAGCCCCGCATACACAAACACCGCATACGGAAACCCCTCCGAATCCATCTTCGCCAGCCCCCCAAAAATCACGCTGAACACCACCATGCTGAACACCGGCTGCAACACCGCCCACGCCACCCCCAGCACCGTCTGCTTGTACCGCACCTTCAAATCCCGCCACACCAGGAAGTACAAGAGCTCCCGGAACTGCCACATCTCCCGCCAATCCACCGGCAGCCAGCCAGACCGCGCCTCCAGAACCAGCTCCTCACACGCGGCGGCCTTCGTCTCCGCCCGGCCCACGAGCTTCCCGCTCGCCATTTCCGACGGTGCCTGCAAAATACTCATGCCCCCACCTCCCTCGCCCGTTCCGCCGGCACCTGCAATTCCTTCAGCCGCCGCAGCCCCGCCCACATGGCCATCGCACAACCGGCACACTCCACCACGCCCTTGGCCAGCATCAGCGTCCCGCCCAGGGCATCCAGCTCATGCAGCGACACCATGCGGATCATCGCAAAGCAGACGATCAACCCCACACCCACAAACGCCCATTGATAGCGCCGCCAGCGCTTGGCCAAGTGCTTGGCGGCCCAACGCCACAGGAGCGCCCCAACCAGGACCACGCCGGCAATTACCATCACTTGGAACATGTGCCTTTGCCCATACATGCCGCCCGCTTTGGCTTGGTTTCGGCCGATACCCTCGATGAACTCGGCAATGCGATCCGCCTTCAGCAGAACAAACACCGCGAACACCAGCCCCGTCACCGCCCAAATGACAGGTTCACGAATACCAGCTACTACTCGCCGCCGCGCATACGAGGCGCCCGCAGCGCTCCACAGCGCCACCGCCGTCAGGCCCATCATCGGCATCACGAAATAATTGGCCGCTTCCATCAGACCTTTGCTGTCACCAAAGCCCGTGCCGCCAGCACCCGCCCGGGCACCGTGCACATCGTGCGAACCGCCACCGCCTCCCCCACCCGCCGGCAGACCGCCTCGCACGCCTCGCGCATCCGCGGCGGCCGCTTTACGCAGTCATGGGCATCGCTGGCAATCACATCCACCACCCCATTCTCCAGCCAGCGCCAACTCAGCATCTCCGCCCGCGCGCCGAATGCGCCCAGCAGGCTGCCTGCTGTCACCTGCACCAGCGCCCCATACGCCCGCCGCCAACGCAACATCTGGCTGATCGCCGCATCGCTCCACTGGTACCGCTCCGGATGCGTGATCACCGCCTTCACTCCCGCTTTCGCCAGGCGACTCAGCAGCGGACCCAAATCAAAAAACGGTCCGTCGGGCATCTCGGCCAAAATCCAGTTCCGGGCGTCAGCAATCGTCATCACCTCGTCCGCCTCTATGAGCGCCGGCAAATGCTCCGCTACGCGCACATCCGCCCCCGGCAAGACATCCAATTCGATCCCTTCCGCGATGAGCCGCTCGCGAAGCCGCGCCACCGCTTCCCGCACCACCGCCGCGCTGTTCTGCTGCTCATAGCGCCCAAGCTGATGCGGCGACGCCACGACCTGGCTCACGCCTTCTTCATCAAGCTGCCGGCAGAGGGCAATCGCCGTGGCCATATCCGCCGGACCATCGTCCAGGCCAGGCAGGCAGTGGCAGTGAATATCAACAAATGGCTGATTCATCAAAATGATTGCAAGTCGCCGGCACGCCGGGATCAGTTGCCGCCGCTCCCGCTGTTGCTGCCGGAGAAGCGGACATCCTTGCCGATGGTGTAGATCGCACCCATGTCCAGGTTGAGGCTGGCTTGGATTGTCTTGGCCAGGAAGAGCATGGCCGCGGTGCGCGCCGTCTGCTCCACGGCAACCACGTCGCCCGGCTTGAGCATCACCGTCGCACCGCCCAAGGGCGTCTTGCCATCGGAAAGATCAAAATCGACAGTGACCAGATTCCCCTGGGCATCGCGGCGATAGACGCGGGCGAACTTGGGATCGGCAATCCAGTTGATGCCGCCTGCGAAGGCGATTGCCTGGATCAGGCTCACGTTGGCACCCGTCTGATACTCAAAGCGGCCCGGCGCGTTTACCAGCCCAATGACCGTGAACGTATTGGTCGGAATCATCTCCACTTCCACCGAGTCCCCAGGCAGAAGCGCGACATCATCGCCAATGGCGGTGCCATGGGTCGCCGTCAGCAGAATCGTTTTGGCTTCGCTCGTTTTTTCATCGCGCCGGTGGATTCGCACCACCGGCGTGCCGTTCTGCGCGATACCCCCGGCATCGGCGAGCAGCGAAAGCAGCGTCATGCGGTCGGTGCGTTGATCGTAGCGGCCGGGTTTGACCACGCCTCCGGAGACGGACACGGACTCGGTCTGATAGTCCTTCACCTGCACAAAGACCAGCGGCGGCTGCTTAAGATACTTGGGAAAATACAGGGCCGTGATGGCGTCCTCAGCCTCCGCCAGCGTCATCCCCGTCAGCTTCACGTTTTCCAACGCATAGGGCAGACGCACGCTGCCATCCAGCATCACGCGGGCCGGCACGCCCGTCGTCAGCGAGGTCGAACCCACCGCAGAGAAGTTCTCGCCCCCCTCGCGCGGCGCCACCTGCACGCCCAACACGTCGCCGGGCACAATGCGATACGGTCCATTGCCGGCCTTTACAGGAGAGGCGTAGTCGCCCGCCTTCACTTCCGGCAGCACCGAGCCCGCCATGTCGAACGCCTTCATCGACTCGCTGGTGGGCTTGTGATAGCTGGTGAAATTACAGCCCGTCAGGGCCGCAGCGGCCATGGCCAGCACCATCATCGCAAATATCTTCATTGCAATCCTGCCTCCGTTACCGTTGATAAAGTGTCTCAGGTTCGCCAACCGCTTCCAGCAAATCGGTGTCGATCTGCAATGCCACGGCCTGCCCCAGAAGGCTGACTTCCAGCACGAGCCGGGCGAGCGTCTGCCGCTCTACCACCGTTCCTTCCACGCCCGTGAACGGGCCCGCCTTAACGCGGCAGCGCTGGCCAATGACTGCAAAGGGATATGGATCCAGCACCGCCTCGCCGTTCGACCCGCGCAACGCCAGGTGAATCTGGCGAAGTTCTTCGACGAGTTTTCCCTGATTGGGAACGGGGATGACCTGGCACAGCCGGCCGGTAACCAACGCGCGGTAGCGGGCATCCTCGCCGCCACGGAAGAAGACGTAGGATGGGAACAGCGCGTTCATGCCGCGGCGTTTGCGCCCGCCGGAGAAGCTGATGCGTTCCACCATGGGCAGGAAGTAGCCGACGCCCAGTGTGCTCAAATCCCAGGCGAAGGCTTTTTCGCAGCGAGCCTTGGTGTGGCCCACCCACCAGCGCTGACTGGTGAGGCCGTCGTCGAAGAGCGTCTCCGGGAAGACCAGCGGCGGATTGTCGGCAACCTTGAGCAACTCTTACCTCCGTCAAGGTCCGGGCACACTTCGTGCCTGTCGGTGCACCGCACCGTTGTTCTGGGACCTGCGACTTGCCGCACTCCGCGACGTATGACGCCGGCGTCCTGCCGGTGTTCCTGTCCGCCCCGGGTGTTTACGGGTCGCCTGCATCCGGGCGATTCCTGGTGGGTGCGTCAGAGGAGTCAGGCATGGATGCGGGGGCGGCCGGCACGGCCAAGTCCGATAGCAACCGCTTTGCCGCCGGCATATCCGGCTGCAGGCGAAGACAGATGTCGGCTTCGGCCCTGGCCGGGGCGAGATCACCTTTTTGCCCCAGCGCCCGCGCGAGGCCAAGGTGAGCATTCACACTGGCGTAGCTGGCGTCGATGGCGCGGCGGTAGTACTTGATCGCCTCGTCCAGATTGCCCTGTCTCTGCAAAAGATCGGCCATTGCCACGAGGGTCTGAACTGGGGCTTGCGGTTTTTGCGCCTCGGCAGTCAGGGCGGCCTGGGCCTTTAGCCCAACCTGCTCGGCAAGGTCATCCTGGCCGGGATCTTTTTCAAGGGCCCGCTCGATGGCCGTGAGTGATTCCCAGTCGTCCTCAAAAACCTCAGCAGCAAGGTCGGGGCGATTGACCTCTTTGAGGTACACCGCAAGCACCTCCTGCCGGGCGTAGTGGAGCGCCATGGCACGACGGAAGGCCTCCTGGGCCTGCGTCCATTGGCCCTGCGTGGCAAAGAGCCGGCCGGCGATGAAGCAGACCGCCGGATGCGTGGGCGCCAGGCGATAGGCGGTGAGGATTTCATCCACCCCGGCGGGATCATGCAGGCCGAGATAGGAAATCTGTCCGGCCATTGCGAAGTTGAGGCCGTACGTGGGACAGGTTCTCTCTCCCTGGCGAAATTCATCCAATAGCGTGGTGAACAGACGGCCCCGCTCCTGATCGGTCATGGCATCCCAGACGGAGGGACGCAGCGACTGATGCCAGCGATAGATATTCCACCAGCAGCGATACTCGACATTGTCCGGCTCCCACGCAACGGCTTCGCCGGCTTGGCGTGTGAGAAATTCGTACTGCTCATCGTTGCCCTGCCAGTTCTGATGCACCAGGCCTTTCTCAAGCGCCGCGGCTTGTTTCCAATGTTCATTTGCCGCGGCGGCATGGGTGGCGCCCCAGAGCGTCCAGATGCAGAGGATGAGCATGGCGAGTGAAAAGATGGGAGCGAGCCATTTGGGTTGCTCTCTGGATGGAGTGACTTCGGTGATGCGGGCGTGCTCGGCACGTTCCAGTCGCCGGATGGCCAGGATCAGGCCGATCACCACTGCGGTGACGGTCGAAACGGAGGCGAGTCGCTGGCCAAAGTCTGTGACGCTGGCCATGGCGACGGCGACCATGCCGTAGGCCAGTCCCACGCCAGCCAGGGCGACGGAGGTGCGGCGGTGGCGGAGGATGGCCACGATGTTCCAGAGGATGGCGGCAAGGAAGAGGATGCCCAGGGCCAGGCCGATGCCGCCGGTCTCTTCCAGGAGTTGCAGGTATTCATTTTCGACGAACTGGGCGTTGCGCCAGGTGGCCAGGTGGCTGAACATGGGGTAAACGAATTCATGGTTGCCCAGCCCGATGCCCCACACCCCAAAGCGTGGTGAAACGGCGACAACATCCTGGAACACTTGCCAGCGCATGCCGCTGGCACTCTCCAGGTCAGAGAGCGTGGCCATGCGGCCCATGAAGTTTTCCAGCCCCCAGGTCAGGAGGAGAAAGACCATGGCCATGGCGGCAAGGGCCATCATCCGCATGACCTTGCCACTGGCGCGTACGGCAAGGAGGAGGAGCATCATCACCACGCCGGCCGTCAGCATGGCCAGGACCCCGCCGCGGCTGGTGGAGAGGAGGATGCTCAGGCCCGCCAGGACCATCAGCGTTGCCAGGAGGCCGACATGGCCCGGGGTGTGGGAATCCCGGGGAACTTCCTCCCGGCCCTTCCTGGTGGGCGATTTTCCCCAGGCAAGAGTCATCAAAAGCCCTGCAGCAGCGGCGATGGTGAGGTTCATGTACTGGCAGAAGTTGTTGTAGTTGACGAAGGGCCCGCTGGTGGACTTTACCGGGGCGGGGATGGACCAATAGATCAGGCCCGGGCTGGTGGCATCCTGCAGCAGGGCTTCGATGGCGACAGCCCCGCCGGAGAGAGTCACGGCAAGGAGGAGCCGTTTGACGTGGGCGGAGGTGCGGCAGAAGTTGAGGGTAGCGAGGGCGACGATCGCCGAGCCGAGCATGAGCCGCAGCATGTGGCGGGTGGCCAGGGGATAGAAGGCCAGGGTGGTGGTGCCGGTGGCGTCGGGCGTGGAGAGAAGTTGGTGGCGGAGGGCGAGGTTCTGCGGGGCGAGGGCTTTCACCCATTCAATGGGCAGGGGCAGGGTCGAAAGCCACGCGAGCACGATGAGGGCCAGCAGCGGGACAAAGGCGAGGTTCCATTCCAGGCGGCGACGTTCAAAGACGACGCGTTTGATCAGGCAGCCGCCAAGGCCCGTCACCAGGAGACAGACGACCCATTCGCTGCCTGCGTCCACGGAGCCAAAGTTCCAGGGAACGAAGAGCACGAGCAGCCACAGCAGAATTTCGCCCACGCGGGTGGCGTTCCATGGGGAGGAGGCGGGCTGGAGTTGATGTTGTGCAAGCCCGGGTGTTCGCCGGTGCCGGGGGCGTTGCGTGGGGCCTGAATTGTCCGATAAAACCTTGCGCGACCTGCTACTTCCCCCACCCACAAAATCCGGCTGTACCTTCCCTGCGAACTCGGTGCTCATCGCCGTGTTACCACATGCCTCCCGGAGTGCCGGGACTGCCGCGTTGGCAGACCTCACTTTCGTTATCGTGCGTTTATCCGTGCCACTTGCCGAAGATGGCGGGGGGCATGCGGATTCAGGGAGCTATCGGACTCACCAGGGGCGGTCGGACGGGGGTGATGAGCGGGGGCCGCGTGGGGCCGGCGGAAGGCGTGGCGGTTCCCGAACCTGACAGCTGCGCGACGGCCACGCCGCCGGCGAGCATGATCGCGCCCACCACGAGGAAGCCACAGAGCATGTACTTGTTTATCAATATCTTCATCAGTGGTACCTCATATGGTTATACATATTGCCATTTCTCATGCTTCCGGGGAGGGAGGGGGGCGTCGATCAACCCCGCTATTTCTTGATTTGCCGGGGGTTCCTCGACGCCCCCCCCGGAGTAGCAGCCCGCAGGCAGCAGCCAGGCCTGTCGCCAGCGTGCCCGGTTCCGGGGTTTGCAGGGCTTGCAGGGTGCGACCGGCATAGACATCCGCCGCAAAGGAGGGGCTGATCGCATTGTCGTAGGTGTCCCCGGTGCCGGTGTTGACGGCAGCGGTGAGGGCCAGGCGTGCGCTGGTGATATCGCTGACGTAAAGGGTGGAATGGGCGGACTTGTCGTAAGCGTCCAGACCCAGGATGCCAAAGGCGGTGTCTTCGGTGTAGCCCTTGTAGGTGTTGTCGGTCAGCATGTACTGGAAGGTGTGGGTGGCGGGGTCCAGGCGGGAATGCAGCATGGCGGGGAGATCGGCAAGCTTGTGGCCGCCGAAGATATTCTGGCCGGAGGAGGGCCCGGTGATGGTGGTGTTATCAAGGCCGGTGCCGGTTTGGGCCAGGGCCCACACGGCAGCACCGAGGGCGGCGGTGGGATATGACTGATAGGAGCCGTCACTGCCGGTGTCGGCGACTTTGCCCAGTGTGGAGATAAGGGCGGAACGGAAGGCGGGGCCGTAGGCGGTGGTGCTGTTGTTTTGCGCATCGATGGTGTAGGCGGCGACGGTGAGGTAAGAGAGGTAGATGGCGGGCTGGGTTTTGTCGGTGCCGTACTGGCTGGTGAGGGAGTTGATGTAGGCGGAGGTGTTGCCGTAGCCATTGGGGATGGTGGAGGCGAAGAAGGTATTGGCGGCATTGTGGTACGTGTTGTTGCCCGGAGTAAGTTGCAGGCTGGCGACTTGGGAGAGGGCGTAGGCTTCATCACCGAGGTAGATGCCGCTGTGGGAGGTGTTGACTTGGGTGATGAGAGCCGAGGCTCCGGTTTGGGCGGCGTTTCTGTAGGTGACCACGCCGGTGCAGTTATAGGCGTTGACCAGGCCGGCGAGGATGGTGCCGTTGTAATCGGTGGCACCGTAGCCGCTCCACATGCCGCCGGATTGCTGGGTGACCAGAGAGTTGGAGGCGGCATTGATGGCGATGGCGACGGCATCGGCGCGAGCCGCGGCGGTGCCAGCAGCCAGGAGGATGGCGCCCGCGAGTATGCGAGCAGAATTTTCCCGGAGGGATGGGGGATGCACCATGAATTTCTCCAGCCGCGTGTGAACCGCCGGTTCGCCGAATCGCGGCGTGCCGGGACTGTCCACTGGGCGCACGGCCGCGCCCACGGCGTGCGTCAGGCTGTATATACCTCGGAATTTTGTCGTAAGGGTGAATTGCGGCGGAAGTGGGAGTGATTACCGATTTTGCTCACGTGGGGGGAGTGGCGATGCTCCGTATACGCACCGCGTGCGCCTTTTCCTGACAGTCGCGACGCCCGATAAAGGCAATGTATTCCGGGCTTTTCCGTCCGCCTGCCTCCCGATGCAGGGGAATTGTGGCCCGTTAAGACCATTCTCATGGAGTCCGCTCATCGCCCGCACGATACGTTTTACGTGCCCATGGGAGCCTCCATGATCCGGATTATTTTGATCGACGACCATTTGGTGGTGCGCGATGCCGTCGCGGCGGCGCTGCGGCAGCAGGGGGACTTTGACATCGTGGGGATGGCCTCCACATTGGCCGAGGCGCTGCAACTGGAGTTGCTTTCCCCCCCCCACCTGATCATCACTGAATCCACACTGGCGGATGCCGAGCTGGCGGTAATTTCGCAGCAGTTGGCGGAGCGGTTTCCAGGGACCCGGCTGCTGGCGCTCTCGGCAGATGAGGAGGCCGCGGTGGTGCGTCTGGCGATGCAGTCGCGCTTCTCGGGATATGTGCTGAAGAAATCTCCGCTGCAGCCGTTCATTGACGCGATTCGCGCCGTGGCCGCGGGGCAGATGTACCTCTCGCCGCAGGTGGTCGGAGCGGTGGTGAACTCCCCTGTTGCTCCATCCAATGAAGAGGTCACGGGCGGCGGAGTCATCTCTGATCGCGAGCAGCAGGTGCTGCAACTGGTTGCCGACGGCATGTCGACCAAGGAAATCGCCAGCCAGCTCAGCATTTCGCTCAAGACGGTGGAAACGCACCGCCGGCGCGTGATGTCCAAGCTCAAGATTCACTCGGTGGCGCAGCTTACAAAGTATGCGATTCGCCATGGGCTCACGACTGCGTGAGGGACTTGGCCAACGCACGGGGGCAGGGATAAGATCGCGGGCGTGAATGCGACTTTGAAGTGGGCACATGCCGGCACTCCTTTGTGATTCCGAATTCTTCTCCGACGTGGCGGTGTGGCTGCCCAATGTGGCGCTGTTTCTGGCGATCTGCACACTTGTGGCCCTCATCGCGTGGTTCATGAAGGGCGGGACCGTTGGCAATGGGTTTGTCATCCATGTGGATGAGAACGATATTGCGTTCAGCGGGCGGTTCCCGCCGCAGATGCAGGCGATGGTGATTGAGTTTCTGCGGCAGGATGTCGGGATCCCCGGTTCCTACCAGATTCGCGGGCACTGGGAGAACCGCATGCTGGTGGTGGTGGTCAAAGGGGAGCACGCCCGACCGATGGAGCAACGGATCCGCAACTTTCTCAAGCTCAACATCAAGCCGCCGCGTTAAGAGTTCCCCACCCCTTTTCCCCTGAACCGCTCCGTCCATGGAACCCCCGCAAAATCAGAGAATACAGAGGTTTTTCGACGCACCCCCCAGTGTATCCGGGGCGTGCAGCGTGGTGTCGTTTGCGGTACGATGCCGCCGTTGTAAGGAGTTTCCATGAACCCTGGAGCTTCATCGGCGGGAGGTTCTTCCAATCCCAGCCCCAACCCGCCCCCCTCATCCCCCCCCTCCGCCCATTCGCACGGTGACGTGCCGGCGATCGAGAAAATAAAACTCGCCCGCGATCTGCTGCTGAAGGAGACCGGCAAGGTGATCGTCGGGCAGCAAGAAGTGATCGACGCGTTGCTCATCGCGATGTTCTCCCGCGGCCATTGCCTGCTGGTGGGCGTGCCGGGGCTTGCCAAAACGCTGATGATCTCCACCCTGGCCAAGGTGCTGAATCTGAGGTTCAATCGGATCCAGTTCACGCCGGACCTCATGCCCAGCGACATTACCGGGACGGACATCATTCAAGAAGATCCCCAGACAGGCCGGCGCGTGTTCCACTTTGTGCGCGGGCCGATCTTTGCCAACCTGCTGCTGGCTGATGAAATCAACCGCACGCCTCCCAAGACGCAGGCAGCTCTCTTGCAAGCCATGCAGGAGTATCAGGTGACCACCGGCGGCGGTGGCGGCAAGACCTATCAGCTTGAGCCCCCCTTCTTCGTGCTGGCCACGCAAAATCCCGTGGAGCAGGAAGGCACGTATCCCCTGCCAGAGGCGCAGCTGGATCGCTTCATGTTCATGGTGAAGGTGGGCTATCCCAAGGCCGAGGAGGAGCGGGCGATTGTGAAGGCAACCACGACCGAGGTGCCGCAGGAGCTTCAGCCGGTGCTTACCGCGGCGGACATTCTGGCGGTGCAGAAGATGGTGCGGAAGGTGCCGGTGTCGGATCATATAGTGGATTACGCGGTGAACCTGGTGCGGGCGACGCGTCCGCAGGAAAAAGACACGCCGGAGTTCATCAACAACTGGCTGACCTGGGGCGCCGGGCCGCGGGCCGCCCAGTATCTGGTGCTGGGGGCCAAGGCACGTGCCGTCACCCGCGGGCGGCTTAACGTGAGTGCGGATGACATTCGGCATATGGCCAAACCGGTTCTGCGGCACCGGCTGATCACCAACTTCAGCGCGGATGCCGAGGGCGTCGACGCTGACGCAATCGTCGACAAACTGCTGGCAAGCGTGAAGGAGCCAGGCCCTGAGGCGTACAAATGAAAACAGGCGATCGTGTGGACCGCCTTTTGCATGCCTACAATCGTTGGAGCAACCAAGGAGGCGCGTATGGCGACGGCAGGTAATCCAACGGTGCGCGGGCGTGAGCCACGGCCTGGGAAAAAATACTTCACACTGGAAGAGGCGCGGCGATCCTTGCCGCTGGTCAAGCGTATCGCCCTGGACATGCAGGGCGTGCAGGCTCTTCGCATCACCCTGCATGAACAAATGAGCGCCCGAGTCCACCAGACCCCGCGTGAGCTGGAACTGCTGGAGGCTCGCTTCACGCTGGCCACTGAGCGGCTGGAAGGGCTGATCGAGGAGCTCGGCCAGATCGGCGTGGAGCTCAAAGACGCCTCCCTGGCGTTGCTGGATTTTCCGGCATTCTTCCAGGGGCGCGAGATCCTCCTCTGCTGGCGCGGCGGGGAAGAGACGATCACCCACTGGCATGAGCTCAACGCCGGCTACGCCGGCCGCAAGCCGGTGGAACTGCTCACTGGAAACTCATAATCCCATCGGCAACTTTCTTCTTTACATGGGCATACCTGCGCGGCAGCATATCGAGCGGTGTTCCAAGAGACTCTGCTCAACAAGCCTTGCCGGAGGTGCCGCATGCCCGTCGACCACGCCAAACTCGAAGCGTTCATGGGAAAAATGATCAACGAAATGGGGGCTGCGATGAACGGCTTTCTCATTTTGCTGGGGGACCGCCTGGGGCTTTATCGCGCCATGGCTGGAGCGGGGCCCATGACCTCCGCGCAGCTTGCCGCCAAGACGGGCACCGCCGAACGCTACGTGCGCGAGTGGCTCAACGCCCAAGCCGCAGGCGGCTTTGTTGAATACCTTCCTCCCAATAATGGCGACGCTCCCACCTATCGCCTGCCGGAGGAGCAAGCCTTCGCTCTGGCCAACGAGGAATCGCCCATGCTCCTCTGCGGCGGCTACCAGATTCTGGCTAGCGTCGCCAAAGACCTGCCAAAACTGGAAGCCGCGTTTAAGTCCGGCAAAGGCGTGGGCTGGCACGAGCACGACGTGTGCCTCTTCCGCGGCACCGAGCGCTTTTTCCGCCCCGGCTACAACGCCAACCTCGTCTCCTCCTGGATTCCCGCGCTCACGGGCGTCACGGAAAAACTCGAGCGCGGTGCCACCGTTGCCGACGTGGGCTGCGGGCACGGCGCATCCACCATCGTGATGGCCAAAGCCTTCCCCAAGTCGCGATTCTTCGGATTTGATTATCACGCCGCCTCCATTTCCTCGGCCCAGCTCGCCGCCGAAGAGGCCGGGGTGGCGGATCGCATCACCTTCCAGGTGGCCGCGGCCAAAAACTTCCCCAAGGAAGCCGACGGCTATGACCTGGTGGCCTTCTTTGACTGCCTGCATGACATGGGCGACCCCGTGGGCGCCGCACGCCACGTCAAATCCACCCTCAAACCCGGCGGCACATGGATGGTGGTAGAGCCCAACGCCGCCGACACGGTGGAGGGCAACCTTAACCCGGTGGGCCGTGTCTTCTACTGCGCCAGCACGGTCATCTGCACGCCGGCTTCGCTTTCGCAGGAAGTCGGTGCGGGCCTGGGCGCTCAAGCCGGTGAAAAGCGCCTGCGCGAGGTATTTAAGGAAGGCGGGTTCAGTCAGGTTCGCCGCGCCGCCGAGACGCCCTTCAACATGGTGCTGGAAGTGCGTGCCTGAAGCGCAGGCGCGTTTGGGAACCGTTTGTTCCCCTGGCACCCCCTGGCGCTGAGTTTATTCTTACATTTGGCGAACGCTGGGCGGGCATGATATCTTGCGGCCAGTCTATCTGGAGCCATGGATGACTTCGCTGCGCCCCCCGCCGGAAAAACGCACCTTCAGCTCCCCCGTGATTGAAGATGTTGTCGCGCGCACCGCCGCCCTCATTGCGGACCCGCAGCTCGCCTGGCTCTTCTCCAACTGCCTCCCCAATACCCTCGACACCACCGTGCAATTCACCGCCGACGATGGGTCGGGCCAACCGGACACCTTCATCATCACCGGCGACATCGACGCCATGTGGCTGCGCGATTCCACCAACCAGGTCTGGCCCTATCTTGCCTTTGCCAAGGACTGCCCCAAGCTGCGGCAGCTTTTCCGCGGCCTCATCCGCCGCCAGTGCAAGTGCGTACTGCTGGACCCTTACGCCAACGCCTTCTATGCCGCCCCAGACCGCAAAAGCCAGTGGAGCAGCGACCAGACCGAGATGCGCCCGGGCGTCCATGAACGCAAGTACGAACTCGACTCCCTGGCGGCAGTGCTGCGGCTGATTACTGGCTACTTTGGAGCCACCGGCGACGCTGGCTTCTCCGATGACCCGCTCTTCATGTCCGCACTGCGGCGGATTGTGCAAACCATTAAAAGCGAACAGGCCGGCACGCCCGAGCAACTCAACCCGCCCTACAGCTTCGCCCGCGTCACCGGCAATGCCACCGACACCCTCCCCGGCGGCGGCCATGGCAATCCGTGCCGGCGAACCCTCGTCCCGGGGGCGGGGCTGGACGATCCCGACAAACGCGTTGGCGGCATGTCGCGCTCCCCTTTCCGCCCCTCCGATGATTCCTCCATCTTTCAATACCACGTCCCGGCCAACGCGATGACCTCCGTGGTCCTGCGGCGCGTCGGCGACATGCTCTTAACACTCGGCCGCGCCACCGACCTTGCCGGCCAGGTCATCACGCTTTCCTTTGAGGTCGACCGGGCCCTGCGCACTCACGCCATCATTCCGCATCCCACACTCGGTTCCGTCTTCGCCTACGAGGTCGACGGCTACGGCAGCCACGTGCTGATGGACGATGCCGGCGTGCCTAGTCTCCTGGCGCTGCCCTACCTGGGTTACTGCAAAGCCACGGACCCCATCTACCTCAAGACCCGCCGCCTGGTCCTCAGCGAAAACAACCCCTACTATCATAAGGGCAAGGCCGGCGCCGGCATCGGCTCGCCGCACATCGGCCTGGGCTGGATTTGGCCCATGTCCATCATCGCACAGGCCATCACCAGCACCGACGATGCGGAAATCCTCGAATGCCTCCGCACGCTCAAACGCGCACATGTGGAGATTGGCGAAGGCTCGGGTTTCATCCACGAGGCGTTCTGGATGGATAACCCGGCGAAATTCACGCGCAGTTGGTTTGCGTGGGCCAATACGTTTTTCGGTGAGCTCATTTTGCATCTGGCGAAAAACCGGCCGCAGGTGCTTCAGCAGCCGCTCTAAACTATCTCGCCAGCCCCATCACCCGCGCTGGCCATTGCACCGGCAAATCCTCCACCAAAAACTTCTTCCCGCTCACCGCCTCCGCTGCCAGATAGCCGCTCCGAACCGCCCCTTCCATTGTGGCGGGCCAATCGGTGCGCGTGTAATCGCCGGCAAGGAAAAGCTGTTGTACGCCATCCGGCGGCGGAGCCTGACCCGGTCGAAGCGCGTCGATACCCGGCACCGGCGAAAACGTCGCCCGCTTCTCGATCACGATCACGCCGCGCTCCAGCTTCGCCTCGCGCGCCGCGGGGAAGAGCCTGCGAATCTGCACCTCAAACTGCCGTAGCGCTTCGTCCTTGGGCACGCTGGGCCAAGTCCGCGCCGCACTGATCACACCATGCAGCACGCGCCCTTCGGGATCCTTGCGGAAGAGCCACTGCAGCGGCCCCTCAATAAGTGCCGCCGACGCCATGTCCGGCATCACCGGCCGATCAAACCACAGATGCACGCCCAATATCGGCACGCTTTCCAGCTTTTCCAGATGCCGGAACCGCACGTCCTGCTGCCGTACTTGTTCGGGCAAATCCCCCACCCACCGCTGCACCGCGTGATGATTCGTCGCCAGTACCACGGCATCCGCCTTGAGTTCCTCCCCTCCGCGCAGCTTCACCCCCACCGCCCGCACTCCTCCAACCCCCTCTTCAACATCGTTGTGCGTCTTTGTGCCCTTCGTATTCTTCGTGGTTGAGCCCATCCCCTCAACCTCAAACAGAATCTCATCCACGCGCGTGTTCAACCGCACCTCCACCCCTGCCGGCATCCGCGCATATAACTCCCCCAGTGGGCATGCCGGCAGCCCCACCACATACCCCCGCCGATTGGCCAGCATCGCCTCCTGAAACACCTGGATCGCATACTTGGCGCTCGCCCGCCGCGTCTCTTCATTCAGCGCGCTGATCACAATGGGATCGTAAAACTTCTTGATCACGCCGTCCGGCTGGCGGTGATCCTGCAAAAAATCGCCAAAGCTTTTCTCCATGAGCCGCGCTCGCCCGCTGCGTCCCAGCCGCAGCATCGCCACCATCGCCCGCACCACCGCCACCCGCTCGCCAAGCGTCAACGCCGAAAAAAGACCCATTGCCGGCCCCAGGTGGAGCGGCGAAGGCATCCCGGGCACGCCCCACAAATCATGCTGCCGGCCACGCTCATCCAGAAAATGCACCCGCCCGTAAAACGCCACCTTTTGAGAAACACCCAATCGCCGATACAAATCCAAAAGGTTGGTACAGCACCCCAACAGCACATGCTGACAGTTATCCAGCAATTCCCCTGGATGCTCCTGATCCTCAAACGAGCCCGCGCGACCACCCAGGGCAAACCGCGACTCTAGAAGGATCACTTTCTTCCCCGCCTCCGCCAGCGCCACCGCGCAAGCCATGCCAGCCAGTCCCCCTCCCACAATGATCACGTGTTGTTGTTTGGAATCAGTCACAATTCTTCCTCGGCGGATTCGTTTCAAATCCGGCGCCGCATCGCCCGCCAACCAATCCGCAGCTTCGTCCACGCACTCAGCCGCACCCGCCCGCGCAAAACCGCCGCGGGGTCTGCCGCAATCCGCTCCAGTATCCCCCGATAAATCTCCGTCATCGCCGAAAGCGTTGGCCGCGCATCCGCCTCTACGCTCGACTCCAGAGAGGCCGATCGCTCGTAGTACTCCCGGGCCCGCGCCATTTGGAACACCATCATCTCGTTAAAACCCGCCTCCGCCTCCCCCCGCCCC
>JADMIO010785097.1_pt1 | contig 16605 bp, 16 predicted proteins | sample 8958161 | NCBI WGS metagenome assembly JADMIO01 (sample SAMN16585339, study PRJNA669376) | soil metagenome | isolation source: Crop rotation soil | place: USA: Cullars Rotation, Alabama | collected 2011
CTTTCCCTCCTGTCCACTTCGCCGGGCATCCCGCCGATATGGATGCGATCATGGGCTTGGCGGGCGAGCACGAACTGCAAGTCATCGAAGACTGCGCCCACGCGCACGGAGCGTGCTGGCGCGGCCGCAAGGTCGGCAGCTTCGGCGATTTCGGCTCATTCAGCTTTCAGCAATCGAAGAACATAACAGCCGGTGAAGGTGGCATTCTCACCACGAATGATCCGGAGCTCGCGCGCAAAGCATGGTCTTTCGGGAATCAGGGCCGGTCCCCTGGCGGAGCCTGGTACCAGCATGATTGCCTTGGCACAAAGCTTCGTCTCACCGGTTTCCAGGCAGCCGTGCTCACGGCTCAACTTGCGCGCCTGCCCGAGCAGATGCGAATCCGCGCGAAATCCGCCGCGTATCTCTCATCGCGACTGCACGGCTCCGCCGTCATCACGCCGGTGTTGGACGAACGAGCAACGGGCCACGGTTTCTATTTGTTCATGTCGCGCCTGAATCGCAAACGGCTGGGAGGCATATCGAAGGCGCGTTTCCTCGAGGCACTCGCTGCCGAAGGCATTCCCGGAGCGTCCAGCTATCCGCACCCGCTTTACAGAAACCGCGTCTTTCAAACTCATCAGTGCCGCTACGCGCCGTGCCCCGAAGCCGAGCGGATGTGCGACGAAGCGTTCTGGGTGTCACACGAAGTGTTGCTGGCCGATATCGGCGGACTGGACGATTTTGTGGCGGCAGTCGAAAAGATCGCCGCACATGCGGCTCAGTTGCGATAGGACCCACGTCAACGCGACATAATCCTCGTTGTATTTGCGGCTGTCCCTGACTTACACGCCGGAGTTGTGCGGCCCCCTTGCTCAACCGCGCCGATACGGTGCCCACAACCATCATCCCCGATCAGGAGGCCATAAGGTGAAGATGTTCGTGCCTCCGTTGCAGTCAAAACTCAACTTGAAAATTGAATGACTTACGAGCCACGTGCAACGGCCTGCGGCCTTGTTACTGGATGTTAAAGGGTCCGCTTTACATCACGTAATATCCTTGGCGTAACATCGCCCAGCGATTCGCAAGTTATTAAGAAGACGACTGGATGCAATTTTGACTACGCACAAGCGAACCAGATTGTCCGTCATTTCTCGCGAAGCTGAAATTGCGAGACTCGACCGTCGGGTACGAGCGCAACTGTGTAATACATCGTCCGGCTCCCGAATGCGATTTTATACATTAAAATGCGATCGTCTCCCTTTTCCGACTTGTGGACGAGGACCATGCTCTGCGGCGGGCCCAGTGTGCGCAGTTGCTGTTCAATGTCTTTCGCGCCGTTCGAGAAAAAACTTGCTGGCATATATGCGAATTCACTAGGGTCAAGGTTTCCAGTGCGTGCGCTGTCCAGAAGGCGCGCGAGTCTCGCGGTGACCTGCGGTTCGCGATCAGTGATTTCCGTGGGCGTCGGTGCTGCGAGCTTGGGGTTCATGATCTCCGCGATACCATCGGCCAACCGCACCGGATCCGCTTGAGCGAGATTCGCAAGAACGATCACGGAAAGATCCTCACCTATAAAACGCGAGAACTGCGCTTTGAATCCCTGCCAGGAACCGCCGTGCTGGTGTAGCGGCTGACCATCGCGCTCGTCCAGAAACCAGCCAAAGCCGTAAGGATAGGCTTTGCCGCTGTTGAGCCGCGCCGGCTGTAGAATGAGACTCCAACTCTTCGGTTTGAGAATGGCACGCGCCCGAACAGCCGCGTCCCACGCGATAAGATCGCGCACCGACAAATACAAGGCTCCGTCCGCCGTGGTGTTCAAGGTCGGCGATACCCAGGTTTGATTTTTGACTGCGCCATTTTCGAGCCGGTAGCCCGCAGCGCGATTCGGTACGATGTCTGCTTCGCTGATCACGCGTGCCGTCACCATGCCCAGCGGCTTAAACACTCGCGCGGTCAGCACGTCACCATAGAAGGCGTTCGAAACCTTGCGGACTATGCATCCGAGGAGCATGTAACCTGTATTGCTATAGCTCCAGCGCGCACCGCTTGAGAACTGAAGCGGCAGACCGAATCCGAATCGCGTCAGCTCGTCTTCGGTGTAGTCTCTCCTTAGATCGAGCTTGCCGTCGGGGTAATCCGGAATGCCCGATGTGTGCGTCAGAAGGTGATAGACCGTGATAGCGCGCCAAGTCTCAGGCGCATCGGGAAAAAACTCTGTAATGGGATCCGACAGCGACAGCTTGCCATCTTCGACCTGCAACATGACCGCCATGGCAGTGAATTGTTTCCCGAGGGACCCAGACTGGAAGATCGTCCCTGCATCTGCGGGAACCTTGTGCTCCAGATTCGCATACCCATACCCTTCCGCCTTGACGATCGCACCGTTCTTCGTCACACCGATCGCGAGTCCCGGCACTTTTTGCCGAAGCATCTCAGCGCGCACGAAATCATCGATCCGTTCACCGAGCGATACTTGGGCACCAGTGGACCGAATCATGGTTAGCACCAGTAGCACGGTTCTGACTGGACGCGGTGATCGGTGGAACATGCTGCTTCCGCCGTTAATTATATTGAAATCTCGTCCACCAGATGCCGTCGGGCTTGCAAACCTGCAGAAGAACTGTTGCAATACCAATCTTTCGTCTTGGTCTTTATGGCTGAAATCTTCTTCAATATGTCCGGAGAAATCCGGTCGCGGCGGCGTGAGAATTTCGGCGGAGTCAAGGCAGTTGCGGCTCCGAGACCGTGTGACCTCTTCGGTGTACCTCGCCACATTTCAATGCCGTGACGCTGAAGCGCTCCTTGCGAGGGGTGCGGACCGCTCTCGACGACTATAAAGGAGCCACAGCTGCTGAATCCACGACGATCCGAAGCAGCTTACTGTGCCACTTCGATCCCCGTGTTTTTACTGGTTGCGATCATTACGCCAGAAGTACAAACTACACGTGAGCCAATACAGCCGATGTCTGAACTGCGGCAATATGACGTGGTTGTCGGTCATCAAAATCGAATCTGATCCCAGAATTCAGCTACTTGCAGCAGGGTCGGGAGTCTAGTAAGTTAGCGCATGCGATTGGAGTTGATGATTGCGCTCGTAATGAAAGATCCACCAGCGGAGGACTTGTTGGGCGGTTGAGCCCGATGCACGCATCAGCATATGCCTGGCATTCCGCGCCCGCCCTCCCGGGTAAAAAGAAGAGCCGACGACGGGTCCGTGGGCCCGCGCAAAAGCCGTCTTCAACAACGGTTCGACTGCTGCGACACTCACGATGACGCGCCAGCGAATCTTCGGTTTGCACTTAGGCGGCTGCTGACCAAGTATAACGATGGTGAAGTCCGCCGATCCTCGGTTCCGCTTTCACCTCGCTCGATGCATCCCGCCGGGACTCGACCAAGCGGTCTCCCGGAGTCTGCTTGTTCAGCCCCATGTGAGTCCTGTCATCGTGGTAGTAGCGAATATATTCACGGCTAAGCCGCATCAGATGTCGCTCGTTCAGTGGAATTATGTGATCCAGCATCTCGCGACGAATGCTGCCCACCCACCTTTCGGCGATGCCGTTTTGCCATGGACTTCGTACGCTGGTCCGAACCATCTGGATCCCGCTCGCTTTCAGAAACGTATGCACCTCAACGCCGAACTTGGTGTCGCGATCGAAGATGACGTAACGGTATGGGCAGGGAAGCGGGAGCGCCTCGCGCAATTGCTGTACAATCCAGTCCCTCGACGGATGCGCCGTCGTGTTGAAGTGAAGGATGCGGCGCCGATGGTGTTCGATGACGAAAAAGCAATAGAGCACGCGAAAAGACACGGTCGGAACGGTGAAGAAGTCAAAGGCGGCAATCACCTCGCGGTGGTTGGCGAGGAACGCCTGCCAGCGCTTCGCCTTCGCGCTGTCCGGCCGACGTTTGAGCCCTTGCAGATAGCGGGACACCGTAGGTTCGGAAATCTGATATCCGAGCCGCAGCAGTTCGCCATGAATGCGAGGCGCACCCCACGACGGATTCTCGGATTTCATGCGGCGGATCAAATCGCGGATTTCCGCGCTCATTTTGGGTCGGCCACGTCGTTCGGCACGGGATCGCAATCGCCAGCACAGGCGAAATCCAGTACGGTGCCAGGACACCACAGTTTCAGGCTTTACGATAATCAGCGCATTCGCCCAGCGGGGCCACAGACGGCGAAGCGCAACCCAGAATAGCCGGTCCAGGTCGCGTACCTGAGGTCGGGGCTGTTTGCGCTTGAATACGACCAGCTGTTGGCGGAGTGCGGCCATTTCCAAGCCGAGGGTGTGTCGCCCAATAAAGAACGTCCGGACATACGCGAGCAACGAAATGAAGAGCGCGATCATCAACTCCAATCGTATTCGCGCACTCGATTGCCGAACCTGCTCCAAGCAGCTGATTCTACGATCAGGTTCCATTTTGATGACCGACACCCATGCGCTGGACCTTATTCGTCAGGTCCGCAGCGATGAGCCGCGTATACAATTGGACCTTAGTTGTCCACCTCCACAACTCCGCAAATCATAGCTTCGGTCGTGAGCATGAGAGAGGCGATGGAAGCTGCATTCTGCAGGGCTGTGCGCGTAACTTTCGTGGGATCGATCACTCCGGCCTTCACCAGGTCTTCGTACTGTTCCGTGGCGGCGTTGAAGCCAAAGTTCGGATCCGGGTTGGTCTTGATCCTCTCGGCCACGACAGCGCCCTCGGTCCCGCAGTTCCGGACGAGTTGCCGAACGGGTTCGTCACAGGCACGACGAACGATGGTGACCCCAAACTGTTCGTCGCCGTCCAGTTTGAGACTTTGGAGCGCGATCGATGCTCGCAGGAGCGCAACGCCTCCGCCCGGGACAATTCCCTCCTCCACGGCAGCGCGAGTCGCATGTAGAGCATCCTCCACACGGGCCTTTTTCTCCTTCATTTCCGTCTCGGTTGCTGCGCCGACTTTGATGATCGCCACGCCGCCGGCAAGCTTGGCCAGTCGCTCCTGCAACTTCTCGCGATCATAGTCCGAGGTGGTCTCTTCGAGTTGAGTCCGGAGTTGCTTAATCCGGCCCTCGATGCTCTTCTGTGCTCCCCCACCGTCGATGATCGTGGTGATATCCTTGTCCACCGTTACCCGCTTGGCACGTCCCAGATCACTCAGTTGAACGTTCTCGAGCTTGATGCCAGTCTCTTCCATGATGGCCTTTCCCCCAGTCAGGATCGAGATGTCTTCCAGCATCGCTTTGCGCCGGTCACCGAAGCCCGGCGCCTTCACGGCACAAACATTGAGTGTTCCTCGGAGTCTATTCACAACGAGAGTCGTGAGGGCTTCGCCCTCGACTTCCTCCGAGATCACCAGCAACGGCTTGCCGACCTGAGCGATCTTCTCGAGAAGCGGAAGCACGTCCTTCATGCTGCCGATCTTCTTTTCATGAATCAGAACATAGGAATCTTCGAGAACGCACTCCATACGCTCGGGGTCACTCACGAAATAGGGCGACAGGTACCCGCGATCAAACTGCATTCCGTCCACGGTTTGAAGCTCTGTGGTCATGGTTTTGGATTCCTCGACCGTGATCACTCCGTCTTTGCCCACCTTCTTCATCGCATCAGCGATGACGTCGCCGATGGTGGAATCACTGTTTGCGGAGATGCGCCCGACCTGTGCGATCATTTCGCCCGAGACCGGCTTGGAGAGTCTCTTGAGTTCTTCCACGGCGGCATCGACAGCCTTATCGATCCCGCGTTTGATCGCCATCGGGTTCGCGCCCGCAGTCACGGCTTTGACGCCCTCGCGGAAGATCGCCTGGGCTAAAATCGTCGCCGTGGTGGTGCCATCGCCTGCGACATCAGAGGTCTTGGATGCCACCTCCCGCACCATCTGAGCGCCCATATTTTCGAGCGGGTCCTTCAGTTCGATCTCTTTCGCAACCGTCACACCGTCTTTGGTGATGGTGGGTCCGCCGAACTTCTTTTCAAGAACAACGGTGCGGCCTTTTGGGCCGAGCGTCGCCTTCACCGCTTCTGCGAGTTGGTTCACGCCGCGCAGGATCGCCTGGCGCGAATGATCACTGTAAACAATCTGTTTTGCCATAAATGCCTGCTTAAAGGGCGGGACTCGTGGACCGCTTCGCCTTCTTCGCGGGTCGCGCGGCCGTATCCAGAACGCCAAGCACATCGTCCTCGCGCATGATGATGTACTCGGCTCCGACCAGTTTGGCCTCAGTACCGGAGTACTTTCCAAACAGGACACGGTCGCCGATCTTGAGATCCAGGGCCACCACCTTGCCATCCTGGAGCCGCTTACCGGCTCCGACGGCCATCACCTCGCCCTCCTGTGGCTTCTCCTTCGCTGAATCAGGAATCACGATGCCGTTGCGCGTGGTTTCCTGTTCCTCGATCCGCTTCACGACGATGTGGTCATACAAAGGTCTGAACGTCATATTCTTCATCCCCCGTGTCGATCTGTTCCCTATCATTCGTCTCGATTACCTGGCTGCGGTGGGCGTGCCGATCTCTTTCCCAATTACTTCGCCGGAGATGACGATCTCCACACGCCGGTTCTGCTGCCGGCCCTGCGCCGTTTGATTGGATGCGATTGGCTGGGTCTTGCCGAGCCCCTTCGTTGTCACCGACGTTGGCGGCATCCCTTCCTGAGTGAGATAATCGCGAACCGATGTGGCGCGCTGTTCTGAAAGGCGTTGATTGTATTCGTCGCCTCCAACGCTATCCGTGTGACCTTCCACGTCCAGCTTCAGACCGGGATGTCCAGACACGATGCCGGCCACTTTCGCCAATTTTTCCCGCGCAAGAGGCCGTAATGAAAACCTGCCGGTGTCGAACAGGACGTCCGACATGTTCACGATCAGACCACGCGCGGTATCCCGGGTTTGGAGAACGGCGTTGAACTGCGTTAACAGTTGGTTTCGCAGTTCCGCCTTTTCAGCCTCTAACTGCGTCTTCTGACGGGCGGCGCTCTCGAGCGCGGCCGTACTCGCGGCTCTTTGGTCCTCGTTCACGCGCCTCAGACGGTCGGTCTCAGCGCTCGCGGCAGCTAACCGGGCTTCATTTTCCAGCTTTAGCCGGTCCGCCTCGATCTTGGAAGCGGATGCCAGCGCCTCGTTCTCGCGCCGCAACCGATCCGACTCGGCTGTGGCAGCAGTGATGCGCGCGGACCCTTCTGCCACGAGACGGTCGGCTTCAGCCTTAGCTGCCGCGGCACGTGCCTCGTTTTCGAGCTTCGCTCGATCCGCGTCGATCACTGCAGCAGCGGTACGAGCATCGCTTTCACGCTTCAAACGATCGGCTTCCGCCAGAGCGGCCGCCGCCTGCGCGTTCTTCTCCTGCGTTAGGCGTTCCGTATCCGCCTGCGCCTTGAGACGCGCGATTTCGGCCTCACGTGTGATGCGATCCGTTTCGGACTGTGCGGCAAGGCGCGCGCTCTCGGCGTGCGCTTCGCGATCGAGGGCCTGCTGGCGCTCCGCGGCAAGAGCCTCTTGGTCCTGCCGTTTGACGGCGATTGCTCGCGAATCCTCCGCCGTTTGCACGGCTTCGCGAGCAGCCATGGTCACCGGCTTGTTGCCGGCCTTGCGCGCCTGATATGCCTCGGCCGCAGCCAAGCTTTTTTCAGCCTTCTGAAAGGTCTCCGTGGCAAAACGGTCTGCGCCAACAGCGCGAGCAATCTGAACGGCGTTACGCGCTTCGTACAGCTCTAAAGGCAATTTCCGATCGAGCTTCAGCGCCAGGGGATTCGTGAGCCGTTGATACTGGCCCCGCTGCAACAGCTCGTACTTGGCGTCAACCTGCTCGATCTTACCCTTCGTATCGGCGCGCACTTCGTTTTCCATCACAATCAAGTCACTGGGCTGCGTAACCGCGTAGTAGGGTTCGGCGGTAACGACCAATCCGAACACTTGCAACTCGGTGGTTACATCGAGCTTGCTGCTGGTTCCATTCAGGAGCACCTCGCCCAGGTTAGCCGTTCGACCTTCGGGCGTGATCGCCCAAAGCACATAAGTGAGATATCCCGCGCCATTCGTGGAGGCTGGTTCCAGCTCACGAAATTCCACTTCGATTTCGATGTAGCCCTGCTTGCTCTCGACTTTTGCCTCGCCATGGGCCCTCGGCAGCACCTCGGTCCCGCGGAAGTCGATCTTTGTGGCCCCGCTGCGATGCTGGTAATTGATCGCCTTCGTGGTTCGGGCGGTGACACTCGCCCGATAGATGGGCGTCGACCCAGCGGCCATTCTGGCCGTATTTTCGTCCTGATTCTGGGGCGCCTGGGCCGACAAGGCTCCGCACGCGATCAGGAATGCGCCGGCAAGTTTCGTTTGCATCATGTATTAGGTCCTTCTCGCGGCTATCGGCTGGATCCGGTGGACGTACTGGTGCGCTCTCGCGCCGAGTACTTATTCAGTTGGGCAATCAGCTTCGCAGCCGCCCTTGGCGTCGCTACCGAAGTGGTTACAATTTCCCGGTTCTCCAACTTCCTGCCGTAGAGTTTGGCATTATCATCGAGATCCTGGCGGAGCGTCGCGCCTTCGAGCGCGAGTCCGGCAAAGAGTCCCTGCGACCTCGACCACGATAGAATCTCCGCATGCATTTGAGCGTCGGTTTGAGCCGTGGCGGTACGTCCCACCGGCCCGGCGGCAACTGATCCTTCGGCGCCGAGAGTGAACTTACTGGAAAGCAGTTTGTCGGCGCCTCTCTCGTTCATCACGAGCATGATCAGATCCGTATGCGATCCACCGATCTGGAAGCCCACGCTGCCACCCTCGATGCGGATAGAGCCGGGCGCAGACCATCCAGTTCCACTCTTGTTCCGACATGAGACGAATCCCTTCCCATATTTGCCGCCAACCAGGAAAGCGGCGGTTTTCAGTCCAGGCACGATTACGATGCAATGTGCGTTGGCCAGCATGTCTTGCGGGATGCCCTTGTCGGGCGTCGCCATAATCTCAGAGAACACGGCGGAGGCTTCGTTGAGCCGCTTTACAGAGTCGTTGTCTTTTGCCAGCAAGGGCACAATCGCCAGAGTAGCCGCTAGGATAATTCGCATAATTGACCTTTTTCCGTCGACCGTGAATCCCATTGGGTCCTTGGCCGACATGGTCGGTAGTGCACGGGTTGCGCCAGTTCGGTCTAATGTTGAGCCGGCGCGCCGGGAACGGGTTTACGGGCGGGTTAAGGAGGCACGGAGTCGCCGACGGAGTGACCTCTCGCGGTCACTTGACGAGGCGCGGTCACTATGGACGCCGGAGCGGGGCGAGTGGTTTTTCAGAAGTCTTTGCGAGATATGCCGAGCTTCCGCAGCATCGCGTTCAAGGTCGTCCGGTGCAGGCCGAGACGGGTCGCCGCCGTTGTGACAACTCCACCGCTGTCCCGAAGCACGTTGAGGATGTGCTCCCGCTCGACTTGCTCGAGCGTGACGTTGCCGGCCTGTGGGAGTGCGCTCGCGCGGATTTCGCCCAGAGGAGCGCGAAGATTGGGCCCTCTCGAAAGGATCACCGACCGTTCAATAAAGTTCTCGAGCTCGCGTACATTGCCCGGCCAGTGCCAGGCGACGAAGGCGCGCATCGTTTCCGACGGGATCTTGTCGATGCTCCTGCCCATCTTCTCGGCATACTTTTTAGTGAAGTGCCGGGCGAGAATGGGTATGTCCTCGGGGTGATCGCGCAAGGGAGGCGTCGTGATGGGGAAGACTTTCAGCCGATAATAGAGATCGCTTCGGAAGAGTTTATCTCCCATCATCTGAGTGAGGTTCCGATTCGTTGCCGCCACAAGGCGGACGTCAATCGGAATGGTCTTGGTCCCGCCCAAGCGTTCGAACGCCTTCTCTTGCAAGGCGCGCAGCAACTTAGGCTGGAGATCCAACGGGATGTCGCCTACCTCGTCCAGAAACAGAGTCCCACGGTGGGCCAGCTCAAAGCGGCCTAATTTTTGCGACAGGGCGCCCGTAAACGCCCCTCGCTCGTAGCCGAACAACTCGCTTTCGAGCAGGCCCGTCGGGATGGCGGCGCAGTTGAGCGTGACGAACGGGAAGTTCTTGCGAGGACTCAAACGGTGGATGGCGCGTGCGACCAGCTCTTTACCGGTTCCGGTTTCACCCAGAATCAGTACGTTCGCATCTGTAGGAGCGACGACTTGAATATGCTGCTGCACCCGCCGCAGCGCCGCGCTATGACCGACAATCTCCTCGAAGTCGTGTTTAAGCTCGACGTCTTCTCGCTCAACATTCTCGAGCCGCTCCCGTTCGCGGAGGTCCTGCACAAAGGTGATCCACCGGAAGGGAGAGAGCTTCAACACCGCCGTGGCCACGAGAACCGGGACACGAATACCGTCCTTTCGAATCAACTCCTTCTCATAAGGCGTGCACGCTCCGAATTTCAAACCTTCTTCATGCGCCATCTCGTCAAGCTGTGCGTATTCGGGCGGTGTGAGATCGGGCCAGTGCAGCCGGCCCGCCGCCAAATCGTCACGGGTGTACCCCACCAGGTTGAGGAACGCATCGTTAACCTCGGGAACATGGTCGAACTCACCGGAAACGATTCCGGCAATCGTCGATTCCGACGGGACTGGGCGGACGCGGGCGCGACTGCGGCGCAACTTCTCGTCCCGGTCGTGACGGTCGCTGAAATCCCTGACAACTCTCGCAAACCCTTGCAGTTCTCCGGCGTCATCCCTCAAAGCCATGGTGAGGACATTGGCCCAAAACCGGGTTCCGTCTTTTTTGACATGCCAGCTTTCATTGCCGAAATGGCCTTCGGCAGCCGATCGATCCAGTTCCTGCTGCGGGTTCGCACCAGACTTCTGGGCGCTGGGATATAGAACAGAAACAGATCTCCCGGTGACTTCACTACCGGTGAAGCCGTAAATGCGCGCCGCTCCCGAATACCAGGCCACAATACGTCCATTCACGTCCAACAGGAAGAGCGCATAATCCTGGACCCATGAGGGGATTCGATGGTATTCCGCATCGGCATCGAGTTCCCCGTGAACGGCTCCTGCCTTGTTGCGCAAAACCAGGAGGTGTCGCACGGGCAATACGTTGACTTTAGCCGTATACTCGACTTCCGATAAGGGTCCGTCCGGACCAGCTAATTGAAGCGTGCCCTCCTGCTCACCCCGACGAAGAAAGTCCTGCCACAGCTCCGAGATTTGCGGCTTAAAGCTGGGTTCCGCAAAGTCGTCCATTTTCTGGCCGATGATTTTGTCTCTGGAAAGGCCCAGCAACTTTCCTGCTCCGGCGCTGGCGTCCCGGTAATTGCGTTCGTTGTCTACGAGGAGAATGGGTACGGAGGGATGATAAACGATCGCTCGGAAAAGGAGTTCTAACTCCCTTGTACCGTTTTTCAAAAGCCAGCCCGTTGGCTGTGCAACTTCAGAGGCCAAATATTCTCCTCCGTCCTGTCCGAGGGCCTGAGACGAGCTGGGGCACGGCCGTATGCTAGGCCAGATCGACGGTGAGTAGGCCGTCGTTCTATGCTAGCACCCCACGGTTTGGGAATTACGGTTTTGACCATATTTGGTCACGTGAGAGCGTTGGGCTATCGTGGAGGCACTTGCCCTCGAAGAGCGAAATCCGGCTCGACGGGATTCTATTCCCGTCTTACACTGCGGTAGGCGCTCGGTTGCGGAGCGATCATCCGGGTCACCCTGATCGAATCGAAAGCCGGGTAGAGCTGGAGAATGTACCGCACGCTCGCATCCCGGACGTCGTGATGAATGGCGGCCCGGTCGGACCCGTGGTCGAAGGTGACACTCGCATCCACATGTTGGCCGCTAGGAAGAGCCGAGAACTGTCGGCGTGTCATGCGTTCCATTCCGGGGCTTCCACCTGAATGTGGCGGGGACGGGCTGAGATGCGGACGTACGGCACGCCAATAAATGAGTGCGTCTTGACGTCATTGATCTCAATGCAATTGCACTTTTGCGCTTTCACGCTCGTGATCAGCCGCTTCAGTGCAGCCCGAATCATCTTTGCCCGATCAAAGCCGACCGATGCGGTCCCTACCTCGTCAGCCAGAGAACAATGTCCATACTGTGGCGGAGAGTTCCCCTTCGAGTTCGTTGAATGCGACGAGATTGTGCTTGACCGATATCCAGGAATTCGGAGACGGGTCGCCTCTAGATGAAAACATCGTGGACGCAACGTATCCTTTCCCATTAGGATCGTTCCGGTCGTGATCATTGTTTCGCTTCCATGTTGCTGAGAGCTTGCCGCGCCCCCTCGTCAACCCCTGCTTGGATGCGGGGCTCCATCTCAGCTACTGCTGCACGATCTCGACCAAAATGATTCTCCCGCTTGCAGCCTGCGCCCGGTCGCTCTGGCGTTTCGGCGGATCCGATCCAGCGAGCCGGGCTGCGCAACGGGCCTATCATTCAGACGGTGCGGGCCGACATTTGGGCTCGGTACATTCTCGACCAAATCCGGTCATTTGACCGCGGACCGTCGCGAATTCGCCAGTGAAATGCCGTATCCCGATTAATAATTCCAACCTCGGAGCACGAATTGACTGCAGAATGGCATCGCACCAAGGGAGCATTCACCCGGATCGACGGCGGAGCAGCGTGGCGGAGTCGCATGCGGCCGGGGAAGGTCGACGTGCACGCGACCGAGGTGCAGAGGCTGTCGAGGAAGAGATGCCAGGTTCATTGGACCGATTTCAGGCCTTGATTGAAAATAACCCGGACGCGATCTCACTCGTGAATTCCGAAGGCCAGGTGCTGTACGCGAGTGCGTCCACAGCCAAGGTTCTGGGATACGCTCCGGAGGAACTCCTGGGACGAAATGGCCTGGAGTTGCTGCATGCCCAGGATCGCGACGATTCCATTCGAACACTAAGAAAGCTATTGGCGGAGCCGCAATGGCCCAATCGGATGCAGGCGCGGATTCGCCAAAAAGATGGGCAGTGGCGCTGGGTGGAGAGCACTGCGTCCAACCTTCTCGACGAACCTCACGTGGACGCCATTGTAATCCGCTGTAGGGAGATCGGCGTTAGAAGAGCCGGGGAAGAGGAACGGGAACGTCTTGCCGAGGAACTCACGCGGTCGAATGCCGAGTTGGAGTCATTTGCTCATTCCGTAGCACACGATTTGAGGGAACCTCTGAGAACCATCGGAGCGATCACGGAACTCCTTGTTCGAAGAGCGCATTTGGAAGAAGGTGATCACGAACTGGCGGCCTTTATCAGGGATGGCGTGAAGCGAATGTCCACCTTGCTGGACAACCTTCTGTACTCGGCCACTCACGGTTCGAAAGAGACATTGCGGCCGGTGGCACTGGGGCATGCAGCGGCTCAGGCCACACAGAATCTTACGGAGGCCCTCACTTCAAGCGGGGCAACCGTCGCTATCGGTGCTTTGCCCACAGTGGAAGGTGGTGAATGCGACGGTGCGGCTTTTTCAAAACTTGATCACCAACGCGGTGAAGTATCGCAGTGAACAAGCTCCAAAGGTTTACATCGCCGCGGAACGGCACGGCCCGGACTGGGTGATTACCGTTCGCGATAACGGGATCGGCATCCCTAGGGAGCACCATCGCCGCATCTTCAACCTTTTCACCCGTTTGCACCGACGAGATTCCCGGCCCGGCATCGGTCTGTCCGTCTGCAAGAAAGTGGTGGAAAAACTGGGTGGCACGATCTGGGTGGGGTCCGATTTCGGAGCAGGATCGACATTTTGCTTTCGGATTCCGGCGATGGAGCATGTCTCCGGGCCGGAGTCCCGGGCCGAACGACTCTGACCGTATTTGATCATCTGACGAGGGCGCGTCGCTACATGGAAAGCCGAACGCGCGGGCTGGGCTGCGCTGTCATGCTCGCGGCATTGGGCCGACGATTGCTCCTGCGTAACTGAAGGAAGAACCAATGCCCCTGCTCAATGTCGTTGTCATGTTGATAGTAGTCGGAGTCGCGCTGTACCTCATCAACCGATACGTCCCCATGGCCTCCAGCATCAAGACGATTCTGAATGTCGTAGTGGTGGTTGTCGTGTGCGTCTGGTTACTACAAGCCGCCGGTTTGTGGGCGAACGTAACTAGTTTCCGGCTTAACAGATGATCAGCCTCTCGGACTGTGAAAGCGAATCCGTGATCGGGAGGTGTCTATGCGTGTATTACTGATGATTGTTGGATGCGTGGGACTGGCCTCGGCGGCCGCTGCTCAAACCCAACGCAGGGCGACTTTGACCGCTAATGGCGACAATGGCCGCGCCAAGTGCACCATTGAAGTAGTCGTAGACGGATCGGCGGACATCGAGATCAGCGGTGACTCCGGTGTCATTCGCAATCAATCTGGACGACCGCCGCAATGGCGCCGTTTTGAGTGCACGGCACGAATGCCGGCCAATCCCGTGGGCTTTCACTTCTCAGGAGTGGATGGCCGCGGCCGGCAGCAATTAGTTCGCGACCCGCAAAACGGCGGTGTTGCTGTGGTCCGAATCGATGACAAGGACGGCGGAGCGGAGGCCTATACGTTCGACCTTACTTGGGCAGGGGGCCAGTCCGGGAATTATCCAGCCTCTGTGAACGACCGGTTCCCTGGACGGCTGGGAAACAACCGCACGGGCGACCAGCAGGGGTACGGAACACGTCGGTTCGGAACTGAGGAGTCCGCCCGAGCCTGCCAGCAGGCGGTGCGCGAGCAGGCCTCTTCGCGCTTCGGCGGAGCAGAACTGGCATTCCGTACGACTGCCCAAGATGACCACCCCGGCCGCCGTGACTGGGTGGTGGGGACATTCGAGGTTCGCAACCGAGGGCGCGGCGAGACCTATCGCTTCTCTTGTTCGGTTGATTTCGATGCTGGGCGGATCCGGTCGGTCGACATCGAATCGCGACAAAGCGGCCGCGATTCGTACGGTCCTGGGGATCGTACCGCTCTATCGCAGCAGGTACAGAGCTGCGAGCGCGCTCTCTCAGACCGGGTTCGTCGCGATGGGTATACCACAATCGACATTGAGCCAATCCGTGCCGATACCAGACGAGAGCGCAGCGACCTCATTGTCGGAACGCTCCGCGCCAATCGGCGCGACGGGTCAGATTCGTTCAACTTCTCTTGTTCTCTCAACCCCGACGGGATTACCGTGCGGTCGATTGATCTGAGACGGCGATGATCTCTACTTCCGATCCGGTATCCCGCCAGGTGTATCTTCGGCGTGGCATTGGCCTCATTCGATCACATGACCCCTAACGACACCCAGCGATCCCGTGGCAGAGGACGACCGGGACGTCTGAAGAAAAAAACGCCTGTGGCCTGCGTCGCAAATTCGCCCCGACGGCCCGAGGTCGCTTCAAATGTATGTGTTGGGCATACCCCGTCGAACATTTACCTGCGGCCCCAACTAAGCCAATAGCAGAATCACAAGTCTGGAGCAAAGAAAGATGCTATGAAGCTATCTAAAGACATCGAGCTTATCCGCGGCAGGCGCCTTTTGTGGTTGAGACTTTTGGGCGCAGTTACTGTTGACACCCGCCAACCCCGGCGATTGAAGAACAGGGAAAGGGTGAGCACCTTCAGCGGCGCCGTGGACATTCCAGGGCACTCCGCTTGGCCGGGTGGGGCGTGCTGGCGGCGCGTGGCCTATGCGTTTGATGATGTGGCAACCTGAGTACCGCCGGATACAGGCCTCGTAGAACGATTACTGCACGGAGAACGCGAGAACGTCCGTGTCCGGGTAGTTCCCGCCTGGCCAGAACGAGGGGCCCCAAGTGAAGTTTGTCGTCCCGCACGAAATCGTTGTTGCTATCCTTCGGTGGACCTATCGCGTCCTCTTTGCGATCTCCGTCTCGATGATCGGCTATTGCATCTTTGTGCTAACGGATGCCTGGATTGTGCAAACGCTGGAGCGCCGCGATTTCGATAGCATGCTGGGCAAGACGCAGGCGGCGAATACGGCGGAGCCCCGAACTACCTCCACTACAGCCCCGTTGAATGGAACACCACGGGCCACGGCAAGTCCTGTTGGCCGTATTGATATTCCACGGCTCCAGCTTTCGGTGATGATCATGGAGGGAACCGATACAAAGACACTCAGACGCGCAGTCGGTCACATCCCCGGAACGGCGCTGCCGGGACAAATCGGTAATGTTGCCATCTCCGGCCATCGAGATACCTTCTTCCGGCCGTTGCGAGCCATTCAAAAGAATGACGTCATTACGCTCACTACCTTGCTCGGCGAATACCGCTATCGTGTCGTTTCCATGAAGGTTGTGGACCCCCAAGATATCACAGTGTTGAATTCGAGTGGAGAGCAGATTTTGACCTTGATTACGTGTTATCCCTTTTACTTCATAGGTCCCGCCCCCGATCGATTCATCGTCCGCGCGAAGCGAGTTGAGGATGGATTATGAACGCTCGCGGTATCTGCTCGGAAGCGAGCGTCGCCAGCGCGGCGTCGAAGCCACTCGACGATGAGAGAATCGCTGCGCGTCATGCTCGGCTCTTTAATGCATGCGAATGGATTCCGAGTGCTGACGGCGGCGACCGCAGGAGATGCGCTCCGAATCTGCGGACGGATCAAAAAGACCGATTGAGGTGACGATCACGGACGTGCACAATGCCGGAGATGTCTGGTTCGATCTCGCGCTCAAGGCAAGTCGGCTCCGCCCTGGAATCACGCCGCAGCGCATGGAAGGGAAAG
>JADMIO010987984.1_pt1 | contig 16605 bp, 19 predicted proteins | sample 8958161 | NCBI WGS metagenome assembly JADMIO01 (sample SAMN16585339, study PRJNA669376) | soil metagenome | isolation source: Crop rotation soil | place: USA: Cullars Rotation, Alabama | collected 2011
CGCGACTTCAAGTCACGTGAATTCCAAGCTTCGGATCCCACTGTGCTGGAAAGATCCTCCTTATTCGTCGAGCATATTTCGTTGCTGCGAAGGTAAACGCGAACATGGATCATAGCGCGACTGGCTTTGATGCCATCCTGAATATCGACCCTGAGTTCGGGAAAGCTTGGGTCGATTGGCGCTACGACAATGCGCGGGACAGATATCTCTCCGAACATAGCGAACATCGAGACTACACGAGGCTCTGGCTGCGCCCCGATTTCATGACAACGATGCGGGCGATCCTAGGACGTATTCGCATACATGCTAAGGGTGCCTACTTCTATCATGGCTATGGGGAAGTGTTCATGCGCGTCACCGATCGCAATCCGAACAACGCCGAGATAACGAAGCGTCAGTTCGACTTGCTAAGCGCTTGGATCGCCGAACATGCCGATGATACGGATGAGATGAAGTTTGTGTTTTCGCTCGTCGGGCGTTTCAAGCCGCAGCAGAGAAAGGATTTGCTTCAGGTGTTCCTTGCTCGCAATACGAAGTACGAGGACTTCAAACGCCTGCCTCTTGAGTCAAACCTGCAGTCATGGAGTGGGAGCGATGTCGGTTCTCTAAAAGATGTCACCGTTTTTCTCTAAATTCTGTCACCCTGGGCTGAGGGCGGTTACGCCGTTTTCGCGCGCCGGGGTGGGCTCTCCTCCTCGCTAGGTGACGGGTGCGGTACGAGCGACCGCGCAGCGCGAAGTGCACGCCTCGCTCGAGCAAGCGATCCAGAATGGCTTCGGCCAGGTCGCCATCATGCACGACCTCGCCCCAAGCCGCCAGCGGTTTGTTGGTGGTGAGGAGCATCGGCCGCCGTTGCAGGTACCGCTCGTTGACGACACGATAGAGCACGTTGGCCGCGTCGGCGGCATGGGAGAGGTAGCCCAATTCGTCGATGATCAAGACGTGCGGGTGGAGATACGGCGCGAGCGCGGCATCGAGCCGCCCTTTGCCCGCCGCGCGGGAGAGCTCGGCGATGAGGACATCGGCGCCGACGAAGCGGGCCTCGTACCCGTGTTGAATCGCGCGGTAGGCGATGGCGATCGCGAGATGCGACTTGCCCGTGCCGCTCGGGCCGCTCAGGATCGCGCTCCGCCCCTCCGTGACGAGCTCCGGACCCAGATAGCTGCCGAGCATCTGCAGCTTGAGCGCGGTCTGAAAGGTGAAGTTGAAGTCGTCCATCGTCCGCAGAAAGGGGAAGCGCGCTTTGCGGACGGCGCGCGTGAGCCGCGTTTCGGCCCGATGGGCGATCTCCTCGGCGATGAGCGTTTCGAGATACGTGTGGTAGCTCATCCCCTCGGCCTCCGCGCGCGTGGCCAGGTCGGCAAAGAGTCGCCGGACCGTGGGGAGGTGCAAGCGGCGGAGCATCCCCTCGAGATCATGGACCGGCGCCGGTGGACCCTGCGGCTGCCGACGCTTGGGCGGTGGTGATCGCTTTGTCATGACACGGCCTCCGTCGTCGCCGGTGCGGGGATGCGCGCCGCGAGCCGCACGACATGCTCGGCGCCGATGAGCCGCTGGAAGAGCGCGCGCTGCAGCACGAGGCGGAAATGCGGATCGCCCAGTTCTTCCAGGAGCGCGAAGAGCCGCTCGACATCCCCCTTCCAGGTGTGGGGCCGCTGGTGAATGAGCTCCGTGAGGTAGCCTTCCCCGACCGGGCCCAGCTCGAGAATCCGCTCGCGCATGAAGTAGAGCCGCTTCCGCGCGCCTGCGACCGACGCGAGCTGCGCGGCGCGCTGCCCCGGGAGGTAGCTCACGCTGCCGTGCGCCGGGAAGCGGGGATGGAGCGCCTCGTGCCGACTCCCGGCCGTCACGATCTTCACCCGGTCGGGATAGAGCCAGAGCGTCGCCGGCAGTCCGCACGCGGGCGCGGGCATCGCGTAGCGGATCCCGTGCTGCGTGACCATCGCGGTCGGGCCGACGGTGACCGCGATGCGGAGCCCGTACTCACTCGGGGACACGGCCAGCGGCTTCATGCGGGTGAGCTCCGTCGCGAGCCGCGCCGCCGGAATCTCTTTGGTCGCCCGACTCGGGCGCTCGGTATTCACCTCGCTCAGCCAATCGCTCAGCTGCTGCGGCAAGTCCATCGTCAGGTCGGCGAAGCGGCGCGCGCGAAAGAAGGCGCGCTTCACAAAGCCGACGAGATTCTCGACCGCGCCCTTCTGCTGCGGCTGCCGCGGCGTACACAGCTCGATCGTGAAGCCGTAGTCGATCGCCACGGGCCCGAGCATCGGATGCCACACGGGTCGGCCTTCCTCGTGGCGGACCACGACGGTCTTCGGATTGTCGAACACCACCCGCAGCGGGACACCGCCCGACGCGTGAAAGCTCGCCAGCAGACTCCGGATCAGCGCCTCGGCGCGCTCATTCGGCACCAGCTCGACGTGCACCCACCGCGAATACTTGAGCCGGTACGCCGCGAAGTGCACCGTCCGCCGCGTGCCGTCGAGGAGACGGACAGTCACTTCGCCGAAGTCGAATTGGGCAAACTCCCCGGCGACGCCCTCGAAGCGCACTTGGATCGGCGCGGGACTCGTCGCGCGGCGCTCGGCAAGCACGCGATACACCGTGCTCAAGCCCAAGGGCGTCCCCTCCTCGCGGAGCAGCCGGCAGATCTCGCCCGGTGGGCGCTCCGGATCCTCCGTGACGAGCGCCGCGACCCGCTCCCGCACGGCCGGCGTGACCTGCGGTCGGCCAATGCCTCGCGCCTCTCGCGCCGTCGCATCGGAGCTGCCGTCGACGGCGGCTTCCTTCACGATCCGCCGGACCGTCCGGATCGACACCCCTAATTGCTTCGCTATCGCACCCGCCGTGACCTGGGCGCGGACCAACGCCTGAACCGCGTGGCGATCGAGCATCCTGAGCATCCTCCTCGTGCCTCCGGTGAACGGGATCGGAAGCGTCAATGAAACAGGGAGGCCCTCAGCTCAGGGTGACAGAATTTAGAGAAACAGGGTGCCATCTTTTAGAGAACGAACAAGCGAAGTTCCGTTGCTTCAGAAGCGTGTTGATTTCTATGAAAGCCTTGTTCCGCTCTTCAATACGATTGAGCTGCTGGAACATCGCCAACATGTCGAGGAGATGGCTCGGCATCTTCGCGGGCGAATGGCAACTGAGCAAAGAGAGGATTTCCTCGAGCTCTAGCAGAGGCTCAACTTCCGGCCTCTCATGCCACTATCTCCCTCGCGCGCAGGCAAAGAATTGCATGGACTGTTGACGCGGCTCGAGGACCTCGTGCGCGCCAATGCGATGGGGCGCACCGAAATCGGCGCTAAGAGGTCAGCCGCCGAAATCAAGCGTCGGATCAAGTTTAGTCTCGCCGATCCCGACCCTCAACACCGCGTAAGTCAACTTGTTTAGCGGATTCAAATCTGGCTTGCCCAGGAAATCCGCTAAGGGCATATCCTTCGGCTTCAAGAGGCCATAGGCGCCGAGGTATTGCGGCTGCAGCTCGAGAAGGCTCTGATAGTCACGCCCGCGGGCGAGCAAGCAGAAGCCAGGCGTAATTGAACCGACGCTCACCGACGGAACACCAGCGCTGAAGTCATCGCGCGCCTTTTGCGTTAACGCTAGCGTCATCGGTCTGCTTTGAAAGAGTATTTCTGGTTTGTCGTCCTCGAGTCTATTAAGCAGCTGATCGAGCATATTAATCGCGGTGCCGGTAATGGCCGGAAATCCGATGGCCGAGGTTAACGCCTGCCCCGTTCCCGACTGCAAGAAGGAAAAGATCCTTTGCCACCACTTGGGTTCTTTATGCTTTACCACCTCAAATGACAATCTCCCAAGACCGCCCGGAATCTCAACTGGACGCTTCGAAAACGCGTCGTTGAAATCAGTTTTCAGGTCCTTCGCATCGCTCGGCTTCCCCTTGACTTCATTGTAGAGCTTCATTCCAGCCGCTATCGACCAGAAGACGGTATCCAGCTTAGATGTGGAATTCGTATCCTTGCCAAGATCGAGACGTAGCGTAGCCCTAGTGTCTTTGTCGATGCCCTCGTCCTTGGAGACGTGAAAGGATGCCAACTGCACGGACGCTATTGCATCGGGCTTCTCGATGCCGCCCGCTTTCGATGAAACGACCTCTGAGGTGTCGAGGATCGTAGGTCCGTCTGCTTTCGAGCTAAACTGAAACACGATAAACTGGTCGTCCAGGTTCTCATCAAGAAGTCCGATGCCTCCGCCACCCACGCGTAGCGTCGACTCTTCGACCATGAGGAGCGGCTGCTCAGCCCTTGCCTTCATCGCATCTCGTAGCTCGTTAGAGGCGATAGCGTTGTTAGCGAACTTACCAAAGATCATGGTCGTTCTCCGTTATCGGAAACATCTAATAAATGAGCCGCGTGCATACCCGTCATTGTCGAGCGCAGCCATTCATTCCGCTGGAAGCGATAACAGCGTCACCAATGATTGTTCTTATTTGGCTCCTTTCTCGCTCACTGAGCGCTCGTTCACTACGCCTGAGAAAGCCCGGTAAGTCCAAATAGGCCAGCGCGTTTTTGTACATGATTTGGTCAGTATAGGCACCCAAGCCTGCCTCGCGCAGACATATGCGCATCTGACCTGGATAATTCGGAGCTTCTGATTCCATCGTCACCAAGTGCCAGTCAGTTCCAAAACAACATTTGATCGAAAGACGCTTGGGGAACTGCCTGAACGCGACGCTTAGGCGAGCGCCAAAGCGAGCTGAATCCGGCGGCGTAAGCGCCTCGTCGAAGTAACCGAAGTCACAGAAGACATTGGGAAACGTTTCGCAAAGGTCGGCCACTTCGCGCGCATACGAAGCTTCCCAAATAGAGTCGCCTGCTTCGTCCGTCGTTGCCAACCAACCGTCCTGGCCACCCGCGTGCCCAAAGCACAGTCGCAGACCCGAGAGGCCGTTCGTGTTCAGAACGTCGCGCCAGAGATGGGGATCCGAAAAGACACCAGTTCCGGGACGGGATTCCAAGCCGCCCGCTGTGCAATGAGTGAAAACGGGAACGTCGTTGTCGACGCACCATTGAAAAAACTCGTGGTTCCGAGCGTTAACGACGTCCGGCTTGGGACCGTTCTTGATGTCCTTCTTGGTGTTGCCCAATGGCTTGTAACCGCTCGGAGGATAGAACTTCACTCCACAAAAACCACTGGAGATCGCTCGCTTTACGATATTTAGGGAGTCATCACGAAACGGATCAAACGCGGTGAATCCAATGAGCGGCACTTCTGCCTCGGCTGCGACCGCTCGCATGCGGTCGTGCTGTTCAGTAGCGAAGTCATACTCCGGTTTACCTTGATAGTGCTTCGCCAGATCCATCATGTGGTGCGTTCGGCCAAGGAAGTGTCCAGGTTCGCTCCAGAAACCTGCGAACTGCCGGACGATTCGAGACTCGTGCCGGGTAAGCGTCATAAGCCACTCGACGATCCCGCCGGCTGATTTGTTGAAGGCGCGGATGGATTCGCCTGAGCCGGTCTCAATGGGTCCCGTTTCTCTCGCTGTCGCGCGAAGGATCAAATCGAGCCGCGCACGAAGGTCTGCATCGTCCGGACGTGCGGCCGCGATCATGGCCTCGCTGCGCCCTCTGGAGGCGACGTCAGCAGCTCGGTCTGAATGCGATCTAAGAACGCCCTCTAATTCCTTCAGATCATGGCTGGGAACGGATAGCGCGAATGCAGCGATGAAGTCTCGACCGGATGGTAACTCAAGAGTCCCATCTACGTGCCGCTCTAGCATATCGATCAGCGGGAGTCGAGACCGTACGCCTTCGCTGAATGCCGGCTCGGGTGGTTTCTCGCGCTCCAAGAAGTGATTCACAATAGCCGCGGTCGGGATTGCGTTGTCTGCGGATGCGCCATGTGCTAGCAGGATACCGGCAACAGGCAGGAAGCCGACGTTGAAGATGTGGGTGTGCCCGTCAAACAGCAGATCCATACAGCACCGAGTATAGAAGAAGTCCCGACGACAGGCCTGCATCGAAAGCCAGCAGTCTCGCTAACCGATTCCCAAAAGCGCTCCATCCTATCCCAGCCTGTGTGGATGCGCAAGAGCAGGTAGCCACATTAAACGATTCTAATGTTGCCCCCCGGTCTGTGCCATACCGCATCACGACGTCGGCATGCCGTCTCACGGCCCTATTGCGCGTCGGGCGCGACAACCTCACAAGCCGGCTTGCAGCTCACCGGCGACGCAAGCAGCTTAGTGTTCGCTTATCCGGTAAACGCACGGTCGATCACTCACGCGGGGTGAGAGTTGACGCTTATGAATGGGAAGCGCATCGTCTGGCTTGCGGCCCTGCCTGTCGCGGCTTTCCTCGCCTACGGGCTTGTTCAAAGGTCGCGTGATGGCGGCTCAAGGGAACTCCCCCCATCGTCCTACCAGTACCAGCCGTCGGGCGCTACGGACCTGATTGTCTTCGTTCATGGCATCTGGGGCGGCCGCGACTCCACTTGGATCGCCAACGGCACGGACTTCAGAGTCCTGTTAGCCACCGACACTGCGCCATACAAGGTCGGCGATAGCTCGGTGACGTTTTCTCGCTTCGCGATCTTCAGCGCAAGCTATTATTCGCCAAAGAGCGGGACGGCGTTGACCATTCCGGATCTCGCATCACGACTCGAGACCCAGCTCGCATCTAAGGGAGTATTCGACTACTCTCGCATTCATTTCATCGCCCATAGCATGGGCGGTGTCGTGGTTAAAGAGATGTTGATGAATATGAAAGCTGGCAACAACGCCGGACTGACCCATGTACGGTCGGTGTTGCTTATCGCCACTCCAGCCGGCGGCTCTCAGTTGGCTGAGTATGCTTCGCGGCTGCGCGTGTTTTCCACGGACCAGTTGAACGCTCTGCGCCCATTACTACAGAACACATTTCTTCAGGCAGAAGACATTGAATGGACAAAGTTTGTGCGCAGTGGTCGGGACGCCGGGCTCCCTCGCGTGTACTGCGCATTTGAGGGTCGGCCAGTCGCTTTTGGATTCTTCGTTGTCGATAAGGAACAGGCACGAACTGCTTGCGACGATGAACCCTACGCTCTTGAGACGAAGGATCATTTTGGAACCGTAAAGCCAACCGCGCGTGATGATGATCCTTACGATTGGGTAACGCATCGCGTTCTCGCGGCCCTTGGCGCTGGACCTGTTGGTCTGAGCTTAGCACTGGCCGCCGGACAATCCCTGGAAAGCGCCATTCGCTTTATCGCGCAGCAAGATCAGGCAGTCGCAAGGTTTGACGCGACCTGTTCAGCTGGACTCCTGTCACGGCCCATTTCCGCGGGACAACTGAAGGGGACGGTGCCCGAAATCATTCAAGCCGTGGGCAGTCTTCAGTCCAGAAAGGTGCATCTATCGACCAAGCACGAAGGAGCGACGTATGTCATTACGTGCGGTGCGTAAGGTAAAGTTGCGTGCATCACTTGCCCTGTGCCTCATCATGCGGGCTCCTATCGCCGCCTACGGTCAGCAGAAGACACTCGTCTGCGATCCCGCTACTCGTGGCTCGGTAACCTGCGAATCAAATCAAAACGGCGTCTGCGATACCCGAAGCAGTCGCGTCGTCACCACGTGCAGCTCGTTGACCGGGCGCGCTTTTGCAGAGCTGATTCTCAATTTGGTCCTTGGCCAAGCGTCGACTAGCGATGACCGGATTAGCCGATATAAGAACGAGCTTACAACCGGTCAGTTCACGGCTGGACAAGGTAGCGTAACCTTCCAGGCGTTCACCCTTAATGCACTGGGTATTGCGGATCCCGTCCAGCCAATCACGTCTCTTCCGGCACGCGATTCAGTGCAGTTCACTATCTGCGGTGATTCACCGCGGGGATGCCGCTTGATTCGCATCCCCCGTGATTCTGCGGGAAGGGCTCAGGCCGTCCCGGAGTTGGTAAAGGGTTTGTGCAATAATCCTCCGACGCCAACCTGCATCAGCGGAATCCGTTCTGCGTTGAGCTTGCCTCCGTGATCCCGTGGAGTCGCAGTCACCCCGACGAGGTCGCGCGTTACCGTGCCGCTTAAATGGCGGCATCGTCGAGATGTGGGACGAAGCATTCGGGGAGAGACTTTCACCACAATTGGCAGAAGCCAAGGCCAAGCGTCTCATCGAGTTCTTCCCTACACTCGCTGAGGAGAGACGAAGGAAAGGAGGAGAGAACTAAGCCGCTTTGTTTTTATTCCACCTCAAGTCTGTCGACTCTAATTCCAAGAGCGCATTAGAGTTGTTCAAAACGTTGTTGAAGTGTGCTATCTTACTCAGTGCAGCGACGCACTCTGGATCGAAAGCCGACGCCGTAGTGGCCAGCTCGCAATCGACCTCCTGACCTATCCGCTTGATCACACGTAGAAGGAGGTCCTTGGCGGAGCGTCGGTTCTTAAATGCAGGCGTTCCCAACGTGATATGGACAGGAATCGTTGGAGACCCCGACAAGGCGCACACGGGATATCTTGGCAATGCGTGCGTGGCATCCTTGCTGGCTGCGGGACGCCCACATGTTCCGAGGCATTGATCTGGGGTAGTGTTGGTGCGGCGACGGAAGCGTCATATCAAACCGGTAGCTCAATCGGGCCTATCCTTTTTCAGGTTCGTCCGTTCATTGCTCGAACATTCGACACGGCGGTTTGGGAAGACGCTCATATGTCGTTCGCCGGCTGGGATTTCGGGCATCGGTATTTGGCTTCACAATTGGTGCAGACAGGCGCGCGAATCTCGAGACCTGGAGCACTCAACGCGCATGAGTTGTGGAATAGGCTGGTGAGCAACCAACGCGAGTGGATCGACGCCAAGCGCGCCTTCGCCACGCTGATTAGCGTCGCGTCGCTGAGTATGCCAGTCGCGCTCTCGGGGCAGCCGGGCCGCGCGCACGTCGCCGCGATCGCCAAGGACGCCAACCCGAAGGAGGCCCACAGCTCGGCGTGTGCCGACGTCGGGAAGGGAACGAAGGACAAACACGGAAAGCTGGTGCGGATCGATACGTTGACTGACCTGCTCAAGAATCGGATCGACCAAGGCAACTATGAGACGGTAAAGGTGTCGGAGATTCTTTCGCTTCCGTGGAAGGGTCTCGATACGAGACGATATCTCTGGAATGACGCAGAAGTGGCAAATGTGGCGAAGTACGAATCGGCCCCTGTCGCCGTCGAGGGCTATCTAATAAGCGTGAAGGAGGAGGGGCAGGAGACCACCAACTGTCGCATCGACACCGCCAAGTGGCACGACTGGCACGTGTGGTTCGTGGCGACCGAGTCACAAGCCCACGCTCGCGAGAAGACAAAGGCAGTCATCATCGAGATCACGCCGCGTGTGCGAGCCCTGAATGGAACCGCGTTCGACAAGCAGCAACTCCAGAAGTGGGCACACGACGGTCAACGGCTGAAGGTCAGCGGATGGCTCTTTCTCGATCCCGATCATCCTTCGGAAGTCGGCAAGTCGCGCGGAACGATATGGGAGATCCATCCCGTCATGAAGATCGAACCCATTTCGTAAGGACCGCCCGATGACAACTCTCATTGCCGAAGCGAAGGCCGCGGGAGAGGCTGTGAAGCAAGTGGACGAGGCGATCGGCATTCTGGCCAAGGTGGTCAACAAGCTCAAAGGCCAGCCCGACGCTGCCGCGCTCAAGCTCGCCGAGTCGCTGGAAGAGGTTGGAAAGACCTGGCAGGTGATGGATCAGGCAATCAACGCGTTTCTCGCGCTCGGCTTTGATCCCGACGCACTGGCGAAAGGGTCGGCGACTTTGCTTGGCATCGAGAGCGGCGCGCTCGCGGTGAACGTCGAGAAGGGGCGAGGCCACTGCCATGTGATCGGCAATATCTTCGATGAATATGTGAACACATGGTTCCAGCGTGTGTTCAAGGGCGATGAGCTTTCGACCGTCAGCGGAGTATTCTACGACCTCGGCAATGCGGACGACGACGTGTTCAGTCGAATGGTCAGCGTTGCGGAGCAGCTTCAGGTCGAGGCAAATGCCGCCCTCGACAGCATTGCGCAGAAGCGGCCAGCTGACGCGAGCGCGCGAATCCTTGCGTTGCGTGGCGATCTCAACCCACTGCGGCTCAGCATCGCGAACTCGATGGTGAAGCTGTACGCCTTGAAGGGTGAATTCATCCAGATCGCCGCTATCGCGTGAAAAGGACCTTGCTGCTGGCTTGAGAAGGCTCAAAATCGCCAAAGGATTGCCCTGGCCGGAAACACTAGAAGTTTGATACTGATGCCTCGTGACGAATCGCCGCCTGGCCCATTGTAGACCACCCATCGGGCCACCGGGTTTGGTGGCGCCTCATTACCGCCGGCATCCGTTGCCCACTGAGTACTGCCATGATCGTCTGCCGGCTACGTGCAGTAGCGACAGTGGCTTTCGTCTGGGCTGTGGCCTGGGCACCGGTCGGCTCGAGCCCAGGAGTGCGCCATGTCCTGATCAACTCCCGCGGCATACACTCCATTGTGGGTTTTCTCTCGGTGTTCACAGTGGTCGGCGCCGTTGTCGGCGGCATCTGCGGAACCGCATTAGCTGCTGCGCTTGATGTTCAGCCCTGAAAGCCCTTCGCCCCTTTGCCGGCGCTCGAGGTTGCCCTCGGTGCTGGTGCGATTGATTCCTGATCGGGGGCCAGGCGATCCGGGCTACGCAGCCGCGATGCTCTTTAGAGCCCTCGCGGCGACCAGCGCCGATGCTTCGCTTCGGATCGCATGACGCGTCATTCCCCAGCCAGACAGAAGCATGGGCCCCCCGGAGCATAGCAGCAAGCAAAAAACCCTTCGGAACACGTGACCGAGCAAGCACCGTCGCCGATCGAACAAGATGGCGATCCCCAACCTCCAGAATCGCAGCCCGGACCGTGGGATTGGCCCGAGGCCTTGACTGGAAGGAGTGACGCGACGGAGATGACCGCAACTGCCGCAATTCGTATGCGCCGAGGCGACATGACAGAATCCTCCTAAGAGTTGGTTGAGGTACGATGCGCGACAACATATGACAAATCGCCATGCGCAATGTGTACCACCCACCCGGACACTTCACTATCCAACAAATGCGAATCTAGAGCCACAAACGCGCAATTGGATATCGTTAAGCGCGTATCGTGGCTGCGACAGCCGGTAAAGGAGCAACGGCTTTGAAATCCCACCATCTGCAGTACTGCCGCCACTGCGAGAGTTCCTGCTTGCAAGGCGCATTGTATCTACCATCATTTGGTTAGTATGGATGTTTGGGGGCGCCTCTAAGCAAAGCTTTACTGAGCCCTTCGTCGGGACAAACAACGGACGCGAGCACGACGCGCGTTAGCTAGTGGAGTGTACCATGAGCATTCGTGAAGAATTGTATAATGTCCGTAGTGACATACGTTATGCCGTGCGCGGAGTGCGGCGTGAGCTTCTCTTCTCGGGCTTCATAATCGTCACGCTGGCGCTGGCGATCGGCGTGAACGCCGCGATGTTCGGCATTGTCGATAAGCTTCTGTTGCAGGGCCCTGCCTACGTGCGCGATCCCGGCCATGTCGTGCGACTTTACTGGAACGGTCCGCTAATAGGCGGTGCCACTGGGACTACCGCCGCGTTTGAGAACGTTGCATATGCGAATATTCGTGCCGAGGCACATCGTTTTACTGGCGTGGCGATGTATTCGCCTGTCAGCCGATATACGTACGTCGGGGAAGGAAACGACGCTCGGCTTATCACGACTGCAATGGCGACGAGCAATTTCATGTCAGTTCTTGGAGCTCCGATGCAGTTGGGCCGGTTTTTTACGATCGAGGAGCAGGAGAGCGACGTTCAACCGCCATTAGTCGTGCTTGGCTACGGCATTTGGAGGAGCGACTTCGGCGGAGATCCGAAGGTTCTAGGCCGGTCAATTCTTCTCGACGGAAGGTCATCAACGATCATCGGCGTCGCGCCCGCCGGCTTTACTGGCGTGGAGCTCGACCGCGTGGACGTGTGGCGCGTTTTGCCGGCCAAAGTCGGAACTGGGGCAAGGCATTGGCTTCCCAACGTTCACTCTAACGGACCACGAGTAGTTGCGCGTCTCAAACCAGGAATCACGCTTGAAGAAGCCAGTGAAGACGCGACGAGTGCACATCGTCGAACATACGACGCCGGCGAGCGACCGTTTGCCCAGGCTCGGATCCTTGCAAGGCCGTTGCGATTCGGCGAGTCGGGCAACGAAACAACCGAGGCCAGTATTGCGCGATGGCTCATAGCACTTTCCATGATTGTGCTTCTGAGCGCGTGTGCCAACATCATTAACTTGTTACTCGCGCGAATTGTGCGCCAACGACGCGAGATCGCAGTCCGCCTCGCACTTGGCGCGGGACATGCGCGAATGACTCGGTACCTGCTTACGAATTGCCTCCTGTTAGCACTAATGGGCGGTCTTGGTGCGTTGGTGGTGGCATTTGTCGTCGGCGGGACGGTGCGACGGATGCTCCTGCCGCAAGTGGAGTGGACATCGGGACCAGTCGATCTCCGCGTGCTAACCTTCTCACTGGCCGCTGCCGTCATGACTGGGCTTCTCGTGGGTGTTGTGCCGGCATTCCGCGTAGGACAAACCGACTTGATGGCGTCCCTCAAGGCGGGAGTTGGAGCGGGCGGCGGTAATCGATCGGGGATCCGGAGCGTCTTGATGCTGGTGCAGTCGGCGCTTGCAATGGTACTCCTGGTTGCGGCCGGCCTATTCGCGCGAAGTATGACGCGCGTGGCATCGGTCGATCTCGGAATGCAACCGGATCGCGTCGTGTGGCTCAATCTGCGCCGATCGGCGATCCCGACCCACCTTTCGACGGATGAGCGAGCACGCGAGGAAACAAGACGCCGGGCGTTCGCCGCCGACATAATCGAGCGGTTGCGCGTGCTGCCCGGAGTCGAGCATGCAGCGCTCGCTTCAGTCCGACCGTTCGGCGGATGGGCGACTGTCGCGATCTCAGTACCCGGACGCGGTTCGGTGCCGCGCGTTAGCGGCAGCGAAGCAAGCATTACGGGGGTGAGTAGCGATTACTTCGCTACGTTGGGAATGCGGTTACTTCAGGGCAGGCCCTTCGCAGATAGTGATCGAGAGGGCGCGGAACTGGTCGCGATCGTCAACAGCACAATGGCGAAGGCGGTGTGGTCAGGTCGGTCGCCTCTCAACGAGTGTTTGATCATTGGGAGCGCAATCGCAAAACAATGCTCCCGCGTCATAGGCGTCGTGCACGATACCCGTCGCAGCCAGATACGCGAAGAACCGACGATGCAGTATTACGTTCCACTTGCTCAGCGGAACGGCGTGACGTCCGGTAGCCAAATCCTAATCCGGCCACACGGCGACGCACGGGCTGCCATCCCGGCGATTAAGACGGCATTGCGACAAATGGACCAAAGCATCGCCTTCATCAACGCCGGCACAGTGCAAGACGCCGTGGAAGCCCAGACCGGATCCTGGCGCCTCGGCGCAATGATGTTCTTGTTATTTGCCGGCCTCGCGCTCGTCGTCGTCGGGGTAGGGATGTTCAGCGTCGTATCGTATCTCGTGGAGCAGCGACGTTATGAGATAGGCGTCCGCGTGGCGCTGGGTGCTAGAACTGGTGATGTTGTGTCACTTATGATGCGAGACGCTCTTCAGATCACGGCAGCGGGTGTGTTAATCGGCGCCTTGGTGGCCCTCACCGCCGGCTCCGTCGCGCAACCGCTGCTGTTTGAGACCAACGCGCGAGATCCGGTCGTTATCGGCAGCGTGGGCATTGTCTTAATTCTCGTGTCGATCGTAGCGAGTGGCATCCCTGCTCTTCGAGCACGCAGCATCGACCCGATTTGCGTCTTAAGCGGGGGCTAGGTCGTGGCGTTCGAGAAACAGGCGCGACTTACACGTTACGCGCAATAGCCTAGACGGGCCGGGCCATCGTGAATCGCGAATCACCGGCCAAAAGGCGACGCGCCGGCCACGGCCCACTGCTCGTCGTGGTGGTGCCCACGCTTCTGCGCGTCGTTGTTGATCTGATCGGAACGAGTTGCAGCACTACCTTCCATCACCTGGCGACAAGAAACTATATCGCGGCGTCGCACTCTTGCGCCTTTCTGGCCTAATGTGCGCAAATCACCCCTGCTGGAGTGCTCGTAGCGCGAATAACGTCTTTCACCGCGCGTCCTGCGCATCCATTAGCTCGATGACCCGAGATCTTCAAACCATGCGACGACTGGAAATGTTGTTTACCGGCATTCTGGCGCTGTGTGCAGTCGTCGTAACAATCGTCGTTGTACGACGTGAATTCATGCCGCCGCCTGATCCGAATGCCCCGCGGCCGCCAACTGCAGTGGCCAACTGGTCAGAGTATGCAATTGGCAATAAGCGCATTGGTTCCCAAACCGCTTTGGTGACTCTTGTAGAGTTTTCGGATTTCCAATGTCCGGCGTGCCGCCAACTCTCACGCGTTTTGGAGAAGTTGCGAGCCAAACACGGAGATCAATTAGCAATCGTCTATAGGCATTTCCCAATTGAGTCGATCCACCCGCTGGCGCGCCCGGCTGCACTGGCAGCCGAGTGTGCCGCAACGCAGGGGCGTTTTGCGGCCTACCACGACTATTTGTTTGCGAATCAAGACTCACTGCCACGCATGTCGTGGTCTGTGGTCGCAGCCAAGGTTGGTGTGAGCGATACGACCGCATTTGCTCGTTGCCTCACTGACCCACACACTCTTGCGACCCTCAGCATCGATTCCCTAGCGGGAGTGAATTTCGGTGTTACGGGAACTCCGCAAGTGACGGTGAACAAATGGCGTATGTCCGTTGGAGCGCCCACGGAAGAAGCACTAGAGCAAATCATAAGTGATGAGCTAAAACGGGCGAGTCATAAATAGCGCCCACCCGTCTTGCTTGCTGTTGGCCCGCGGGTGCCGCGGACTTGTATTTTCATTTCTTAAACCGCCGTGAAGGAGAGCCAAAATGACTCGAAAGCGCATCGTGCAGATCACGTCAATGTTCGTGCTCGTGAGCGCACTGGTTGCCAACCCGCGACCAGCGCATGCGGGGTACGAAGACGGTCAGCCGCCCTATCCATGCTGGGCCGGCGGACCGGGGTCATCTTCGTGTAGTGTGTCTGGCTGCCAAGTGACGTGCACTTCCGGATGGTATGCGTGCTGCGGTCAGACAACAGGTCCCTGTCATTGCTACCAGACCAAAGCCTAACCGCCGCCATTGGTTCTGCCGGCATGGTCGACTTCAGATCTCGGCCATGCCGGTGAAGTTTCTATTGACCCAGAATCAGGCGACAACACGGAGCGGGCGAGCAATGATTCGGTCGCAAGGGCTCAAGATGGCCTGGATGGTTATGGTGGGAGTCTTGGCCTGCTCGTGTTCGGGCCACCAACGCGAAAATGATGTCCCGCGTGCGCGGCTGATAGTCGACAAGCCGATGCGTCTGGTGCCTCCATCAGGGGGGGAACCTTACCCATACTATTTCCTCGAGGTTGCAGGGCTGGCGATGGATTCAGCCGGACGCGTATTGGTTCTCGATGGAGGGACGGGTGGTATCGAGACGTTTACGTCGGAAGGACTACACGAACGCTCACTGGCGCGTTACAAATCACAAGCCTTGCGAACAAGTCGCGCCTGCTGTGCCACAGTTGGCGCTGACGGTGGATTGTGGTATATCGACCGGCTGAGCAAGAGCTACGTTCGCCTTGATCTAGATACTCGCACATTCACCGATGTGGCAGGTCTACCGGAACTCACGGCTTCCGGCCTGATGACACGTGTTATTTGGACGCCACACGGAGACTTCGTCTTGTATTCCGATGTATTCGCTGAAGGACGATTCCGGATAGCCCGTCGAGTGCTCAACGGTTCGGGAGTGGTCATCAGCATCGATACACTTCGCGAATCACAAAGTGATAGCGCGTCCTCCATCAATTTGACTGATCACGACGGTGACGCGATCACGCGTGTTGACCAGCCCTATGGCCCACGTCCTCTCAAGGCCTTTGGTCCGAACGGAGAAATAGCTACTGCAGTCAGCTCTCAGTACTCAGTCACGTGGGTTGATGGCTCAGGTGCTGTCTTACATTTGATCGAGCGGGATGTCGAAGGGCCGCGCATTACGTCTGATGAGCGTAAGGCCGCCGAACGTAGCCTCGCTGTCTTAAAGCGTCGTTTCGCGATGAAGACGCTCCCATTCAGTATTCCCGCTAGAAAGGCGCCTCTTGCCAGCCTGGGATTCGATCTCGACGGCAACCTTTGGGTCGAGCGAAGTGTGAAGCAGAACGAACCTCGGACGGCCGATGTCTATGGCCGAGATGGAAGGTGGACGCTACAGGTCGAGTGGCCCCGGCCCGTCCGGCTCGATCTGTGGACAATCCAACACGCGCGAGGACTAGCGGTACTTGGTGAGGGTTTTAGTCCCAAGCAGGTTGTTTCATTCCACCTGGTCGAAGACGCGCGCTAGATCCGACGGTCGCTCAAAGAAGTGGTTACAGCGGCGCTTGTGTTACCACAAACGCGTGCACACTCTCTTCGATTGAACGGGCGTGCGAATTGGAGCGCCTAAGCTCCTGCTGGGAAGCCCACCTAAACCGACAGCGCGAAGTGACCGGCTGTGCGGCGCTCTTTTACACCGAGCCGCCGCGCGGCAGGATGCCCCCCTCCC
>JADMIO010987985.1_pt1 | contig 16605 bp, 19 predicted proteins | sample 8958161 | NCBI WGS metagenome assembly JADMIO01 (sample SAMN16585339, study PRJNA669376) | soil metagenome | isolation source: Crop rotation soil | place: USA: Cullars Rotation, Alabama | collected 2011
GCTTAATAAAGATACCATCAAAGTAAAAAAAATTTTAAATGATTATGTAAAATAATGCGCCCACCTCATATACTACTTCTGTGAGGTAAACATGTCAGTCAAACCGATTACTATTCCTAGCGATCTAAGGCCCTCTACTCCTGAAAAAACAGGCAGATTCAAACAGTTAGGCAGATTTGAGGTGACCGAATTTGAGGACCTCTCTCCGCGCTCTCCACCCACACCAGTTAAAGCTGCGAGCCCCGAACCTAAAATAGATCAGAACGTAGTGAAATGGCGCGATGAATTAGCGGTCATTTTCTCAAACTGCTTTTACGCTTCAGAAACAGAAATTCATCCGAGCACAATGGTCACCTCGTTTGAAGAAAGGCATGGGATTTCAGACTATAAAGAGCTTGTTTCATTAAGCCTTACTCATCTATTCCCTGAAAAAGAGTGCGCTTCAAGTATGGCTAAGTACAGGGCCTTATTAGTCGCAGAAATGGAGCGCTTGGGCAAAAAATATGCAGAGATGCGCGCCCAATTTACAGCGGAGATCGAGCAGCTAGAAGAGATGTTTTTCAGCGAACCCGAGCTCTCTAAACTTCTTGCTTTAGCAAAAGAGAAAAAAATGGTCTTCTTTTCACTACTGCATGGAAAGGAGGGCCTTTTTGTCGATTTAAGGCGCTTTCAAGAGCGCTTGGAAGAGTGCGAACCGCGCGCAAACTTGTACAAGAAACAGCGCGATGTCACAGCAGATTCCCAAGTCGTTGCTGTAGAAATCCCTAATCTTTTTGGAAATGATCCGATTCAGATTGCAAAGACAGTCTCTTTTAATCAACAGTATGAAAAACTCTTAAGGTTCTATTTGCACTATTCCAATTTTTTGACAATGAACATTGCGTATTTGAATAAATTCATTACAGAGGTGGCAAAGGTATACAACAGCTTAGATTGTCCTCCCCATGCCAGACCTCCTGCGCATCTGCTTTATTTAAAAGCTCAGCAGTCTACTTAAATTGAATGACCATCACTTCGATGGGCTCATCCGATTCATTAATGTCTGCATGCAATGTTCCGGGTGGATCTTCATCTAGCCAATACGCTTTTCCAGTTTCAAATACGAGAGAAGAAATTTCTCCGCTCTCTTCGATTTTTTTCAGCGTGCCTCCTTTTAGACCTACAATGACGCGCGATTTGTCATGACGGTGCATTTTTAGCGGCTGGTTCGGCATGATCACTGTTTTCCACACTTGAACTTGTTCATTTTCAAATTGCATGACTCGGTGCGTTGTCGCTGCGGGTTCATTTGCATTGATGAGCGCAGTGGTGCATAGTGCGCCTAAAAATAGAGCTTTATTAAAAACTGTAAACATTATTTTCCTCCAATTCTTCTTGTTTGCATCACAGCTTCTATGCTACAAAAAAATCCCCTAAAAATCAAAGGGGTATTATGAGGAAATAAAAATGAATAAGACCATTAGAAAAATACTTTATACCACTCCCACATTTCTCTATCTTTCAACCGCACTCTTTGCACAGGATGAAAAGTTCGAACTTCTTGCTCCTCCAGTTTTGTCAGCTGAGACCATTCTAAAAGAGGTGACTTGTACGCGCCCCATGCGCGACGGCCGCTTTAATATTTCAACAGACGTCATCGAAACAAAACGAGGACCAAAGCTCCTGGTGAACTGCTACGGCCATGGAGGATCTGGATGGACGACACTGTTTGGCTCCGTTTCTCAGGCCATCGACCTCTTTGAAAAAACGAAAGCTGCTCATCCTGAGTTTAAATCCTCCGTGCGCGTCATTGGCTCTGGTTGCATGGGACTGACCTCTGCGATTGAACTCACACGCAAAGGCTATCCTGTATCTGGAATCTTTACGCGAAGCCTCTATGATATGCCTTCGTGGCGCGCAGCAGGCTATTTTGCCTTAGTCTCTGTTAAAACCTCTCCCGAAGAGCAGGCCACCCTCAATGAAATCGGCATGAATACGTTTCTCACCTATCAACAAATCGATCAAGGACAGCATCCTTACATCCAAAAAAATGCTGTGCGTTATATGCCCGTTTACTGCAGTGAAGATACCGAAAGTGGCGTAGAAGACTTAGAAGCGCGCGGACTCATTCCTCCCCATGAAAATGTAACATTGGATTTTGGCAATGGCACCACACAACCCCATTTCCTCAAATACATGACCTATTTCATGGACACCACCCAGCTAATGCAACAGCTGAACAACGAAGTGCAAAGGCTTGAAATCCCCCTATCACTACACGAGGTCTCCTCTTTTGATGATATTGAAGAAGAGATCATCTTCAATTGCAGCGGTCTGGGCGGAAGAGAGTTGAACCACGACGACAAAATGATCCCTGTCCGTGGACATCTCTTCCTTTTGAATGAGAAAGCAGGTACTGGCCACATGGATTATATGATCTACACCAAGGTCAAGCAAGATGGGAAAGATGAATATATCTACATGTTCCCAAAGCCCATGGCCGTCTCATCTGAAGAGCCTCAAGGCGTACCCTGCCAAGCTGTTTTAGGCGGGACATTCATTCCACATACCGATAAACTCTCTGCCGAGGATCTCGCTAAACTCGACGCTGAGGAGTTTAAAAAGATGATCGACCGCAATGCAATCTTCTTTTCAGGTAAACCTTTTTCTAATTAAACTCATCCAAGGGAAGTATGCTTTGCATACTTCCCTTTTCATTTTTTACTCCGTTTGTATAATCCGGTTTAATACACAAACTACCTGAAAAATCGGTTTTTGACTACGTCGGCTTTACCTCATATTTTTCGTCTGCTCCTCGCTGCGTGTCCTATAAACACTGCCGCTCGTCGCAGACGAAAAATCTGAGGTGCCTCCTTGTCAAATTCCCGATTTTTCAGGTAGTTTATGTATATGCGCTCAAAAAACACGATCCTGCCCCTCCTTTTTTGTTTTTTCTCTCTACTTGCGCTTGGCTACCTGTTTTCGCGTATTCACCACCCTCCCCTTCAAACTCTATCTATTTTCATTGATAAAGAAGCACTATCTACTAAACTTTCTATGCTACCCGCTAAGCAACTCCAAGCCATGCAAAAAGCGGGCGAAGAGTTCTTATACTGGCAGCGCATTTTGGAAAAATCGAAAGCCACACTTGTAAGCGACATCCTCAAAGGCCAGGAAAGCTTGCTTAATAGGCGCCACTATCCCAAAGGAGAGGTCGCAGATGCGGAGACCCACTCGCAATACTACTATCATCGCCATCGAGGAGAGGAACATGGCCATTTCCACCTCTTTTTAGAAAGCCCTGCAATCCCGCCAAATTGCATTCCGCCTTCGCGCAAAAAAGAGAAAGAGCCCCCTTTTGTCCACCTGCTTGCTCTTTCCATGGACAATGAAGGGCTGCCCATCAAGTTATTCACAACCAACCAATGGGTATCCGGCGGCATATGGATTAAAGCGGAAGACCTCTGTCCCATTGTTGAACGCTTTAAAGTCGACCACGCCTTTCCTTCTTGGCCCGCCAACCAGTGTTTAAATGCGCTACTCCGGCTCTTCTCGCCTCAAATCAGCGAGCTTCTTCATGCACGCGATGCAGCCATCGAAAAGTGGATGGAGAAAAACCCAAAGGACAATGTTTTTGAAAATCGAAAACTTGAAATCCCTTCAGAGATCTCGATCTGTGTGCACACACAGATCGAAACGATCCGAGAAATTTTAGAACAAATCAACAGTGAAAAAATGACTATGTTTTAAAATCATTTATCATCAAATCATTATATCGTTCATATCATTTTTCTTGTGGCTCGGTGATATGAACGATATAACGATATGAATGATTAAAAAAAGAAAAGATCCCTTTTACGGGATCTTATCGTGCATATTTGGATCGATGACAACGTGTTTTATGCGGCGCTGCTCACTTCCAAGAGGAGATGAGGCGTATGTGATATGCACAAGCCCGTCTTGGGTTTGGATGACAGCAGGAAATTCGCCGGAGTTAGACTCCAGCTCATCACACTTGGTCCAAGTTTCTCCATGATTAGTTGAAAATGCTATGTTTAAAGGATACCGGTGATTGAAAGAATGGTTATAGACTAAAAGCGCCTTTCCTTCGCCAAGATAAATGGCATCGAAAGAGGTGTCTGGATTGGGAAGAGATGTCTTTCTTAATGGTGTCCATGTTTCTCCTTCGTCCTCTGAAGTTGCATGCCAAATAAAGCCTTCTCCTCCGATCTTTAAAGATCTGTCACGGCAAAACAGATGCAGAATACCTAAATCGTCGAAAAAAAGCGCCGGGCTGATGGCACCGAACTCTTTACCGGGGATTTGGATCGGACCAAATTTTTTCCAACTTCGCCCTGCGTCTTCAGAGACCTCGATCCAACATGAGGTTGTCTTTAAAGGATCCTCAGGTTCGCCCACTTCAATTGAAGACCCACAAATGAGTTTCCCCCTGCTTCCCAAGACAGGTTTATTTTTAATCGGACCCAATATGCCGGCGGGAAGAATTGTAGGTGGGGACCAACTCTTTCCACCATCTAGAGATCTTTTGAGCACTCCAAGAAACCGACGCGGGTCAGGCCCCACTCTGTAAAACAATAACAGCTCTTGTGAAGGGAGCTTACAAAGTACAGGATTCCAACAATTCCTTTCCTCGTCGGTGCTTATTCGTTGAGGGGATGACCATTTTCCTTCCTGGAATCTGGTCTGCCAAATGCCCACATCGTCTTTCATGTCCACATTGCATTTTCCCCTTCCTATCCCGCCTTTCCAAACAACCAGCAAAGTGTCTTTATCCACTTCAACAATACTTGAGCCATGGCAGTCAAATTGATCGCGTTCGGGTGAAATCCACTCTTCTTTAATGAAAGCTTGAACTAAAGAACTGCTGCTTATCAACAATAGAAAAACCATCCTAAGCATCAAATTTGTCCTTTGCATTTTATAAATTATATATTAATAAGAAATAATGCCACAAATTAACAAAACAAAACATAAAATAAGTGTCAAAGCTGAGCTGGAAGAAGAGTGCCAGGATGTTCCTTTGCAGATCATCGGCTCTGTACCTGATTGGCTATCAGGAACGCTTGTCCGCAACGGCCCTGTCGACGTCCACATTGGTCATAAACAGAATCGCCACTGGTTTGACGGGCTGGCCATGCTGCACGCTTTTACTTTTCAAAACCAAAATGTGCACTATTCCAACCGCTTTATCCGCTCCGAGCCCTATCGAACTGTTTTTGAAAAAAAATCATTGGCCTATCAAGGCTTTGCGCAAGACCCTTGTCGATCCCTTTTTGGCCAGCTCTTCACCTATTTTTTTCACTCACCTGGGCGCTATATCCACAATGCGAACGTCAATGTGGCAAGGCTTGCCGATGCGTGCGTTGCGCTAACGGAAACCCCTTTGCCTGTCCGATTTGATCCAAAGACTTTAGAGACACTTGGAGTCCTCGACTACAGTGACAATCTGCCCAAAAAAAATTGCTTTGAATCGGCACATCCGCATCGGGACCTGCCCAATGAAGAGACGATCAATTACCTGGTTAAATACGGCAAAGAGAGCAGCTATTGTCTTTATCGCATGCACAATGGTTCTGCCCAACGTGAACTCATTTCTGAAATTGCCGTAGAGCAACCCTCGTATATGCATAGTTTTTCCATCACTGACAACTACATCATCCTCACCGAATACCCGTTTGTGGTCAGCCCAATGGACTTCCTTCTCAAAGGAAAGCCATTCATTGATAATTTTTCGTGGAAACCCGAACTGGGTACCCATTTTCTTCTGATTGATCGACACAAAGGGCACCTTGTGGGCAAATATCAAACTGACCCTTTTTTTTCCTTTCATCACATCAATGCCTACGAAGAAAATCACGACATCATCATCGATTTGATCGCCTACAAAGATCCATCCATTATCCATCTATCTGGGAACTATCCGCAATGGGGAATCAAAAAAGAGGAGATGCCAAATACGGAGCTTGTGCGTTTTAAACTCACTCCAGAGCTGCAGCGGGTCACACGCGAGGTCATTTGCGAAAAAACATTGGAATTACCGCGGATTCATCAGGGCCGATACGATGGAAAAACCTATCGCTTTGCCTATGCCGTGGACTTTCATCCGGCGACTAAAGAGCATCCTTACCGGGAGCTATGCAAGGTGGACATGGAAACAAAAAACATTCTCTCCTGGTCACACGCAGGATGTGAGCCTGGAGAGCCTGTGTTCATCGCGAGGCCCGGATCAAAAGATGAAGACGATGGAATCATTTTAGCAGTCGTTAGAAATAAATTCGAAAACCACTCTTTTTTACTCATTTTAGATGCGCACTCCTTTCAAGAACTGGGCAGAGCGATCGCGCCGCACTCTATTCCGCCAGGACTTCATGGACAGTATTTTGTTTAAATGCTATGTGTCTAATTTAAGATTATTTTTTATTTCAGTCTCGGCCCATGCAAAGATATCTCTTTCTTCTGATCCCTTTGTTCTTTTGCGGCTGCACAAGTCTTAGCAAAATGAGTGAAGACATTGAGAAATCTTCACAGGCAATTGAGAAGAACATACAAGCTGTGGAAAGAAGCAACATAGCGATTAGCGCCAACAGCGATGCAGTGGAGAAGACGACGCAAACGATCAACGCGAATCAGCAGCTCATCGCCTCCAGCACTGAGAAAGTGGCAGAGAATGAAGCGGTGGTCACGGGTAGCACCCAAGCTGTAAAAGCCAACAAAGAAATGGTGGAGCAAAACACCAAGGCGATCCAAGAAAATATCAGCGCGATCGAAAATACGACCAAATTGATGCATCTACTTGTTCCAAATCGCTATTATCTGATCGTTCCACTTGTGCTTATTCTCCTTCTTTTCGCCGTCCCGATCATTTCTATGGCCGGATCTATTCGCCGATTAGAAAAAAAGTGTGACCGATTAATTAAAGAGCGGTCTCATCAAAAAAAGGTTAAAAAACAGGAGTAGAGATGCTTAAAACAATCTCTTTTTTAACTGCAGCGGCCTCGCTACTAGCTTTAGCCTCATGCAGTACTAGCCCCTCTCGTTACTACTACGGCGGCGGCTACTATTATGACGGGTTATATGACGGATATTACTATAACAACGGTTACTATTACCGCCGTCCTTATCGCTACCAATATTACGATCATCACTATAAGGGAAGTTACGGAAATTGGCGCTACAACCAACATTATCACGGAGATGGACACCATGGTCAATGGCATGGTGATGGGCACCATGGAGGCGAGCACCATGGCGGGGGTGGCATGCATGGTGGCGGTCATGGCGGAGGCATGCATGGCGGAGGACATGGAGGCGGTCATGGCGGCGGCGGAGGACATAGAGGACATTGACGAATTAAATCAAGAGGAGAAATACGATGAAAAAACTATCTGTGATTGCAGCTTTGCTTCTGCTTTGCGCCTGCGAACAAGGGAAGCAGCGCTACTATTACGACAGCGATAATTATGTTTATGATGAGCATGGGAATTACTACTACTCTAACGACCAAAAAGCGCAAGAAAAGGATGCTAAAGTTCAAAACAATCATCGACCCCATCACGGCGGTGGTGGCGGGCCAGCAGGCGGCGGCGGACGCGGCGCCGGAGGAAGACCTTAATTAAGAGGCTAGGAAAAGATGTAATTCAGCTGCTTTCTCGGTCTTTTCCTACCCTCCAAGTCTCTTCAGTCTTGCTGTGAAAAGGGCAAAGGCTAGAAAGGGGTCGCGCACGTGCACTTTCTGTTTTTTCCCCGCGATCTCTAACGTCATGAATCCCTCTAGGAAACCCTTTTCGATCTCCGTTTGGCTCAGCGCTAAGATGCTAGCAATTGCCTCAGATTCTTCCGGTGAGGACTTCTGCTGCGCAGTCACTTTGGCCATATAGATCGGAACAATCGTATTCGTCAGTCCCGTGTCGGGTGTCATTTCGCCGAGCAGATGAAGTGCATCGACGACCATCCCTGTCTCTTCCTTCACCTCGCGTTTGGCTGCCTGCTCCAAGCTTTCGTTTGGTTCAACGGTACCTCTAGGAAGCTCTAACTCCCAAGATCTTGTCGCATGGCGGTAATTACAATTTAATACAATGCGCTTATCGGGCAGAAGGGCCATGACAGCCACGCCTGGACTGCCAGTTAACGACTTCACCCAAAGCAGCCTGCCATAGATGCCGTTTTTGCCGCTTGGAAACTTGACCGCATCATTGATCCAGATCCAATAGCGATCTTGAGCAATGATCCCCACCTTGCGACCCATCTCGATTTCAATCTCAGCGATCTTTTTGGGGTCGCGGATGATTTCAATCTCTTTGTCTTGGAACTGGCCAAATGGTCCGAGCGTTTGTGGATACCGATTTAAAAGCTCCAAATAACTTTGAATGCGCGCCTCATTTCCAAATGTAACAGAAACAAAGAAAAGAGAAATAAGAATGAGTGTTTTTTTCATTTTTGCTTTTCCAAATAGGTATCAAGACGATTGTTCCAGCCAGGAAGCCAGCGCTCCTCTTTGCGCTCAGGCGGCGCATTTTTCACACGCCTACTTAAGACATTTTTTGCAGCTGCGACAAATTCTTCCAGCGGACTTTTATTTGTGGAAGCGGGCATCTCTTCGAGAACTTGCAATAGCCCCCATCCGCTTCCTTTATAACGCTCCTCTGGGCTTGTCCCTTCCCCTTTGAAATTGACGTAATCGATGAGTGCGTAGAAACCGAGTGGCGACTTGGCCACAAGGTAAAACTGCTCTTCGATATGCTTTTTCTTACGCGCTTCTTGCCCCTCCACCATTCTAGGTAGGGCCCTCTCTAAACGCTGTGCCATAAAAGCTGCTTGGAGAGCAACGGTGCCGGAAAGAAATGTGCGCAGCTCTTTAATCCTGGAATCTAAAGGAATTTTTTGAAACTCCCCCCTTGTTTTCCAAGGACAGGCGCGCTCTTTTTTAAGCCACTCAGGAAGAGAGGCTCCTTCGCTTTCCAAGAAGGATAAAAGTGGAGGGAACATCTCTTGAAAAGGGCCTCTTTTATCTGCTGGATACCAGATAAAATGGCCAATTCCTAAAGAGGCGAATTCTTCACCTTCATTCCAGGAAACGAGCCCATCTATGGAGCCCTTACACTCATTTTTCCAAATACGCTGAGCAATAGAGAGCGCTTCTTGCGGATGTATTGCAATCTTTTGGAAACTACAAAAAAATAAAGGCAGAAGGATTAACCAATACATATGCCCTAGATTATAGCCAACTTCCTTTCTCAGTAAATTTAAAAAAATTTTCCCTTCTTTATAACGGCAAAATCCCTTAAAATTGATAAATATGAGTATCGCCTCTTCATCTTATTGTCATGACGTTGGAGTCGTCCTTCAATTCTTGGCTGTGCAAATGGCAGAGCCTTTTTGGCGGTCGACTGAAGTGATCGCGGGCAGTTGCATTACGCCCATTAAACCCGGCGAATATGGACAGTGTGAATGTGTTGTCATAGAAATTTTTAAACGGGCCATCTATACATTAGCCGCTGCGCTACTGATTCCTTTTACAGCCTGTTTAGCTGCTTTAGGCATGGCAGTGCATTGTATATCCAATCAGCTGCTTGAAGAGCCTTACTTATACTTGCGCAGCGACGCCCCTGAAAAAACAGAGAATGAAGAGCAAGATACCCTTCTTACTTTAAATGCCTGCATGTTTCCAGGATGTCTCCCTATGCTTTTTGGAGGAGTCTCTCCAGCACGGACGCGTACAGAGGCTTTGGCACAGCTCATTCATGAGGTCGACCCAGACACGTTCTGTTTGCAAGAGGTCTCCGCGCCCGCTGCTTATCAGCTCTATGATCTTCTCAAAGACCGCTACGCCCATTTTTATTTTAACATGGGAATGCGCCCTTTTTGGCTGGAAAGCTCTCTTTTTTGCGCCACTAAACGCCCAGTTACAGGCAAGCCCGCCTTTTTGAACTATCAAATTGAAAACATGCAAAAAGGAATGAGCCGCGGACTCTTTTATTTCGAGACTCAAATGAGCCGTCTTTTGACTACCCATCTGCAGCCTCACAATGGCGAAGAGTATGAAGCGATCCGGCGCCTCCAGCTACAGTGTGCGATACAAGCTATCGATATCCTTCAAGCCGAGAATCCCAAATACTCTTTTCTCTTGGGTGACCTGAATATCGCCCGCTTAAATGCTGACGGCAAAGATGAATACACTCTTTCTGGAATTAAAGAATATTTTAACGACCCCTATCTGAGAAAGTACCCCTTTCTCACACCGGAAAGTGCAACCTGTAAAGACAATGATACCTTTGAGCTCATTGATTATTCCCTTTTAGCTAAGTGCAGCAATCCTCCTGAATTAGAAGTCCTTCCCATTGACACGATGTCTTTAAACAATCCGCAAAAGGCGCTCTCAGACCATCGAGGCCTTCTGCTCAAAGTACGTTACCCCGAGGTCAGAGTATGATTGGCGTAATCTTTGATTGTGATGGTGTTTTGATCGATAGCGAAAAGGCCCACTTCTTAAGTTGGCAAAAAGCTTTAAGAAAGCATGGCGTTTCATGCCTTTTAGAAAAAGAAGAGGAGTACTTCTCCTTTGTCGGGACACCTGCTCATGTGATTGTTAAAAGATTGGGCGAAAAGGCGCACTTAGAGTCGCCGGCAGCCCTTGTTCAAGATAAAAACCATTTTTTTGAAGAGTTCCAACAAAACGGGCTCCCTAAAATGGAAAAGGCGATTGCCTTTGTGCAAGAGCTGGCGCAAATGAAAAAGGAGCTCGGGATTAAAGTGGGTCTTGCCTCCGCTGCGCCGCGCATCGAGCTCAAATCGAATTTAAAGCGCCTGGGGATAGAAGAGTGTTTTGATGTAATCGTCTCAGGACAAGATGATTTAGGGGAATATCATGACCCAGAAGGCACCAATAAGCCTAAGCCCTATATCTACCTTCATGCCGCCAAATTGCTCGGCCTTGAGCCTTTTCAGTGTTTAGCCTTTGAAGACAGCCATATTGGCATCACAGCCGCGGCAACTGCCGGTATCACGGCCATTGCTGTTCCCAATGCATACACAAAAGGCCACGATTTTAAGCGCGCGCATAGGAAAATCGACTCCTTTTCAGATATCGATATGGGTAGATTAGAGGCGCTTCTTAAACCAGCCCCTGAACTCGCGTCAAATTACTTGCAATAATCGTTGCGGAAACGCTTTGTGGAATGGCCGCTCTTTCAATTCGAGCTGCTTGGCGCCTAGCTCTTTTGCTTCTTGCATTCAGGTTCCAACCTCGCATAACAGCGCGCATCGTGCCCACGCTCACCACAACTTCTCTTGGCCTTGCTGTTCTGCACCATTCTGGATAAGGGGTGTTGGTTGGTCCAAAACGATCAGCCTCGTCATTCAAGTGAGGATGCCTGGATTCATTGCGATAAGCAAACTTACGCGTAATCGCTAATTGATCAAACTCCTCCTGGTTATGGATGCTGACAACATTGTTTTCAAAAGAGCCGTCTGCTCCTTCAAAACGAAATTGGATGTCTCTCACTACTCCGCGCTCTAGCAGATGGCGCAGGGTGTGCATTTCCGCGAGCCAAAAAATATTGTTGTGGATTAACCCGCGTCTACATTTCTCTGTTTCTTTATCGTAGCTAATATTCACCTTAACCGTGCCATGGGCCTGCGCGGCTAAAGCGGTACAGATAGTTTGGGGGAAAAGGGTGAACAAAATTTGCTCGTGATTGGCCTTTTCAATATCATTGACACAGTCACTTAAGTCGAAAAGAACATTTGTGGCCACAATCTTTGAATTGTTGAGCGCATCCGGATCGCGCTTGGCTTGCTGCTCAGCGTTATTTCCAGACCAAAAATTGAGGTTCCTACCATTAACAAAGTAGAAACCATGCATATTTAATAGCTCAATGCATTCCAAGTATTGAACAGCCAATCGCGTTGGAGTCCCTTTGGCAATTGAATGCAGGTCATTTTCCGTCATACCCGCCATGACATGAGACATTTGATCATAAAAGCGGTCAAAATCGTTTCCACGCAGAAAACGCACCATTTTCACTTTTAAGCTTTGCTTATCAATATTACTATCTGGGAAGTATCCCATGCTCTGCTCATAGGCATTAAGATGATCTTCTCTGATCTTTTTAAGCATTTTTGCGCGAAAGCTATCCTTTGCCGCGCGGAAATTGTTTAGAATCTTCTCGCTGCGGCTTGCAGCTGCTACATTCGCTTCTAAGTCTACTCTTACGCCTACTGGGAAATTGCTTACAGCTACAGCGGAGACTGCTTCTTCTCGAGCTCGAGGAAGATTAGGCTTTAGAATAATGGTTTCCAAGGGACCACTTGGCCCTGGACCACTTAATTTTAATTGACTTGCCATATTTATTATCCAAATTTAAAAGATAATAAAAATTATAATATAACATTAAATAAAAGTAAATATTATTATAATTATTTACTAACTGGTTGAATATAAGGCGTTTCCTTTCTGAAACAGGAAATTCACATTCCGTAGCCTCATAGGGATCTGCTCCTTTCCCATTTCATGGGTCATCATTAGCTCTGTTGGAGTAAAACTTGCAAGCTCTTCTGGAAAATGGCTAACCCCATATCTTTCAGTGACATCTGTTACCCAGAGGCCTTTAATCTTATTGAGCAGAACCTCTTTAACCATCTTATTATTTAGGAGCTCTCGGATTTTTTCCGCTGTAACAGATAAGGGTGACTCTTGAGGTTTAAACAAGGAAACGTCAAAGCCTGCTTTAGAGAGGGCAGAATAGTAGCTTTCTGCGGGGGAGACACAATGACAATTGCGGGCATCAATGGGATCCCACCACGGAGGACAGGTGTGTACAATATTGCGGTAATCGGTCGGAAATTTAGTGACGAACGTATGCCATAGGACTTGAAGATCTAAATCGTTTAGAGCGCGCATCAAGCTTCCATAGCTAGCCTTCTCTTGCGTTAGCTGCGCAATGAGATTTCTCCTCTCCTTTGATTGTAGATATTCGCCTACCACATTCCAAAGCGGCTGAGTCAATCGACTTTCTATTTTAAAACTCATCGTAAAACCTCCTTTTTTAATTAGATGATGATATCCCCCCTTGCAAAATAAGAAAAATTAATCTAATTTATATTTAACATAAGAAATGCTAATGATTAACCTTATCTACTTAAAATACTTCTGCGATGCTGTCAAATATGGAAGTGTTTCTGAGGCGGCTCGGCTAAATTTTGTCACCCAGTCTGCGATTAGCCAGGGGATTGTGAAACTGGAAGAATCTCTGACCACTCCCCTCATCACCCATCAGCCTAACTCCTTTCAGATCACTCCGGAAGGTCAGGCGGTCTTTAAACACGCTAAGGAGATCTTTGCTCAAGTCAACTCTCTTCATGATGTTTTGCAAACCAAAAAAGAGGGCCACCTCGACTTTGCCTGTCTCCACAGCTTTTCCATTGGCGTGCTTCCAGCTGCTCTTAAACGCTTTGCGCAAAAATGCCCCCTTGTAAAAGTGAACTTCCAGCTAGGACGAGGCCCGGCGGTGTCTCAGCTGTTGAAAATGGGACTCATCGATTTTGGAATTGTGCTAGATGATGAACATCTTTTAGGTTTTGAAAGAAGAGAGATTTACAAGGGAAATTATCGACTCTTTGTTTCGAAAAAAGTCAAACCAAAGGCGCGCGAAAAGCTGGGTTTCATCATCGCTGAGGAAACAAAAGAGACAGACAGTTTAAGAAAATCTTACCAAAGAAAATATGGGAAAGAGCTGCCCATACAGTTGAAGGTAGCCAGCTGGGAAGTCATTGCGAATCTAACCGAACAGGGACTAGGCATTGGGCTATTCCCCGATTACGTGGCTCTAAATAAAAAACAGCTTGTAGAGCATGAGTTGGAGCTTGATCCACTCCCCTACCATCTAGACGCTGTGCACATTAGAGGCACAACTCTGAGCAAAAATGCCGAGCTCTTCCTCACCCTCGTTCAAACTGCGTTTGGTTGAGCATCCGTTTGAGGCTTAAGCAGCACCCACTTTTCAGTTTGTGAATCCTCATCATCTGAAACATCAGGGATCCACTACACGAGCAGGCTGTTGTTCTGCCGCAGTAGAATCTTGCATTTTGCACCCCTCGCTCAGCCTGAGAAGAAGATAGGGGAAAGGTGGGTTATTAGACCCTAACTGGGTTTGTTCCAACAACTGTTGATGATCGCTGTCTAACCCGTGTGGGTACAATATTTGTATCTTGAGCAGGTTCATTAAGCTGCTCTTCTGCGGCGCGAGTTACCTCTGCGATAGTTTCTTTTGCGAGATTTTTTAATGCCAGCTCGGCTCCAAGCTTTGTTGCGAAAATGGCAGCGGGAATGTTTAAGATGCCAAAGCCTGCTACGGTGATGGTAACCCCAACGGTTGACGCAATGACTCTTTGTTTGAAGGTCATGCGATTCCATAATCCGGAGACCATCCCTTCAGTCCAAGTGATTCCCACCTTCACTCTATCTGGTGCGATACTTGCAATGAGAGCTCCCCCTCCGGCAAACCAGGGACAAGTATAAATGGAGGCAAGACCTACAGTAGATCGAACAAAAGATAGAGATCTTTTTTGGATCTCACCTGGAATTGAAGCTCTATTATAGAGGCTAACGGCACCATCTCGCACAAAAGTGGCGAAAAGATATGCTTGATCGACATAACTATGTGATTGCGCTGCGGCTGTTGATTTCACAGACATCTTTTTCTCCATTAAGTCAAAAAAACAGTCCAGGATACTAGCCTTCTGTATGAATTTTTGGAAAACAAAAAAAGTTCTAATGGAATTGGATTGATAGATAAGGTGCGCCATTATATAGCGGAGCATAAGGAGGGTCCGATGGACTTTTGGGCACTAGCAGTTCTCTGGTTTTTTCTGGCCCTTGCGGCCGATTTCATCGCTCTGCGCCTTAAAATCGCGGTCGCCCTCTCGGAAATTCTGCTCGGTACGCTTGCCGCTTTCATCATTGGCTATTTTCTGCCCAGCTACTCCAATTTAGGCGCCAGTGAAAATTGGATCTCTTTTTTGGCCAGCAGCGGAGCCATTTTGTTGACCTTTTTGGCGGGCACGGAGATCGATCCAAAGATCATGCGCCAGCAGTGGAAAGAAATTTCTGTACTAGGCTTGAGTGGATTTTTTGTTCCCTTCTTTGGCTGTGCCGCAGCGGCTTATTATTTATTGCATTGGTCTGGTCCAGCAAGCTGGCTCGCAGGTGTTGCCCTATCTACCACCTCTGTCGCCGTCGTCTATGCCGTGATGCTGGAGCTCGGATTAAACCAGACAAAATTTGGAAAGGCCATTTTGGCCGCCTGCTTCATTAATGACCTGGGCACGGTTTTAGCTTTGGGGTTAATCTTTGCCCCTTTCACAGAGCGAACCCTCATTTTCATTGGCGTGAGCGTCGTTGTCTTAGCTCTACTACCCAAACTCACAGCTTTTTGCTTTGCCCGCTTTGGCAAACGCCATTCAGAAATGGAGCTTAAATTTCTTCTTCTTTTTCTTTTTGGACTAGGATTTCTAGCCTTCTGGTCGGGAAGTGAGCCTGTGCTGCCAGCCTATTTAATGGGTATGCTTTTGGCGACTGTCATGGAAAAAGACCACATGCTGATTAAAAGGGTTCGTGCTCTGACCTTTGGCTTTTTGACCCCCTTTTATTTTTTGCGCGCAGGCTCCTACGTCTCACTCCCCTCGCTCCTCACAGCGCCGCTTGTCTTCATCGTCTTATTCGCAGCAAAAATGGTCACAAAAGCAATTGGCGTTTACCCTGCGGCAAAATGGTCTAAATACCCAAAAAAAGAGGCCATTTATACGACACTTCTCATGTCCACAGGCTTGACATTCGGTACCATCTCCGCGCTTTATGGCCTCACGCATCATGTCATCGACCAGAGTCAATATAGCTATCTTGTGGCCACAGTCATTGCCAGTGCAGTGATTCCCACCATCATCGCCAACGCCTTTTATCTTCCTAAACATTTGATCCTCAGAAAGAAAGAGGACAAACAGCCCGAATTACCGGCATAAAAAAAACCCCAAGTGTTTAGCACTTGGGGTTAATAAATAGGTAACAATTATTCAGCGTGTTCGGCTTCCATTTGTTTAGCAACAGCAGCGATCTCTTCTTTCTTGTGATTTCTTAAAGCGAGTTCAGCACCGAGTTTTGCGGCGAAGATCGACGCAGGGATGCTTAAGAGGCCAAAACCAAAATAGGTGATGGTGATCCCAGCGGCAGCAGCTCCGAAACGCTGTTTGGGGCTCATGCTATTCCATAAACCAGTGATTGCGCCTTCTGTAAAAGTCACAACTTTTGACATCGTGTCTGGAGCAACTGCAGCCAGACCAGCGCCAGCAACTGCTTGACCAGGAAAGAAAGAGATAGAGGCAATGCCGACGGCCGCTCTTGTGAATGCGAGCGCCTTTTTTTGGACTGCTCCAGGAACAGAGGCTTTATTATAGAGTTCTACGGCTTTATCTCTAGCGCATCCTAAAAATGATAATACTGACATAATATTTTTCCTACGTTACTAATGTTTTAAACATGATAATTATAATTATTTTATTATTATTATGCAAATGAATTATACACATTAAATTAATGTTTATGATGTCAATTTT
>JADMIO010972863.1_pt1 | contig 16602 bp, 13 predicted proteins | sample 8958161 | NCBI WGS metagenome assembly JADMIO01 (sample SAMN16585339, study PRJNA669376) | soil metagenome | isolation source: Crop rotation soil | place: USA: Cullars Rotation, Alabama | collected 2011
AAATGAGCGAGCTATTTCGCATCCCGCAGCGTCTAATTACCGGGGAACCTCCCAACAGGACCACCTGGATTTCAGGCATATAATGGAACTCATTAAGACACCATTCCATGTTGAGCTCGTAAGGGGAACGCATATGAAGTTTCGTGCCCTCCAGCTCGTGGCCGCCCTACTGTTCTGCTTGGCGCCGTTCGCCGTGGCACAGAGCAATGATAAGCAGGGATCCACTAGTTCTTCCAATAGCAGCCAGACAGCAGCTCCTGACACTCAAGCTCCTGTAGCAACAGGGCAAGCGCCGCCGGCTGACATATCCTCAGTCGCAGACGATAGCCCAGCGCAGAAAGACACGAAGGCCGATAAATCCGACAAAAAGGATCAGAAGCAAGCCGATAAGCATAGTGGCGGCAAAGAGGATGTCGACGCGATCGGCAATCGGAACATGGGCGGAAAAGGACTGGGGAACTGGTATTCGCTGGAAAAAGAAATTGCGATGGGGAAGCAATTCGCCCAGGAAGTCGAATCCAGCGTGAAGCTCGTACAAGATCCGGTCGTCAACGAATATGTAAACCGCGTCGGACAGAATTTGGTTCGTAACTCCGATGCACGCGTACCTTTCACCATCAAGGTCGTGGATTCGGACGAACTGAACGCTTTCGCCTTGCCGGGTGGATTTTTCTACGTCAACTCTGGACTCATACTCGCTGCTGACAATGAGGCTGAGCTGGCCGGAGTAATGGCGCATGAGATTGCTCACGTGGCCGCCCGCCATGCCACTCGGCAGATGACACGTGGCCAGTTGGCTAATTTTGCTTCAATCCCGCTGATCTTCGTTGGAGGCGGATTGGGATACGCTATTCGCTCAGCGGCTGGTCTAGGACTACCCCTGACATTCTTAACGTTCTCTCGCGGGTTCGAAGCTGAGGCGGACTATTTGGGCCTGCAGTACATGTATAAGACAGGCTACGATCCGCAGTCGTTTATCTCATTCTTCGAGAAGATCCAGGCAAAAGAAAAGAAAAAGCCTGGCAGCTTAGCGAAGGCATTCTCTACTCATCCGCAGACGCCAGACCGAATCGAGAAGAGCCAAGAGGAGATTGCTAAGGTTCTCCCGGCCAAGGACACTTACATCGTCGATACCAGCGAGTTTGACGATATGAAGGCTCGTTTGGCTGCAATCGAGAACAAGCGCAAGATCAACGACGACAAAGACAGCAGTCGTCCCACCCTGCGCCGCGTCTCGAACGACAAAGACAAGCAGGGGAGCGATAGCGGCAAGACGGATGATGATCGCCCAACCCTCAAGCGTCGTGACTAACAGCATTTCGAAACTAACAAGGCCTCGTGAAAGCGAGGCCTTTTCTCTTGCTCTCGCACCTTGAAGGCCTGCCACTTTTTGTCGGAAGTGATAGACAAGTTTGTCAACAAGCGAGAGTAGGTAAAAAAAATGGCCGAGATTAGCTCAGCCATTCTTTCAAGACCTCAAACTCCGCCGTGAAGACTATTTCGCGAACGTGTGCACTGGTTCTGCCAGGCCTGCTGGCGACTCCTTGCCCTCGGGCACAACCTTCATCGTCTGCCAATCATAGGGAAACTCACGGCCACAATCGAGACATACCACGTAAGTTCCAGTTGGAGAGGACGCGCAACTACGTTTCTGCCCCGGGCGTGACGTGATGGGAAAGCTGTAGTTCTTATGCCAGCAACCGAAGAAGAGATCCATGAACTTGCCAAACATTTGAATCACCCGTCTCTCTACTGCCGCACCCAAACTATTCAGGGAAGCTGCCTTAATCCTTAGATTCAGCAATCCAGAAAATAGTTTCTGATGGATATAAACCCAATCAACTTAACATTGTTGCAGCGCAAAAAAATCCACAGGTGTTGCACAAAGTTGCGCAACGAGATACCCGTGACGTTTTTTGTCGCTTAGATTAGGAGTCGGAATTGCTGCTTTTTGAGGAGCGGCACTTCACCATGATGGCGGACTGGATTTTCCCTCGGAGGTCGTCTGGCAATTCGTAAAGAGTGGAATCTCGGTAAATTTCGATGGTCTTCTTGGTCGTGTTACAGATGACGTAACAGTTGTGGCACCACTGGAGATGATCTTCCAATTCGGCTCGGGTACGCTGATCGATAGCGTCGTCCAGGTAGTCGGTTAATTCTTTTAGGAAGTCACGGCAGGTCACTTGTTACCATCTCCACTCTTGCGCGCCTTAAAGTATTTATTCAATCGTTCTCGTAATTGAAGCCTGGCCCGCAGGAGCCTAGATTTCACTGCCGGAACGCTCAGTTCTAATGCCTCGGCAGTTTCCTCGGTTGATAAGCCTTCAACATCTCGCAGCACAAATACAGTACGAAAGCTTGGAGGCAAGCCCTGGATAGTTCGCCCCAAAATATCTTTTAATTCTGCCTGATTGTATTGCTGTTCTGGATTCGGACTCCAGTCCGCGATTTCTCGCGGCATGCTGTCCTCTTCCGTCTTTATATCTTCGTCCAGAGATACAAACCGTTCCGGACGGCGCTTGCGAAGCTTCATTAGAGCTTCGTTCACGACGATTCTTACCAACCAGGTATAAAACTTCGACTGTTCCTGGAATTGCGCCAGATTTTGATATGCCTTAAGAAAGGCATCCTGGACCACATCCTCAGCGTCCTCTCGGTTCTGAGTGATATGTTGCGCAATTCGAAAAACGTTACGGTCGTATCGCCTGACCAGTTCTTCGAACGCCCCGATCTCCCCGGCTTTCGCTTGCCGTACTAACTGCAGCTCTTCCGTAAGAGGTTCAGGCTCGTTGACATTTTGGATGGTGGCCATCCGGCTCCCGATTCACGAAGTTTAACAATCCGTATCTATTGTAAATGGTCCCTTACCAAGAGTTGGGTGATTTTGAGGTGCCGACGATCAAGTGATCGACGGGCGATGATGATAGACGAAAGCTCTACACTTTCGTGACTCCCCTCAGTCCGTTGAACGCTGGGTGTAAGGGTAACCTGCCTTATAATCCGGAGCTTAGCAGACCTCAAATCATGCCAGATACCCGGCAAATCGCAATCGAACGGGCCATTTCTGAAGCTTTGGAAATGAGCCTTCCCGCTTTCCACAAACAGATCGTAGAACAGGTATTGACGGTCTTAGAGCCTGTTATATCTGTACCAGTCACAGAGAGCGCACAGGATTCGGCCTCTAGCGGAAGCTTTTCCAGTGAAACCCTGGATGCGGCGATTACTGCGGTCCAGTCGTCTCACTCACAGATCGACATTCTCGATTCTTTGTTGGAAGGAGTCTCGAAATTTAGCGGCCGCTGCGCACTTTATGTGACACGGGGATCGTCGGCAGTGGGCTGGCGAGCCCGCGGTTTTGAGGAGAATGAAGGAATCCGATCGCTCGCAGTCGAGTTTGACGCTCCTCTCATTGCTAAAGCGATTAAGCATTCGTCGGTCGCCGAGGGATCTGTTGATGAATTTGATCCGACATTCAGCCGAAGGATGTCCGCACCGGAGGACGATCGCGCATTTCTGGCGCCGCTTATCGTGCGCGAAAAGTGCGCTGCGATTATCTATGCGGATAGTCAGGGGGCAGGAAGGGTCGACCAAAATGCCATCTGGACGCTGGTTCGATTTGCGGGTCTTTGGTTAGAGATCGCGCCGACCCGCCGCATGGAGATTCTGCCAGCCGAAGAGCCCAGGAGCTCGGTATCTCCTACGGTCGAGACAGCAATGCCGGGCCCGGTTTTAGTGCCATCCAACAACGGCTCATCGAATGGTACGTCGCCTCAAGTCTCGTCACCCGTAGCAGAAGAGACATCTGCGGTTGCTACCGCAGTGATTTCTGGACCTGTTCCTGTGCCTTCGGCAGCTCCAACCAAAGTAAATCCCGGAGATCCAATTCACCAGAAGGCGAAGCGTTTTGCGAAGCTTTTGGTGGAAGAAATCAAGCTATACAACCAGCAAAAGGTTGAACAGGGACGAACGAACCGCGACCTATACGATCGCCTCCGCGAAGATATCGAAAAGAGCAGGGCAAGCTACGACAAACGCTACGCTGCTACTCAAGTGGCAGACTCCAATTATTTTAATAACGAGCTGGTGCGTATATTGGCTGACAACGATCCCAGTCTTCTAGGCAGCAGTTTTCCGGGATAGACTTAAGAAGTGAGTATTCGGTTCCGCGCCGCTTTTCTAGTCGTTCTTTTCTTTACCCTGAATGCGTCTCTAGCGGTTTCCGCAACCAGCAAGACCAAGAAAAAGCCTAGACCCAAAACCGCAACGACCGCGAAGTCTAGGGCTGCCCAACGAGCTGCACTGCAGCGAAGGCTAAAGAAGGTCAATCGCGCCTTCGTTGCATCCAGCAGCCTGAAGCCGATGGCGAGGCAGTTGTTTGAAAATCGCACTCCGGCTGCCTATGCAGGAGTTGAAGCCTATGCGGCCAAGCATCCTGCAGACGACGCGGGCATGCTGGCCAACCTTGCGCTCGGATACGCACATATCCTCGACAAAGACTATGCAAAAGCCCTTCCTTTCCTGAAAAAGGCGCAGCCTAAAGCAGATGAACTGGGTGACTACGTCGCATATCTGACTGCGATGTGTCATGGATCAACTGGCGATGCGGAGGCAGTGGTTGTCGATCTGCATGATTTCGACGAGAAGTATCCAGATTCGATTTTCGAACGCGATGCTGCGGTGATCCACGCTAATGCTTTGCTAGCCACCGAGGAACCTCGTAAGGCTATCTCTGTCCTTGTAGCGCATCGCACTCCCGCAAAGGCAGAGATTGAGCTTGCGCTTGGACGAGCCTATCTGAAGACCGGCGAGAATCAGAAGGCGGTCGACACCTTGAGGCATTTGTATCTGACGATGCCGCTTTCAATGGAGGCGGATACCGCGGCGGGGGAACTCCAGAATGCGGCGGCCTTCACCTTCACTTATCAGGAGAGAAAGGCCCATGCGGATCTTCTGTTGCAGGGAAGGCGTTATCGTGACGCGATTGCCGAATACCGCGTAATCCAGGATCAGGCCCCCACCGCTGACGATCGAGTAAAGCTGGAAGTTACGATTGGAGTTGCCTATTTTCGGGCAGGTGACAGTAAACAAGCTCGAAAGATTTTGGAAAATGTCATTGTCGCCGGCGATAGCAACGCCCAGCGTTTAAATGTTTTAGCGGAAATTGCACGCTCCGACGGCGACGAAGATCGGATGATTCAGACCATCTCCGAATTGCGCCAGGCAGCTGCAACCAGCAACTATTTAGAACGAAGCCTGTTGTCGGCAGGAAACTTTTATCTGTTAAGGAAAGACTACGACCGAGCGATTGATTTTTACCGCGAGCTAGCTCAGCGCTTTCCTAACGGCACCAATGGGCACTACGCGAATTGGAAGGCAACTTGGCTGAACCTGCGCCAGGGAAGAAATGAAGAGGCACGAAAGGGCCTGGAAGATCAGATTGCCCGCTATCCCGATTCCGCCGAGATCCCGGCTGCGCTTTATTGGCGAGGCAGGCTCGCCGAAGAGAAGCAGGATGTCGAGAGGGCGCGGGCTTACTACGACAAGATTACTGACCGCTTTCCAAACTACTACTACGCCAACTTGGCCAGAGAACGGCTAAATCAAGTTGGCGAAGGAACTGCGATTACCGACACGCTGTTGGGCAGGATTGTTCCTGTTTCAGCGCCGATGCGCGCCTTCTCACAACCTCCCGCAGACAATCTTCAAGTTGAAAAAGCTATGTTGTTAGAGAACGGCGGCATGACCGACTTCGCTATCCGCGAGTTGCAGTCGGCGGCAGCCAACGGCGGGGCATCGTGGGCGACTTCGGAAATCGCTCGACTCTATCAGGATGGCGGAGGATACCATCGTGCTCTCAATTACATGAAGCGTGCAGTACCAAGCTACTTTGCTTTGGACTACGCAGCTCTTCCGCGAACCTACTGGGAGTATCTGTTCCCTCGCCCTTACTGGACTGATTTAAGGAAGTACGCGGCGCAAAACGATCTTGATCCGTTCCTGGTTGCTTCACTTATTCGCCAGGAGTCTGAATTTAACCCCGCAGCTATTTCCCGGGCGAACGCTCTTGGACTCATGCAGTTGCTCCCTGCGACGGGTCGAGGAATGGCGAAAGAACTGCGGGTCCGTTTTCAGACCGAACAGCTCCTAGTTCCCACTGTCAACATTGAGTTCGGCACACGCTATTTCAAACATCTTTTGGACGAGTTCGGTGGGCAGGTAGAGTATGCGCTAGCTGCTTATAATGCGGGCTCTGATCGCGTGACAGCTTGGCTCGCAGATGGAAAGTATCGCGATACTCACGAGTTTGTGGAGTCTATTCCCTTTACCGAAACTCGTGAGTACGTTCAAGCGATTATGCGTAACGCGGTTGTGTATCGGAAGCTCTACCGCAATCCATAACCACAGCTGTCGTCAGTGATCGTGGTCAGTCACTAGTTCTTCGGAATGTCAGCATGACCAACGCGTTCTAAGGCTGCTGATTGGTTGCACTGCGCGTTGTTGTAGTCCGCTGCGGATTAGCCGCAACCCAAAGTGCCGACGCTCCCAATCCAACCAGGGCTCCACCCCCTAAGCCACTGTTGCATCCGCAGACCGTCCAACCCAGTCCGCTACCAAGAGTTGTGCCGGAGGCGACGTAGGCCCAATTCTTCCAGCCGCTGAGGTTGTCCCGGCGATTGCTGTGCATATACGCAAGAGAAGCAGCTCCAGAACCCACTAACAACCCTTTTGTTATGTCATTGCCTCCACCGACGATAGCTCCTACACCGGCGCCCACAGCAGCACCCCCGACAACCGTGAACAAATATTTAAAGCGCTTCGGGCTAACGCCTTTGAGATCCTTGGCCGTTGTTTGTGGATCTGCCGCGAGGGCTGGCAGACTCATCGTCGAGATAAGAGAGATTGAGAGTAAAACTATCCAGATTTTACGCGCCGCAAACATGTGTTCTCCCGCACTTTCGAAGTTGGAATGCGGCTTTGGATGGACGACTTGCAGGAGAAGATGTGCGATTTCAAAGTTCGCTGGGTCGAATGAGATCGTTAGCACTCGTTAGCGCTAAAGGCGTAAAGAAAGGCGTATGGTGGCGTTGGCGGCACTCAGCTGACGGTTTTGGTAGCAGGTGCTTTTGAGAAGAGGATCTCTGACATCAACAAAAATGCGCCTACAACGATTGCACTATCCGCGACATTGAATGCGGGCCAGTGGAAACTTCGCACGTACAATTCAAGAAAGTCAACAACTCGTCCTGCAATTAAACGGTCCCACAGGTTCCCAATTGCGCCGCCAAGGATCAGGGACAAAGCAACTCCAGTTGTCCAATGAGCGTAATTACTCCGCCACAACAACACGACGACCACTGCCAAGGCCACGATAGAGAAGGCGATCAGCACCACCAACTTCAGGGACGAAGAGGAGTTCGCAAAAAGACCGAACGCAGCGCCAGTGTTCTCGATGTGGGTGAGCTGAAAAAAACCAGGGATAACACTAATCGTGTCGTGAAGAGTAATGTGGCGCTGGACACCCCATTTAGTAATGCGGTCGAGAATCACAATCGCCAGCGCGATAACTACATGCCACTTCCGCGACGAGGGTTGGGTCGTCACTAGGCCGTTACGCTCCTCGCTCGATTTCGTGGAGAACGGCGCTACAGCGCTCGCAGACGGTTGGATATGCGGGATCCTGGCCTACCAACGTGGAATAGTTCCAACATCGATCGCATTTTTGTCCTGCAGCCTTTGCGACCTGAACGTTTAATCCATGAGATCCGTTGCCGCTAACAGATTTAGCCAACGTGACAAGGGAGACAATAAAGACGTAGCGCAGCTGATCTTTATATTTCTCTAGGACGGTATACATGCTCTCAGGCGCTTCAAGTGTGACCTGAGCCTCCAGGCCACCACCAATCAGTTTTTCCTGGCGTGCCAGCTCGAGCGCCTTCAGTACCTCTTCACGAGCTTTGAGCAGGATGTGCCAGTCGGTGCGCAATGTCTCTGAGGCTGTCTTGGGATTTGCGATCGCGTTGTCATCCCAGAACAATGAAAGATGAACGCTCAAGGGACGATCCGTCGCCGTCGGCATCTGCTGCCAAACTTCCTCCGACGTAAAGGTAAGAACTGGCGCGATGAGACGAACTAGCGTTTCTCCAATTCTCCAAAGCGCGGTTTGAGCTGAACGACGTGGTTTTGAATTTGGTCCCGCGGTATAAAGCCGGTCTTTTACGATATCGAAATAAACGGCGCTTAAATCCACCACGCAGAAGGCAAGCAGCTGCTGGTAGACCTTGTGATACTGCATCTCGTCGAACCACTGCCGCGCGGTCTTTGACGCCTCAAGGGTGCGCAGCAGCATGTACTGGTCCAGCGATTCCAATTCTTCAAACGGAAGGGCATCTTTTTCCGGGCTAAACCCGTTCAGATTCCCCAGAATATAGCGAAAGGTGTTTCGAATCTTTCGGTAATTCTCAGCGACACGTTGGATTAATTCTTCCGAAGCGCGGACATCTTCTCTGAAGTCAACCGAGGCTACCCATAGGCGCACAATTTCGCCGCCGAGACGGGTAGCGATATCGACCGGGTCCACTACATTGCCAAGCGACTTCGACATAGCGCGTCCGTTGGCATCCAGGGTCCAGCCGTTGGTCGCAACGCCCTTGTACGGAGCGGAGTTCCGTGATCCCACAGCGCAGAGTAGGGACGAGTGAAACCACCCGCGGTACTGATCTCCGCCTTCCAGATACATATCCGCCGGCCAGGGATATCTATTCTCGTGCGATTGCACGGAGAGGTAACTCGATCCCGACTCGAACCAGACGTCGATGATGTCCATCTCTTTTTTAAAAGATGTACCACCACATTTTTTACATTTCTGGCCTGCGGGCAGAATCGCCGCCGCGTCGCGGTTGTACCAGGAATTCGCCCCCTCCTTCGAGAAGAGCTCAACCACCGCGTCATGCACCGCTGGATCGTTTACAACTTCGCTGCAGCCTTCGCACAGAAATACCGCGATAGGGACGCCCCAAACACGCTGCCGTGAAATGCACCAATCAGGCCGCGTCGCGATCATGTTCGAGATGCGCTCTTCGCCCCACGCTGGATCCCATTTCACTTTTGCGATTTCTTCCAGCGCTCGGTTTCGCAAGGTCGAACCGCCGATGGAAGCCTCCATGGAGATGAACCACTGTTCGGTTGCGCGGAAAATCACGGGATTGTGGCAGCGCCAACAATGTGGATACGAGTGTTCGATTTTTTCGGAGTGGAGAAGAACGCCGCGAGCCTTTAATAGCTCGACGATGAGCGGATTGGCCTTAAAGACAGGAACGTTATCGTATTCCGGCAGACCGTTCTTTAAGCGACCGGCCTGGTCCACATTGCAGGTCAGGTCGATCTTGTATTTCACGCCGGTATAGAAATCGTCTGCTCCGTGAGAAGGTGCGGTATGCACAGCTCCCGTACCTTGATCCATAGTCACGTAGTCCGCGATTACCCCGAGGATCTGGCGTTCAAGAAAAGGATGCGCGAACGTTGCATATTCCAATTGCTTTCCAGGAAATCTCGCTACGACATTTGTATAATCCAGGCCACAGTTTTTAACGGTAACTTCTGCGAGCCGCTCCGCTACAACAAAAACCTCGCCGTTTGATTCCAGCGCTACATATTCCTCAGTCGGATGGAAAGCCACCGCCATCGAAGCTGGCAGGGTCCAGGGAGTTGTCGTCCAGATAATGGTAGAGACCTTTTTCCCACCCAAAGCAGGATTAACTTTGGCAGCATCGCTGGTAAGAAGATATTTCACCCAGACGCTCGGGCTGGTGTGATTTTCATATTCAACTTCAGCTTCTGCGAGAGCGGTTTGGTCGTGGATGCACCAATACACCGGGCGTAAGCCCTTATAAATTGCGTTTTGCTTGAAGAAGTCAAAGAGCGTTCTTACAACTACCGACTCATATTGCGGCGTCATGGTGGAGTATGGTTCGTCAAATCGACCAAATACTCCAATACGCTTGAATTGCTCGCGCTGCAGGTTGAGAAATTTTTCCGCATATTCGCGGCAGGCCTGCCGCACCTGCAAAGGGTTCATCTCGCGCTTCTTACCCTTGAGGGCTTCGTCCACCTTGATTTCAATCGGGAGCCCATGGCAATCCCACCCGGGGATGTATGGTGCGTCGAAGCCAGCCATGGACCGGGTTTTTACGATGAAATCTTTCAAACATTTGTTGAGCGCGTGTCCCAGGTGGATCGCACCATTTGCGTAGGGCGGACCATCATGCAGGATGTATTGAGGGCCACCTTTTCGGGCTTCACGAATGCGCTCGTAAATGCCCATCTCTTCCCAGCGGGCCAGCATCTTCGGCTCGTTTTGAGGCAAGTTCGCCTTCATCGAGAAGTTTGTTTTGGGCAAGTTGATGGTTTCTTTAAGCTCGAGCGCCAATTCTTGAATCTCCTAACAAGTGCGAAAAAACACAAAAAGATCGCCCAATCATGGTTGCAGTACAAGCAGGATCTGGGGCTACGTTGTTCATTATACGGGACTAGCTGTCCCTCACCGATTACTGTGTCCTCACAAGTACACCCCCAATCAGTTTTGCTTTTTGGTTATTTTTCGCATCGAATATCAGGACAGATAGTTATGGGGTTTAAGTGGAAGTAACTTTGATGTATCTGGACGATTTTCGATATTTGCGGCCGCAGGGCTGCCGATTAAACTCACCGCGTAGTCGGTTACAGAAACACCTTAGTACACACAACTCAAACTTAGGCATCGCGATTCACATTATCAGTAAGTGGTTCGCTACCTTTCGAAGTAAGACCCGCAACTTGTGGTTCTTAGTTGCGTTTGTGAAGTGATAAGCGGTTGGCAACGAATGTGCATATATTCTAATACGCTGACCTTAAGAAGGCAGCGGAGCCGAGGACCAAGATAAAAAGGTATGGCAAACCAAGTTTTGACACCTCCGCCCAGCGTTGAACCGAATGTTCGGCAGGCACGTCAGCCAGAGATCAACTTTCTCCTAAAGCAAAGCGATTTCGATGACTCGCTTTTTAAATCGCTGCGACGCCAGATTCATGAGAAATTGCATCCCGAGAAGCTGCCGCCCCTGCAGCTTACCTCGAAGCCAGTTCGGGTAAAGAACATCTGGGGAGCCTACGATTACAAAAAGGGCGGGGCGACTGGCTCCATCGTAGTTCACGGAATCGTGATCGGAGCGCTGATTTTTGTCTCGATTTCCGGGGCTAGAGTAGTAAAGAAAATTACGCAGGATTCGGTCACCCTTGTTGCTCCCGACGTTTCGGAGTATATGCCGCTTTCCAATAAGGCCCATGACACATTGGGTGGCGGTGGCGGCGGCGGTGACCGCGACAAAATCGTCGCGCCCAAAGGTAAGCTTCCAAAGCTTGCAATGGAGCAGATCACACCTCCAGCAATGGTCATTCGAAATGAGCACCCCAAGTTAGCAGTTGAGCCAACTGTAGTAGTTCCTCCGCAAATGAAGTTGCCCATGGCAGCGAATATGCCAAACCTTGGAAACCCGATGTCGGCGATTCCATCTGGACCGCCCTCTAACGGCACAGGTTCCGGTGGAGGTATTGGCAGCGGCAGCGGCGGCGGAGTGGGAGTTGGAGCCGGTCCCGGCGTCGGCGAAGGTCGTGGCGGTGGATATGGTGGGGGATTGTTCAGGGTTGGAGGAGGAGTCTCAGCTCCTAAGGCTCTTTTCACCCCTGATCCTGAGTACTCTGAAGAAGCCCGCAAAGCGAAATACCAAGGCGTCGTCGTTTTATGGTTAGTTGTCGATCAAAACGGACGGCCACAGCAAGTGAAGATCGCCCGCAGCTTAGGCCTTGGTTTGGATCAAAAGGCGATTGAAGCGGTACGTCAATGGAAGTTTGAGCCCGCTTTAAAAGATGGTAAGCCAGTCGCCGTGCAAATTAACGTTGAGGTCAACTTCAGACTTTACTAGCGAATTCACTGTTCTGCTCAACAGTGGGACGGGAGGGCTGCTGAGTGACTGACGCAGCCATCAAGCCAAAGGGAGAGGTCAACCAGCCTCTCCCTTTAACTTTTGAGATTTAGAGAGTTTTTAGGAATTGCTTCGCTTCGGTCAATCGTGGGAATAGCTTCTCGTCCGCCTGAAATTGCGGCCCGTGTACACAACGGCGACTACCTCTCAGTCTCACAGGATGCTTTAGGTGAAGCATCTCGTGATAAACCAGATAATCTAAAACAAATCTCGGAACCCTCAGATCGTCGAAGATTCGGCTTATCACGATTGCATTATGAGCTGGATCGTAATGGCCAAGGATGCGGCGCGAATGACTCTGACTCCAGGTCATTTGTGGACGAGCTAATAAACCATGGAAGAATCGCGCATTTAGGTCCTCGAAGACCGAATGCAGATCGTAGACATTTCCCAATGGACCTTCAATTCGCTTTCGCCCTCGCACAGCACGCAGTAGATGAGCTTTTTCAGTGATGCCTCTACTCCCTACGTAGCGTCTATAACGGGCAGATTCCCTGGCATCGATGGGTTTCCGGTAGAGCTTGGCAATCAGAATGTGCGCAATGGAGTAGAGCACCTCTTCTGGCGCTCCCTCCAAAACATCTGAGATACGTACAACCAAAGTATTTTCACGGAGCCGGATGGTGTTATTCACGTTCGCGAAAGGGAAGAACTCGACTTTCAGATCTGGCATTGAAGATCGCGGCCGAAGCTCCCGGTATGCGCTCTGAACGACCTCGATGGGGCCTGTATTCACTAAGTCAGGTTAGCATGCAAAGGAAAAGGACCGGCGGTTGCCGGTCTCTAAAGAATCTCTTTTCTAAATGGATATCGATCTGATGAACTACCTGGAAACTAGCTCCGCTTCTCTTTCGTATGCCCAACGCTTCACGGTAGGAGCGACTTCTTCAGGTTTCACTTTTGTTTCTTTTCGCCAACTCATGTAGCGAGCATAGCCTTCTTCAAACCCTTGAACTGCGTTATCCAGCGTTACGGTTTTCATCGCTTTGAATGGCCGGTCGGAAAGGAACGTCTGCGCCAAATCGCGTGCAGATCCCTTGGGCGCTCTCATCGTAGTCAACCATGAGGGCCGAGCTAAGCCGGTCGAAGGCGAGGTTGCAAGTGTGGCATTTGTACCATCTTGATAGCGGGTGACAAATTCAATCCATGGACTGGCTTTGGGATGTTCGAACAAATTCGCAACCGCGGAATCCTTCGAGCTGACCATAAGACAAACTTTGACGCCCGGCATAGGATTGACCGAGTACGTACCAGCATCCATAAAACCAATCATTTTTAATTCCGAGATCATGGTTGGAACAGTGTTGTCTTTCCAGGGTTCAGAGCTGAGACGATGAAGAGATACTGAATCAGGCTGTCCCGACACAGCGGCTTCCCCAATCTTGCTTAGGGCCGCCCGAGAGACGCCTCGCAGTAAAAAGAAGCTCAGCAGCTTTTTGCCGAATAGCTTCCAAAAAAAGAGTAATGCTCCAAGTATGAGAATTGCTTTCATCGTTGCCGTGCCGCCAAGGTTCAGCGAACTTTGCAGGTAAACGGGCCAGCTCACAAGGTAACGAGGGTCATTGAACTTCAGAAGCACAGCTAAAATCAGTGAGTTTCGTTAAGAAGAGTTGCTACTTCGTGAGGGTAGCGCGGCCCTTCCAGCGTTTAGAGAGGGCCGGAATGATTGCCCCACCGAGGTTTGCAAGGTTCGCATCCGGAAGTGGAGGACGTTCGCTGCGGGGGTTCAGCCCCCGGATTAAAGAGGCCAAAAAGCGCATGCGGCTCGACATCTTTTCCCGGAAACTGTACGCCGTTTGGGACTTCTGGACCTGCATAAGCAGAACGGTTACGTCATCAGCCGAAAGGTTTTCTGGGTAACGATCCCCTATCTCTGCCAACAAATGTTCCATGAGTTTTCCGGGTTCGATCTCCCCCATCAGGCGCAGAATACGCAGGAGGCCATCTTCGCCTAACATTTCGCCGTTAGCGTCGTAAGACTCGATGAGCGCGTCCGTATAGCTCAAAATCAGATCGTCCGGCTGCAACTCCACATCGAACTGCTCATATTCTGTTACGTCCATTAGCCCAAGTGGAATATTTCGAATCGGAAAAGGCGAAGCACCTTCTTCAAAGCTGAGGAACTGCCATTCTTTTTTTTGCGCACGATAAAGAAGTGGACGGGGATGCCCCGCATTGCAGATGCTCAGACGCCGATTCGGCCCAAAGTAGGTAGTTACTATCGCCGTCGCAAAACTGCCAGCTTTGGATAGACCCTTGAATTGCAGATTGAGGAGCTTCACAAATTCAGTCTGATCGAGGCAATTCACGAAGCGGCGCATCAAGGTGCGGAGGTCAGCAGCCGTCGACGCGACTACGCTTCCGTGTCCTGCGACATCTGCCAGCAAAAGTCGGCTGATGCGTCCGGTAGCACAGCTGGAGGCGTAGTAAATATCGCCGCCCCGCTTGGATTCTCCGTAGGGACGGCTATAGACCCAGGCCTGAAGTCCTCCAAACTCGAAGCCACGGGTGGTCATCTCGTTACCACCCCAGACTTCCATGCAGGTCATGCGCGGGATATTTTTATCGCTCACAGGTTGAAATTATGCTCCTGGCGGCAGGCCATTGCAGACTAAATTGCCCAAGTAACAATACGGCGAGGATCGAGATTTAGATTTACCGCAGCCAGAAGATATTATTTTTTTTCTTTTGCTGCTTTGGCTGCTTCGTTTTGTTCTTCAAGTGTCTGCCGCGCGTCGGTGAGGCTGAGTTTCACGGCCTCCATAGCGTCTTGAAGGGCAAATCCGAAATCGTGTGCATCCGTGAGTGGGGAATTCGCACCTGAGATTGACCGCCTCAATCCTTCGAGACGGGTCTCGAATTCTGATTCACCATCTACCACAACTTTGAGAGGCTTTCGTAGATCGGTATGCTTAGTGGAATATTCATCGATGTTGTCGTCGGTCTCGTCGACAATCTCGCGGAAGTCTTCCAGAAGATCGTGGATCTTCTTACCACGATTCTCAGCTTTCGAGTCCGTTCTGAGCTGATCGATGTTATCGATCCGAGTGCGGGCAAATTTGATAAGCAGCGGGATGCGCTTTTCTGGCTCTTGCGCAAAATCACGAATTTGATCGCTCTCCTCGGGTGTAAGCGGGTCGTGCCGCTGCGCCACCCCAGAGGAAGTTGCGATAGCGACTAGGAGAAACAGAAGCTTGCATCGACCCACGGCTAACCTCACTTCTTTTGGAACATGCGATCAAGGAGTTTGGTGCGCGACTGTTCGATTCGTGCAAGGAGCGGTTCAATCGGGGCGCGATCTTCAAAGGCCACGGAACGTCTAATATCCTGACCTCGAGCCGATAGCTTACGTAAAGCAATCTCAGCTTGCTTAAGCTTCTTTCCGCTTCGCATCGCCTCGTCAGCCGCCTTTTCTGCCGAATCCACCGATTCTTTGATCAACGACAGCGCTTTTTCACTATTCCCGACGTCATATGACTGATTTGCCAATTCCATCTGCTGCCGCGCGACCTCGGTATAAAGGTCCACTTGCTTGCCTTCATGGGCGCTTTCGGCCTGAACCTTTAGCTGATCCAAAGTTAGCTTGTCGGCCGCTGAAACGGTGACCGACGCCACAAGAAACGCAAATAAAAGAGCCTTGAGCTTCATCGTTTACTCTTTGGATCGATCGCAATCAATCGATGGCGGGCCTGAAATTCCTGGTCGGGCAGGGTTCCGTTCGCCACTTCCAGGAACTTCTTGTAAGACTCCGTCGCATCTTTGTAAGCCTTCAAATTGTCGAAAGCAGTAGCTCGCAAAAAATAAGATGCGGGCGTCTCCGCCAGATATTTAGAACGCGCGTCGAGTGCTTTTAACGTCAGAGGGTAGTTCTTATTCTCAGATGCAGCAAAAGCAAGATCCCAATATGCTTCGCCAAAACTCGGTTTGGCGTTAACTGCGCGCACAAATGCATTTTGAGCCTCGGTGAATTGCTTCGCTCCCATCAGAGCTCGCCCATACTCGACTTGCAACTCAGCATTTTGCTGATCTTTTAGAGCCGCCTGCCGAAGATAGGGAAGTGCTTTATCGAATTGTTTCTGCTGCAAGTAGAGTTTCGCCAACTCGTATTCGGCTGCAGGATCGCCGGGTGATAGCTCGATCCCCTTGGCTAGCTCTGGCAATGCTGCGTCGTATTTCTGCTGGGCTGTCAGCAATCGCCCAAGCTGAACGTGCGCAGTAGCATTCTGGGGATTAAGCTCAATGTATCCGCGAAGCGCCTTTTCGGCTTCAGGCCAGCGTCCCATCTTGCTGTAAGCGTTTACTAGTCCAGCCAGTGCCTCTGTAGATTTTGGATCCAGCTGTTCTGCTATCTTGAATTGCTCTGCTGCCGCACGGAAGTCGTTTGTCTGCTCCAGAAGTTTTGCAGCTTCCAGATGAGGCATCGGATTCGAAGGCGCGAGCTCTGCAACTTTGAGATACGCAGGTACTGCCTCGGCAGGTTTCGATTTCTCCAGAACCTGAGCTAGAGCAGTCCATGCCCGTCTTTGGTTTTCTTGCTCGTTGCCAGTAGGTTTTAACTTTGTTGCGGCTCGAAGAAACGCCTCGGCTT
>JADMIO011718052.1_pt1 | contig 16601 bp, 11 predicted proteins | sample 8958161 | NCBI WGS metagenome assembly JADMIO01 (sample SAMN16585339, study PRJNA669376) | soil metagenome | isolation source: Crop rotation soil | place: USA: Cullars Rotation, Alabama | collected 2011
CCCCGCCGCGCCCACCGCGCAGCGCCACGCCGGACCCGCCCCACGGTTCCCCTACATCGAGGCGACCGCCGCTCGCGTGAACCTCAAACTCGACCAGGAGAAGACGCCCTTCTCGCTCGACCAGGCCGAGTTCGCTCTCTGGGAGCCCGAGTCCAACCAATGGCGCCTGCGCGTCTCCGCTCGCCCGGTCCGCACCGATACCTCGCCCTCCGAAACCGGCGTCTTCCGAATCGAAGGTACGCTCGGCTCGCCCAACCAGACCGCCCCCAACCTCGCCGCCACCCCAATCGACTTTCGCGGCGACTGGCGCGAGGCCCAACTCGGCGGTCTGAGCCAGTTCGTCTCCGGCTCCGACGCCGGCCTGCGCGGCGACATTGAGGCCTCGTTCACGCTGCAGGGGCGCGTCGACCTCAATACCATCACCACCAACATCTCCGTCCGTAACGCCCGCCGCGCCGACTTTATCCCGCCCACGCCGCTTGCGCTCGAGGCCCGCTGCCAGGCCCAGGCCTCTCAGACGTTCCATGCGTTCACCGGCATCGCCTGCTATTGGCCGCCGCCGGACTCCGCCGAAACCAGCACCCTCATCATCGCCGCAGAGGTCCCCGACGTCCGCACCCCGGACACCGCCTCCGTCCGGGTCACCCTTCCGGCCGTCCCCGCTTCCACCTTCTTCAATTGGATCTCGGTCGCCACGCGCCACCCGCCCATCGGCCTCGCCGGCCCTGGCATCCTCTCAGGCGGACTCCTGTGGGGTCTGCCCGACGCCAACACGTCGGCGGTCCCGGGTCTCGCGCCGAGGCCATCCTGGACCGGTGAACTCGAGTTGTCCGGCGGCTCAGTGGCCCTCGAGGGCCAACCTCCGGTCGCCCTTGGCGACATCATCCTGCAGTCCACCCAGGCCGCGCCTCCGCCGACGCATTCTCGACACGGAAAGGCCGCCCCGCCTCCTCCGCCGCCACTCCACGACAGCTTCGATCTGGAGCCCGTGTCCCTCGACCTGGGCGGCAAGTCGCCCGCCGGCCTTACCGGCCACCTGGACGATACTGGCTACACTCTCCACCTCACCGGCTCAGTCCTGCCTTCGCGCCTGCTTGCCGTCGGAAAAGCGGTCCCTCAGCTCGGGGACGGACTCGCCGACTGCCTCCCCAAACCAGAGGACGCAGACGACTCTCCAGGCACACCGCAACGTCGCGTCCCCCTACCCGAAGCTCCTATCCAGGTCGATCTCACCGCCACACGCGCCTGGGGTAGCGCCCAACTCTGGTGCCCAGCCCAAACCACCGCCACCTCACAAAACCTGTCAAGTCCCCCGCTCGGTGGAAAACCGACCCAAATACCTACAAGTAAATGACTTAAGCAGAGGCATTTTGATGCAATTGAGTTATTTGCAACTTGATAGAATAGAAATAGAGGGTAAAGGAAGGCCCGGAGCGCAATCAGCGCCCCGGGCCGTTCGCTTTTGAATGCCTAAGCCTTTGAATCTAAAGGGGGGCTCCTGCTAACCCGTTTAGATCGGATACTTTGCACATAAGTCCTTTGGAGAAGGTACTTTGCGGAATTTATAGGGGGAGGGGGGTACCCTTGACCGGAGCTTCGGCGTGAGCGGAAAACACTACGCATGTAGACCGATTACACTAAGCAAATGTGAGTGTGTTATTGTGAATCTTCGCCCGAAAGGAGCGCATCTCAATAACTGCTATGGCATTCAATTGGCAAAAGCTTACCGTCAAATCGCAGGAGGCGATTCAGGCCGCTGCGTCCAACGCCGCTGAAAACGGCAACCCCGAGATTCTGCCGCTCCATCTGCTCGCGGCCCTTCTCGAAGACCGCGAGGGCATCGTCCTCCCGGTGCTGGAAGGCGCGGGCGTTCCCGCCCAGCAGTTACTCAACGGCGTCAACACCGCCATCTCCAAACTGCCCAAGGTCCAGGGCGGAACGCAGCCCGGAATGTCGCAGGCGCTTCAGAAGGTGCTCGACCGCGCCACCAAAGAAGCCGACAACTTCAAGGACGAATACATCTCCACCGAGCACCTGCTCCTCGCCCTCACCGAAGCCAAAGGCGATCCGGTCCGCGACGCACTCGCCGCGCTCGGTGCGACCCACGAGTCTGTCCTCAAGGCGCTCACCAGCGTCCGCGGCTCGCAGCGCGTCACCGACCAGAACCCCGAGGCCAAGTTCCAGTCCCTCGAGAAGTACGGCAAGGACCTCACTGACCTCGCCCGCAAAGGCAAGCTCGACCCGGTCATCGGCCGCGACGAAGAGATTCGGCGCGTCGTGCAAGTGCTCAGCCGCCGCACTAAGAACAACCCGGTGCTGATCGGCGAACCCGGCGTTGGAAAAACAGCCATCGTCGAAGGCCTGGCCCGCCGCATCGTGCACGGCGACGTCCCCGAGATCCTCAAGGACAAGCGCGTCGTCGCCCTCGACCTCGCCAGCATGATCGCCGGCGCGAAGTATCGCGGCGAATTTGAAGACCGCCTCAAGGCACTCCTCAAGGAAATCGAGGACTCGAACGGCGAGATCATCCTCTTCATCGACGAGCTGCACACGCTGGTCGGCGCTGGAGCTGCGGAAGGCGCCATGGACGCGAGCAACATGCTCAAGCCCGCGCTCGCTCGCGGTGGACTGCGTGCCATCGGCGCAACCACGCTCAATGAGTACCGCAAGTACATCGAGAAGGACGCCGCGCTCGAGCGCCGCTTCCAGATCGTGTACGTGGGCGAGCCCAACGTGGAGGACACCATCAACATCCTCCGCGGCCTGCGCGAGCGCTACGAAGCGCACCACAAGGTCCGCATCAAGGACTCCGCAATCGTGGCCGCGGCCACGCTGTCGCACCGCTACATCTCCGACCGCTTCCTTCCCGACAAGGCCATCGATCTCGTCGACGAAGCCGCCGCTGCGCTCGCCAACCAGATTGGCTCCGTGCCCACCGAGATCGACGACCTCGAGCGCGAGGCCACCTCGCTTGAAATCGAGCAGGCCGCCCTGCAGCGCGAAGACGACCCGAACTCGAAGACCCGCCTCGAGCAGGTCCAGCGCGAGCTCGCCGAGACCCGCGAGAAGGCCGCAAGCCTCCGCGCCCGATGGCAGCAAGAGCGCGGCGCCATTGGTAAGATCGCCGAGCTGAAGCAGAAGATCGAAGACCTCCGCTTCGAGGCCGAGGACAACACCCGCAAGGGCAACCTGCAGCGCGCCGCCGAGCTGCAGTATGGCGAGATTCCCCGCGCCGAAGCCGAACTGCGTCAGCTTACCGCCGTCGCTGACGACAGCGGCAACACGAACCGCATGCTCAAGGAAGAGGTCGACGAGGAGGACATCGCCAAGGTGGTCTCCCGCTGGACCGGCATTCCGGTTGCGAAAATGCTCGAAGGCGAGATGCAGAAGCTCGTCCAGATGGAAGAGCGTCTGCGCGCCCGCGTCGTCGGCCAGGACCTCGCACTGCAGGTCGTCGCCAACGCAATCCGTCGCAGCCGCGCCGGCCTGAGCGATCCGAAGCGCCCGATAGGCAGCTTCATCTTCCTCGGACCGACCGGCGTCGGTAAGACCGAGACCGCACGCGCTCTCGCCGAGTTCCTGTTCGATGACGAGCAGGCGATGGTCCGCATCGACATGTCCGAGTACATGGAGAAGCACGCGGTCGCACGGCTGATCGGCGCGCCTCCAGGATACGTCGGCTACGACGAAGGCGGTCAGCTCACCGAAGCCGTCCGTCGCCGCCCGTACTCGGTCGTGCTCTTCGACGAGATCGAGAAGGCGCATACCGACGTCTTCAACGTGCTCCTTCAAGTCCTCGACGATGGCCGCCTGACGGACTCCAAAGGCCGCACGGTGGACTTCAAGAACACGGTCCTCATCATGACCTCGAACCTGGGGTCTGCACAGTTGACGACCGCCTGGGCCGAAAGCGAAGAGGGCTTCCAGGACGCAACCGACCGCGTGATGGACACGCTCCGCCAGCACTTCCGGCCGGAGTTCCTGAACCGCATCGATGACGTCGTGGTCTTCCACCCGCTCAACGAGGACCAGTTGGAGCACATCATCGACCTGCGGCTGGACGACCTGCGCAAGCTGCTCGCCGACCGGCACATCACGCTGGAGCTCACGCCCGCGGCACGCAAGGCGATCTTCAAGGCCGGCTACGACCGAGCCTACGGAGCGCGCCCGCTCAAGCGAGCCATCCAGCGGCTGGTACAGGACCCGCTGGCGGTCAAGATCCTCGACGGTACCGTCCGTCACGGCGACCACGTCGTCGTCGACGCGGACAAGAGCGGCAAGCTCAGCTTCGAAGTGGGAGAACCTGCCCACGCCGGCTCAATCGCCTGAGGCTACTGTACAAACAAAAAAGCCCCACTCGCCGAGTGGGGCTTTTCTTTTCTCTCTAACGCGGCAGTTCTAACACGCCGAGACACGCCTCTTGCGGCTCCTCATACGGGAACCACAGCGCGCCGCAGAACTCGTGCGTCTGACGGTAACCGGCGCTCTCAACCTCGGCCGCCTGCGCCTGGTCGGTCACGATTACCTGCGCTCCCGCGGCGCGCGCCTCTGCCGGAGTGTTCACTGTCTGTGCAATGCCGGAGTTGCCGAAGGTGACTCGCTGGTTGAAGAAAATGTTCGACGCGAAGTACGGCTGCACCCCCACCGACCGCCCGAACCCGGCGATCCGAGTGCCCGGCGGCAGCGTCTTCAGATAGGCTGCGGTCGCGGGATTTGCGGAGGTGGGTCTGCTGAAGTCGTACGCGAACGCCCGCCAGGTCCACGGAAGCTGCAGCACGCAGACGATCGCCAAGGCCGCCACCATCACGGACTGTAGATTGAAATCCGGCCGTTCCGTCACATCCCAGGCCGCCCACAGCGACATCAGCAACGTGACCCATAGCAGGCCGACGTGCCACTCCGCTGAATAAACAAAAACGAGGAACAGCGCAAGCACCAGCGGCGGAACAATCAGCAGCGGCTGGCCTCGCCACAGCAGGTATGCAACGGTGAACAGTTCAAACGCAACCGCGAGAGGCAACGGATGAGCCACCGCAAGGCTGAGAACCCTTCGCAACATCTCGCCGAGCCGGTCTCTGCCAGGAATGTTCGTAGAGCCAGCTTGCGATGGAGAAGCGACAGCGGTCGTGCCGGCCCGGTCTGCTGGAATCGCCTGCGGCGCCGGCGATGGCGAGGGAGCAGCCGCTCGATGCGAGGCTCCCAGTGATACGGTATCGACGAGTTTGTTCAGCGTGGGTCCAACACGCGGCAGCGCCCCCAGCGTCGGCCAGATGCAGATTGCCGCAAACACAATCGACGCCACAAACAGCAGCGCCGCCGGTAGCGCATTCGAAATTCCCTCACCGCGCATTCGTTCGCGCCGAAGCCGCAGCGCGTACGGCACGGCGAAGGCGATTGCGACAATCGTGCCGTGAAGGCTCAGGTTCGCCAGCAGCGCGAGCGCGACCGCCATCCGCATGGGCCGTTGTTGCTGGTACAAATGAGCCACCAGGAATCCGAGCAGCGGGAACAGCACGTAGCTCCTCGCCACCACCGCGTACTGGTAAGCAAGAAATAATGTGAACGGCAGCAGCGCGCGCACATAGAACGGAAATGGCCCGTACCGGAGGAGCACCCATATGCCTGCAACGGCAATCGGCACGCATAGCCAGTTCAGCAGCGCGTACGGCGCGTGCAAATGCGCAGGTCCCCACAGCAGCAGGTACCAGAGCGCCGGATGTCCTTCGCGGCGCAGGAAGTGAAAAAGCAGCGAGGGAAGGCTCAGGTCGCGCGCCAGCAGCCACGCCTGCGCCTCGTCCACCCAGGGCTCGTGGAATGGGATCGCAACGCAGACCATGCAGGTGTAAGCGGCCAGCACGCCCCATTCGGCGAGCTTTTCGCGCCTGATGCGGCGTCCGGATGCGTCTGAGGGTTGTGTAGAGTCTGTCCGCATTAACTGCGGGTCCGAGTACAGGCTCTGCATGAACTCCAGTTTACACGCGCACCCAGGCGGCCGAGACGCGCCTCACCAACTCGAGTTGTGCTACGCGGCAATGGAAAGCCCCACTCCGCAGAGTGGGGCTTTCTGGTCTATGCCGTGGCCAGCACCGGGTCGAGATGGACCAGGATATCCGACCCCTTCAGCGCCGCCGAGTTGGCATCGAGGGCAAGATACGTGCCGAACGTGCAGTCGTAAAAGATCTTCACGTTGTAAGCGTCGTCGGCGCCCTGGCTGAACAGGGTCAGCGTGCTGGTCAGCTTGTCGTCCGACTTGCTGTCGATCGTCTGGCTGGTGGTGAACGTCGTGGTGGTTGTCGTCTGTGTATTTGAGCCGCCGAACAGGACTGAGAGCCAGCCTGGTTTTACGTCCGTAATCGATGTCTGCACGTGCGAGGTCGTCTGCTTCAGGTCCGTAGCGACATCGAACGTCACCTGGATCTGATCGCCGGAGGAACCGGTCCCTGAGCCGGTCTTGCCCGGCGGATTGGCCGGCACGAAACGCGGCGCCCCAATCAGAGGAGCACCCAGCGCGCGGATTACGATACTGCGCTTCGCCGTCAGCGGATCGTAGTTCAGCAGTTGCTGAATCGTATCGGGATCGAGCCCCAGCCTCGGTGCGGCCCCGCCCGCCAGCGCTGTCTGTTCCTGTATCAGGTCGTTGACGGAGTTCGCGCCCACGGCCTCGAATCCGAGCACGTGAATGCCGACATCGCCATTAATCGCCATCCACACCACGCGCACGTTCTTCATGTACACGATGCGGTCGCCAACGCCTGGCCCGAGCCCGGTCTGGGACCCGAACAGGCTCATGTTGGAAACCGTCAGGGTCATCGAGTTGTCCGTCGATACCGTCACGGTATCGGACTGCGAAGTGCCCGACGAGTCCACCGCATTCAGGATGCCGCTGATCAGCGACAGTTCCTTCTGCAACTGCGATGCCGTCTCCAGCACGGTTGCGGTGGCGTCCGCCGCACCGGCCGCACCGGCCGCCGCGCCGCCCGTCCCCACGACTGCGAGCACCAGTCCGATCGCGCCTGCAACTTTTCCGATCAGGTCTGCAGCCGAGAAAGCCTGAACCGTCTTGGTGTTTGTGCTGTTCGTTACGGAAGACGTCACCGTCCGCGACAGCGTCACCGTATCGGAATAAGTCATGGTGTTCTTCGCCTGCTTGCCTTGTGGTGGAGCGTAGACGATGGTCATCGGCAAAGCTGGAATCGTGAAGGCGCCCATGCCCAGCACCGGCGCACGCAGGATGAACAGGTTGATGTTGATCGACGGGTGCGAAGGGATGTTGATCGTCAGCCCGAACTTCGTTACCGCCGGACTCATGTTTGGCACGTTCGGAATGGCCGCGCTCGCCGACAGGCCGGCGTTGACGACAATCGCGTCGGACGTCGTTGAGACCGTCGGAAACCCTGTAATCGTCACATTCGTCGGGATGCCGAACAGCCCACCGAGATTTTCCGGAAGGTGGACGTTCCGCGCAACCCCGCTTGCAGCCGAGGTTCCATTCCCGTTTGAACCGTTCCCATTCGTCGTCGATCTGGTCACAGCGACGCCGGTCGTCGCCACCAGCCGCTGCGGAACCACATTGAACTTCAGCAGCAGATCGACCGCCTTGGTTGTCACCACGCCGACATCGACATTGATGATGGTGTTCGTCTTTGCCGGTGGATGCGGCGGGATGACGGTTGTCTGTTGGATCACCGGAACCGAGAACACGAACGTTCCCTTCGCAGGATCGATTGTCCCGATGGTGACCGTCTCCTGCGGCTGCGGCAGCGTAAGCTGCCCGGTGTTCTCAAGATTCTTAATCTGGTCGTAAGCGTCCGAGATACTGAGGCCCATGGCACACCTCTCCTCTCAATGCAAAGTGACTACGCAATCTTTGCAACGGGCCCGGGAGAGATAAGCAGTACAGCAGGGTGGATGTCGAAGCTTGCTGGGGAGTGTAGGCAGACCATCCTACACGCGACCAAGGCTGCCGCGCGCCACATATCCAAGAAATTTCGGGTGCAGCCGAGCCGGCATAACTAAATAGCCCCACTCCGAGAGAGTGGGGCTATTCAGGTTTCCGGCTGGGTGCCTAAGCGCGGATGTTCGACGCCGACTTGTCACGGGCGCGGTTCAGCAGTTCGAAGATGCGACGTCGCTGGCCTTCACGCTGCACCAGCCTGCGCCGGCCCAGCAGCAGGTCCTGCAGCCCCACGCGGCCGCACACCTTCTTGGTGTCGCGGTCGACGACCAGAAGCGTTGTGAGCCCGCTGGTCGCCATCTTCTCCACCGCCGACCGCGAGGTCTCGTCGGAGTAGATGTAGACATCGGGCAGCAGTGTCTCTTCTTGCGCGCAGTCGTGCGGCGCTACTGCGCGCATCACCTCGGCGATGCTGACGATCTCCAGCGGATCGACGCCGTACTCGCGCGTCAGGTGATAGCCGCGACGGCTCAACTTCTCCGTCAGGATGGAGCGCGGCATAATCAGCGCGGTCATGGCATATGCAGCCAGGCAGCCGAGCATCACTGGCAACATCGCCGGCAGACAGCGCGTGATCTCCATGGTGAACAGGATGGCGGTCAGCGGCACGCCGAGCGAGCCGGCCAGCATCGCCCCCATCGCGACGGCAGCCCACAGCGCCTGCTCCGGCGCGCTGGCATGTGCGGCGTGCGCGACAATCTCGCCCAGCGCACCGCCAATCATCAGCAGCGGTGCCAGCACACCGCCCGAAGTACCGGAGCCGAGCGAGAAGGCCCACATCAGCGACTTGGCGAGGATGAGCCCGAGCAGCAGCGACATCGGCGCATTCCCGCGCAACAGCTCGGCGATGTTGTCGTATCCAACGCCGAGGCCGCGCGGGAAGAACAGTCCACCCAGCCCGATGCCGATGCCGCCAATCGCCGGCCACCACATCCAGTGCACCGGCAGCCGCTCGAATAAGTCCTCAAATCCGTACATCAATCGGCTCAGTCCCGCCGCAACCACGCCGACACCGAGACCAAGCACGAGCGCCAGCACACACACGGAAGCCGATTGCTGGAATGGCATCGCCGGCATCGCGAACAGCGGGCCGGAGCCGAGGAGGATGACGCGCACCACTTCGGCCGTCACGCTGGCAAACGCAACTGGAATGAGGCTGCGCGGGCGCCACTCGAACAGCAGCAGCTCCACGCCGAGCAGGATCGCCGAGAGCGGCGCCGAGAAGGTCGCCGACATGCCAGCCGCAGCGCCGGCCACCAGCAGTGTCGTGCGCTCCGCGTCGGTGAGGTGGATCCATTGGGCGATGAGGGAGCCAAACGCGCCGCCGGTCATGATGATGGGGCCTTCAGCGCCGAAGGGCCCGCCGGATCCGATGGAGATGGCTGCCGAGATCGGCTTTAATACCGCGATGCTCGGGGGCACTTTCGCGCCGTTCAGCAGGATTGATTCAATCGCCTCGGGGATACCGTGGCCCCGGATCTTGTCCGACCCGAACCGCGCCATCAGCCCGACGATGAGCCCACCGACAATGGGCACCAACGGCATCCAGTAGCCCAGCGGACTGCCTGCGGGCCCGACCGACACAAAACTGAGCCGGTGGTAGTAGAAGATGTTGGTTGCCAGCGCGATTGCTTTCAGCAGGATGACGGCCAGCAATGCGGCTCCGATGCCGATGATGATGGCGATGCCCGAGAGCATCCACACGCGGGGCGTAACCGTGAAGTCGCGCAGTACCGAGGATTCAGACTTCATCGTTGTTTCCCCCTGAGAGCCGTGGTACGTGCGGTCTTGATGCGGTCCAGCGCGCGGATCAACTGCGGCCCGAACTCGTCCAGCTCGCGCGCGTGGCTCTCGGCAAGTGCGTCGAGCAGCCGCATGCCCTTCGCGGTCACAGACAGTACGACGCGGCGGCGGTCTTCCGGGTCTTCCCGGCGGCGCACCAGGCCCTCCGCTTCGGAACGGTCGGCCAGCTCAACTAGGCTGTTCTGGCGCAAAGCCAGCCGCTCGGCCAGATAGTTGATGGTCGCGGCGCGGCCATTCTGAATGCCTGCAATCTGCAGCAGAAGCTGGTGCTGGCGCGGGCGGACGCCGTGCTCTGCGGCGGCCTGCTCGCTGAACTGCAGAAAAGACCGGAGCTGATAGCGGAATTCGGCGAGAGCCTGCAGCAGAGATGTGGAGCGTTCGTCGGTTATGGTCACAGAACCCATAAATACATCGTAACACGATCTAATTTCACGCGCCTCTTTGCTGCGGTATTGTGGATGCGACTCCTGATAATCGCGCAAGCAGGATTGGAAGCATGAACATCCGCACTGCAACTGTCGCAGGCATCATTATTCTGGCCCTCCATCTGACAGCCGCGCAGCAGCCCGCCACGGCTCCCGCACCGATGGCCTCTGTCGCCGCCACCCCGCCCATGGGCTGGAACTCGTGGGATTCCTACGGGCTGACGATTACCGAGGACCAGTTCCGCGCGAATGTCGCCGTGCTGGTGAAACAGCTCAAGCCGTATGGCTACAACACCGCTGTCATCGACGAGGGCTGGTTCTTCTTCAACCCGGAAGACCGCCCGCACGCAGAGAAGCTGCACTACGCAATCGATCGATACGGTCGGTATGTGCCGGTTCCGGCTCGCTTCCCGTCCGTCGGCAATCCGCCGGTGCAGACGGAGACGGCAGTTGGTGTCGGACCCGGACCGGCCGCACCGAGGCTGGTTGCGACGATCCAGGCGACAAGCTTCAAGGCGCTAGGTGACTGGGTCCACTCGCAGGGACTGAAGTTCGGCATCCATATCGTCCGCGGCATTCCGCGCGCGTCCGTCGAGCGCAACCTGCCGATCGCAGACTCATCGTTCCACGCGCCGGATGCCGCCGACCAGACTGACGCCTGTCCGTGGGACCCGACCAACTGGGGTGTGAAGGACGATGCCGCCGGTCAGGCCTGGTACGACTCGCTGATCCGCCAGTACGCAGGGTGGGGCGTCGATTACCTGAAGGTCGACTGCATCAGCTCGCATCCGTACAAGCCGGACGAGATCCGTATGATCCGCCGGGCCATCGACAAAGTGGGCCGGCCGATGGTGCTATCACTGTCGCCCGGGCCAACGCCCATTGTGGACGCCGAGGAGGTCGCGGTGCTTGCCAATATGTGGCGCATCTCCGACGACTTCTGGGATTTCTGGACTAAGCCCGACCTAACCAAGGATTTCCCGCAGTCGCTGCTCGGCCAATTCGAGAAGACTGCTGCGTGGACGCCGTATACCCGCCCCGGCAACTGGCCGGATGCAGACATGCTTCCGCTGGGCCACATCGGCCCGGTGCCCGGCTACGGCAAGCCGCGCGAGACTCGCTTCACGCCGGATGAGCAGCAGACGCTGATGACGCTTTGGTCCATGGCGCGGTCACCGCTGATCCTCGGCGCCAACCTGACCGAACTCGACCCGGCCACGCTGAAGCTGCTGACCAACCGCGACGTGCTCGCGATCGACCAGCTTGCAACCCACTCAGGTCAGGTGCTGCATCAGGGACCCGTGGTAGCGTGGACCGCCGACCTGCCCGCAACCTTCCCGGGCGGCTACACGAAGGCGCTCGCAGTCTTCAACACCGCCGACGAACTCATCACCATTTCGACCAGCTTCGAGGCGTACGGGATCGATGCGACTACGTACCACGTTCGTAATGCGTGGGCCGAGCGCGAGCTTGGCAACAAGGGCTCCGTCGAGAACCTCTCGATCGAACCGCACGCCTCAGTGCTGTGGCTGCTGAAGAAGTGACCCGATCGCAGGAGAAAAGACCTGAGAGCCGCTCGAACCTGTGGAAGGGTGTCTGATTCGATTGGGGGCAGTATGCAAGCAGTTCTCTCCGGCGTGATCGTTGCAATGCTGTCCGCCCTGCCGGGATTCGCGCAGCAGGCCATGAGTGTGGCAGGTGACAGTTCCGCGGCGCAGACCGACTGGCAAAAGGCAGCCGGCGGACACATGCAGTTCGAGGTAGCGTCGGTGCGGGTGGACACCGGCGAGTTCAAGCCGCCCAGCTTCCCGCTATCGGCCGACGACTCGTTCACCGACACCGGCGGGCTGTTCCGGGCCGACTTCCCGGTTATCGTGTACATCCAGTTCGGATATAAGCTGGCGCTGACGCGGGAACAGACGAACGCCGTGCTGGACAAGATGCCCGGCTGGGCGCGCTCGGACAGGTTCCTGATTGAGGCTCGCGCCGAAGGGCATCCGACCAAGGACCAGTATCGCTTGATGGTTCAGTCGCTGCTGGCTGACCGCTTCGGGCTGAAACTCCATTTCGAACCGCGCGAGGTGCCGGTGTTTGAGATGGTGCTGGCCAAACCGGGAAAGCTCGGACCGAACTTGAAGCCGCACTCGGAAGGCCCGCCTTGCGAAGGCTCGACATTCGATTCGATCAAGAGTGAAGCCGAAGCGAAGGTCTTCCCGCGTATGTGCGGAGCGTTCGCAGCAAGAGATTTGCCGGATGGCAACGTGCTGGTCGCGTCTCGGAATACCACGATGGGACTGATCGCCGGGATGACCGGTCCGGGCTTCGACGTCGGCAGGCCCGTGCTGGACAAGACCGGCCTCACCGGCCGATATGACTTTTCGCTCCAGTACTCGATAGCGGCGAGCCGGGCTGCGCGGGTCGCCTCACCGGACGCCACAACGCCTGCGGGCACGCCCTTCCAAGAGGCGTTGCAGGAGCAGCTTGGGCTGAAGCTGCTTCCGGGCAAAGCGGTGCTGCAGCTTCCGGTGGTCGATGCGCTGGAAAGGCCTTCGGAGAATTGATGGAACGAAACGGCAGCGCGGTTCGTTAATCCTGCAGGACTAAGGAGTCCGTATGAAAGCTGCGGGATGTATTGTCGTCGCACTTGTTGGGGCCATGGCAGTGCACGCGCAACCGTCGGCGCAACCGGCCGAGAACCCTTGCGCAGCCCGTCCGCAGGTCAGCTTTGAGGTTGCGACCATTAAGCCCAACGATGCATCAGCTCGCTCATCTTCGATGCACTTCGAACGGGATGCGATGACGTCGGCCGGTGTCCTGCGGCGGCTACTGCTTTTCGCATACGATCTACGGGATTTTCAGGTGACAGGAGGGCCGGACTGGGTGAACACCCAGCCGTGGAAGATCCAGGCGAAGATTGATCCACCGGAGCCTGACATGAAGAGCCTGGATGAACCCGGCCTACAGGCGCTGCTGGAACGGCTCCGCCAGAGAGTGCAGTCCCTGATGGAGGAGCGATTTCAGTTGAAATGTCATGCAGCCGTGAAGGAACTGCCTACGTATGAGTTGGTGGCTGCCAAAGGTGGCGCGCGATTGAGCGAGGCCGCACCGGGTAAGAGGCAGCACTCGATCTCCTCTAACGGCGTTCGTGGCAAAACGGATCTGGATGCGACCGGGATTACGATGGCCGAACTGTCGGCAAGGCTCTCGAGCGAAGTAGGCCGTACGGTTACGGATAAGACTGGCCTCGCGGGCCTGTACGACGTGCGGCTGAGTTGGACCTCGGCGATGGCAGCGTCCCAGGACATCGATGCCGGCTCCGCCCCGACCCTCTTCACGGCGCTCGAAGAGCAGGTTGGCCTGAAGCTGGTGCCGGCGCGAGGGCCGGTGCAGGTGCTGGTCATTGACTCGGTGCAGAAGCCTTCGGAGGACTAGCGCGAGCTGACCCGGCGGCTGCGCATCCGTCGGGCACCGGGCGAACTGGTCAACACCCCGTCCGACGCCGTGCACGGGTTCCGAAAGACGAGCGTAGCCGATGTTCGGGTGCTGATTACCTGCGCTGCATCGCTGGCCGGATTCTTCGAGGAGGCCGGCGTGCCGGCGAGCAGGCGGCACACCCACAGCTGCTGAGATCGACCGCGTGCTGACCGTCGCGCGGAGACATGGGCAGCGGTTCCTTGCCCGCGGCTAATTCCTGCTAAGCTTTCCGGCGTGGATGCGCTTGGGATATCGCCGGTCGCGCTGACGTCCATGATCATCGCGGTCAGCTTTGCCGCTGGGCTGAACGTGTATGCGACGGTGTGTTCCCTGGGGCTGATGGCGCGGTTTGGTTGGATTGCGCTGCCGGGCGATCTGGGCGCGCTTGGCGACACGTGGATTATCGCTGCCAGCGGCGCGCTGTTCGTCGCAGAGTTTGTGGGCGACAAGATTCCAGCATTCGACGTGGTGTGGAACGCGCTGCATACGTTCGTGCGGATTCCAGCGGCGGCGCTGATGGCATATGCGGCGGGTGCGAATCTAACGCCCGTGCAGAAGCTGCTGGTAGCGCTGGTCGGCGCGCTGGTTGCGGCGATTGCGCACAGCTCGAAGACAGCGGCCCGAATTGCAGTTACGCCCAGTCCGGAGCCGGTATCGAACATCGCGCTAAGCACGGCCGAGGACGTTGCGGCGGTCGGATTGACCTGGTTTGCGACGCATCATCCGGTCGCGACCGGCGTAGTCGTAGCAGTCATCGCGGCCGGGCTCATCTGGACACTGCGGTACACGATCGTAATGGTGCGGCGCTGGTTCCGCGGGTCTCCGAGGCCCGTCGGAACGGCCGGATTGGCGCGGCCACAGAGGTGATAGCCGTCACAGAAAGCCGTGGCAGGACGGGGCGATAGTACCCAGTACGAGGTATCGGAAGAACGAGCCTCCGGCAACATCGTCGCTCTGGCGTTGAACCCGCCTGCCGTGGCGAATGTGTCCTGCCCCTCTTGATCCGCTGCATGGCGGCGAACCTGCCGCCGGACTGGATGCGCGAAGGGGCCCTGCAAGGACACATGGCACCGTGAGCGACTGATGGGCGCACCGCCAACGCCATGGCTTGATGCGCCCAACCAGCGTACCAACGGTCAGACCGGGGTACGCTCCGATGAGCGCATTTCAAGGCACAGCCTTGGAGCGCTCCGACAGCGAAGTGCGCGATGCGGGAGGCAAAGCCCGAACCACCACGGGACCCCGCATCGCGCAGGGGCTGGAGGCATGCCAGAGCGGCCACGACGCCGTTCTGGCTTTTTTGTCTTGCAGCGGGGCCGCGGAGCAACGTGATGCCAGTCACAGCCACACTGCGACAGAGGAACGATACTTCTCTCCAGTCGGTATGAAGCGCCTGTTTCAACTCGTAACGCTGCTGGTCATCGCAATCATGGCGACACAGCCGGCGCTTGCTGCGTATGCGGTGTGCGGAGCTTCCAGCACGCGCCACGCCTGCTGCCAGCACTCAGCCGTCGCACCGCATTCCGCGATTAATGCCCTGCCGCTGAGCCCCACCGTCGGCCGCGAGTGCTGCCCGCTGCAGATGACTTGCGCAATTCCCGACGCCTCCCGGCAGGCCTCCGCAGTACCCATCACGAAGTCCGGCGACGGCACCGCGGCAATCGTAGCCGTAGCGCCGGTTGCGCAGCCGTCACACGCCGCGCCGCCCGTCGCCGCCTCGGCGCCTGCTCCACTCGCCCGATACGTCCTGTTCCGAGCCTTCCGAATCTAGATCTCCTCTGCATCCGAGAGCGCAATCCTGCCGCGGCACATCGCCGCCGGTAAGCTTCGATTTCCTCACCATGCAACAGGAGAACTACCATGAACCGCACTACGTTCCGCACCCTCAGCACACTTTCGCTTGCAGCCGTAATCACGCTCGCCGCCCAGGCGGCAACCCCGATTGACAAGGCCTCCACCGCGCTCACCGACCAGCAGGTTCAGGTGCTCGTATCCAACGCGAAGACCCCAGCCGACCACGCCCGGATCGCCGGCTACTATCGCGCCAAGGCCGAGGCCTACACCGCCGAAGCGCAGGTCCACGCCCGTATGCTCGCGGACTACAAAGCCGACGCGACAAAGGTGAGCAGCAAGAACTACGCCATGACCATCGGCCACTGCCAGTCGCTCGTCCGCGATCTCGAACAGAAGGCCGCCGCAGCGCAGAAGCAGGCGGAAACCCACGAGCAGGCGGCCGGCATCACGCCTCCGGCTCCCGCGCACGACATGTCCACCATGAAGATGGACGGCCACTCGCACAACTGCTGCCCGGGCAACAAGTAAGCCGCAATCGCCCACACAAAGCCCCACGCCATCTGCGTGGGGCTTTTTCTTTCCGCCGAACTCATCGGCTCAGAACAGGCTGTACTTGCGCGGCATTTCGATGCCGAGGTGCTCGTACGCAAGCCGGGTGGCCACGCGGCCGCGAGGCGTGCGGTCCAGGAAACCGATCTGGATGAGGAAGGGCTCGTACACCTCTTCGAGGGCATCCTGTTCTTCGGCGAGCGCTGCGGCGAGCGTGTTCAGGCCGACGGGGCCGCCGTCGTACTTCTCAATGATGGTGCGGAGCAGGCGGCGATCGAGCTCGTCGAATCCGTGTGCGTCGACTTCGAGTAGTTCCAGCGCAGCCTGCGCGGTTCTGCGGTCGATCATGCCGCCGGCGCGCACCTGGGCGTAATCGCGGACCCGACGGAGCAGGCGGTTGGCGATGCGCGGAGTGCCGCGCGAGCGCATGGCGATCTCCGCGGCGCCATCCTGATCGATGGGCACGCCGAGGACTTCGGCGGAGCGCGATACCACGAATCGCAGCTCATCGTCGGTGTAGAACTCAAGCCGCAGCAGGATGCCGAAGCGCGAGCGCAGCGGCGAGGAGAGCAGGCCCGGGCGCGTCGTGGCGAGATCGGAAG
>JADMIO011319591.1_pt1 | contig 16600 bp, 14 predicted proteins | sample 8958161 | NCBI WGS metagenome assembly JADMIO01 (sample SAMN16585339, study PRJNA669376) | soil metagenome | isolation source: Crop rotation soil | place: USA: Cullars Rotation, Alabama | collected 2011
GACAACTTGTCCACGTGGAATTCTAAGCTTAGGATCCCAATGTGCTGGAAAGGTGTTCGTCGCGCTCGTCGTCGCGAAGCACCCACGACGACGTGGCGCTCCTGGCGAGCATGAGGGCCAGCGCGTTGATCTGCTCGTGCAGAATCCACCACACCAGCGCGATATGCAACGCGGCCGAGAGCACCACGGCGATCGACCAGTCGAATTGAACCCAACGACGACGCATGCAACCAGAGTATCGGCGTACTCTTGCTGTCGATTATACGCGGGACGGGCAAAATCCATTGCGAAGGGAAGAAAAACCAACAAAAAAGCCCGAAATCCGCTGTTTCATCAGCGATTCCGGGCTTTGCATGCGACCGACTGGAGTCGAACCAGCACGAGTTGCCTCACTAGAACCTGAATCTAGCGCGTCTGCCAATTCCGCCACGGTCGCGGCGAGGGGTGGAAGATACCCGACCGGCCCTCCGCGTCAAGGGATCGGTTGCATCGGCCGGGGGGCGGTCTATGATCGTGATGGATGTCGAAAAAGGACAACGAGAACTTCGCGCCGCGCATCAACAATCGCCGGGCGCTGCACGACTACTTCATCGAGGCCAAGCTCGAGTGCGGCATCGTTCTGCAAGGCTCTGAGGTGAAATCCCTGCGTAAAGGAACGGCCCAGCTGAACGACTCGTTCGCCCGCGTGGAGAAGGGGGAACTCATCCTCCACAACTGCCACATCGACCCGTACAAAGAAGCGACACTCTTCAACCACGAGCCCAAACGCGAGCGAAAACTGCTCGTCCACAAACGCGAAATCCGCAAGCTCGAAGGCGAACTGAAACTCCGCGGCGTCACGCTGATCCCCCTGGCGATCTACTTCAAGGGCGGCCGGGCGAAGGTCGAAATCGGCGTCGCCCGCGGCAAGCAACAGCACGACAAGCGCGAGACGATCAAACGCAAAGAACAGGACCGCGAACTGCGCAGGGCCACCATGCAACGAAGGTAAGAGTTTTTGCCACAGATGGGGCACAGATTTACACAGATAAAACAAAAGAAAAATTTGCATTCATCTGTGTTCATCCGTGCCCCATCTGTGGCTAATTTGATTTCAGGAAAGTTATGGACAACAGCAACCCCGAAACCCCAGCACCCTCCGACTTCATCCGCGACATCATCGCCGCGCACAAGCAGGAGGGGGCATACCAGGGCAACATCATCACCCGCTTCCCGCCGGAGCCGAACGGCTATCTGCATATCGGCCACGCCAAGAGTATCTGTCTGAACTTCGGCGCAGCTTCGGAAGTCGGCGGACGCACGCACCTGCGAATGGACGACACCAACCCCGTCAAGGAAGAGCAGGAGTACATCGACGCCATCAAGGCCGATGTCCGCTGGCTCGGCTTCGACTGGGGCGTGCACATGTATCACTGCTCCGACTACTTCGGCCAGATCTACGATATGGCCGTCGTGCTGATCAAAGCCGGCAAGGCGTACGTGTGCGATCTGTCCGGCGACGAGATCAGCAAGACCCGCGGCACCGCAACCGTGCCCGGCAAGGATAGCCCTTATCGCAATCGATCGGTTGAAGAGAACCTCGACCTTTTCGACCGCATGCGCAAAGGCGAGTTCCCCGACGGCGGCAAGACGTTGCGCGCCAAGATCGACATGGCTTCGCCCAACTTCAACCTGCGCGACCCGGTTCTCTACCGCATCCTGCACGCTCCGCACCCTCACGTCGGCAGCAAGTGGTGCATTTACCCCATGTACGACTGGGCCCACGGCCAGTCCGACTGGATCGAAGGCGTCACGCACTCCATCTGCACGCTGGAGTTTGAGAATCACAAGCCACTGTACGACTGGTTCCTCGAAAGCCTCCAGGCCGCCGGCTTCACACCCACCGGCAGCGCCAACGGCGGCCAGCCCGTCGCGTATCGACCGACGCAGTACGAGTTTGCCCGGCTCAACCTCACCTACACCATGCTCAGCAAGCGCAAGCTGCTGGAACTGGTGAAGACCGGCGTCGTCAGCGGCTGGGACGACCCCCGCATGCCCACGATCATCGGCTACCGCCGCAAGGGCTACACGCCCGAGGCCATCCGCAACTTCGCGTACGAAGTCGGCGTCACCAAGTTTGATGGCGTCATCGACATCGCGCGTCTGGAGAACGCCTTGCGGGCCGACCTGAACAAGCGCGCCCCGCGCCGCCTGGCGGTGCTCAACCCGCTGAAGGTCGTCATCACCAACTACCCCGATGGCCAGACCGAAGAACTCGACGCCATCAACAACCCCGAAGACGAATCCGCCGGCACGCGGAAGCTGCCGTTCGGCAAGGTGCTGTACATCGAGCAGGACGATTTCAAGGAAGTCCCGCCGCCGAAGTATTTCCGCCTCTTCCCCGGGCAGGAGGTCCGCCTCCGCTACGCGTACTTCATCAAGTGCACCGGCGTGGTGAAGAACGACCAGGGCGAGGTGACCGAAGTCCATTGCACCTACGACCCCGCCACCCGAGGCGGCGACAGCCCCGACGGCCGCAAGGTCAAAGGCACTATCCACTGGGTCAGCGCCGCCCACGCCGTCGACGCCGAGGTTCGGCTGTACGACCACCTCTTCAACAAGGAAGACCCCGAAGACGTCCCCGAAGGGGCAGACTGGAAAGCCAACCTCAACCCCAACAGCCTGCAGGTGGTCAGCGGTGCGAAACTCGAACCCTCGCTCGGTGAGGCGAAGCCAGGCGACAAGTTCCAGTTCGAACGGCTGGGCTATTTCGCGGTCGACAAAGACTTCAAACCCGGCAAGCCGGTGTTTAACCGGGCGGTGTCGTTGAAGGATGCTTGGGCGAAGGAGCAGAAGAAGAAGTAGGGAGGGCGATTGAACACGTTAACGCGAGATCAGATTGCTGCCGCTCTCAGCTCTTGGCCGCCCGAGCGGCTATGGGCTGTGCTGCTTGGGCAAGGGCGCACGCTGCAGCCGTTTTGGTCTCGCGCGACAAGACTTTTTGCCGAACGTTCGCAGCTAACTACGGAGAAGTGCGAGCGGTATCTAGTGGTGATCGAATCTGCATTCGATCGAATGGATGATTGGCGGACTAAGCGGGTTAAATATGTCCGAGCGCGTCGCGACGAGATTGACAGCGCGATCAGCTTCCTCCGAAACCGCGCATTGGACCGGTCAATCGCGACACTCCGCATCGCGCCAGTCGCACGCAACGCCGCGGGGGCACTTCGCGGCCTTCTTTACATTGCTTGCAATGACTATCGGGAAGATCAACTTGCCGAACTGACTGCCGGGAATCTGTTCGACCTAGCATCCGTCCGAACCCTCTTTCCGTTCGATTTCGGAACGCTGGCTAGTTTTAATCGTGGAATCAATGAGCAACCGGGTCTCGATCCGTTCGTCGAGAGCCTCAAGCGTGCGGGAAGTGAACTACACATCGAGCAGGAAGTCTCGGCGCTGATGGCCGAGGTTGCGAAGCTGTGGGTAGACGTTGAGAATCCGCCAAAGTGGGAATTGCCGGAGCCGGTTTGGGCCGAAGAGATCGGCCCGGTCAACGCAAAAGCGCACTTTACGGCGGTTAAGGCGTTTCATCGCCCCTCGAGTTCATGATCTTATCGTGGGAGTATGACGTGCCCGACCCATCCCCCTCCTCATCCTCCGAGATCGAATCGTTGAAAGCCGCCTACGCCGCCCTCAACCGGAACGACATGGCGGGGTTCGTCGCGATTTTCGATCCGCAGATCGAGCGGATCGAGCCGCCGGGGGTTCCGGGGGGCAAGATGTTTCGCGGGCTCGATGCCGTGACGCCGCACTGGAAGCGGTCGCGGGACAACTGGGCCGAGGGATCGTGCGAGCCGCAGCGGTTCATCGTTGCCGACGCGGAGAAGATCGTCGTGGTCGCTCACGTGCACGTGCGGCTGAACGGCCAGACCGACTGGCTCGACGGCGACGTTACCGACGTCTTCACCTTCCGCAACGGCAAGGTCGTGCAGTATGTCACGTTCATCGACGAACGGGCGGGAATGGAATTCGCCGGCGTGACGACCGCCGATGGAGCTGCGTAATCTTGTAGGGTGTGCGTCAGCACTCCGTCGTCTGCTCAACAGGGTGTGCTGAAGCACACCTTACAAAATAAACCCATGTTCCAACGACTCCGCGATTGGTGGACCCTTCACTCAGCTTCGGCCCATTCGCCGGAGTATGACCAGGCGATGGAGCGTCGCCTGCCGGGCTTCCTGGCAATTCAGGCGGCACAGCGGCGGGATGCGGAAGACCGCCGGCGTCGTGAGGAAGCGTGGTGGCAAAGCGTGCTCGCGATGCAGGCGGCCGGTCGCGTGGACGAGGCCGCGCGAGAAACGCAGGCGAATATCGAGCAACTCAGCCGGTTCGTGCTCGATCCGTTTGAGCGGCTCGGCATGCTGTACGCCCTCGAAGTCGACCGGCTCCTCACGTTGCATGATCGCCCGGCCGCCGAGGCGGCGGCGCGGGAGGCGGTCCGCTGGATGAGCATCTGGGCGTCCCATTCCACCTCCGGCGGCGAAGGCACCGCCCGCTCGCGGGCAATGGCCGAGATGGAGAAGGAACTTCAGCAGAAGCTCGTGGCCGGATAATGCAGTAACATAGGGCCGGTTATGGCCTGCTGTTCGATTTACGCCGGCAGGCAATTACCTGCCCTACGAGATTGCCATGCATCGCTCGATGCGGGCCAGCGTCTTCTCCCGGCCCAGCAATTCCAGACTCTCGAAGATCGGCGGGCTGATCGTGCCGCCGCTGACGGCGACTCGGATCGGCTGGGCGACTTTGCCCAGGCCCAGCTTGGTTTGCTCGACGTACGTGTTGACGGCGTGTTCAATGTTCGCGGCTTTCCAATCGGTGACTGCGGTGAGCAGGGGGAGCAAATCCCTGAGCACCTGCACCCCCTGGCCATCGTTCTTCTTCAGCACTTTCTCGACGGCATCGGGCTGGTAGACGATGTCGGCATCGGGTGTGAAGATGAAACCCGACGTTTCATCGACCTGCTGCAACGTGCGGAATCCCTTTTTCATCTCCAGCACTTTCGCGAGATCGACATCGCTTGCGCGGTTGAGCGGCGAACCAGGATTAACCGACAGGTAATCGCGCAGGCCGACCAGCAATCGCTCGGGCGTCGCCGCGGCAGCGAACTCGGTGTTGAAGCTCTGCAACTTCTCGCGATTGAACTTGGGATTGTTGGCGTTGATTCGGTCGAGGCTGAACAGCTCGACCATTTTCTCCATCGACATCTGCTCCAGGTCGCCGCCCGGACCCCAGCCTTGCAATGCCAGGAAGTTGTTGAGCACTTCCGGAAAGTAGCCGTTCTTGCGGAAGTCGTGGATCATGATTTCCGGCAGGTCGCTCTCTTTGAGTCCAACGACTTTCATCACCGCGGGCTGCTCGGAGAGGTCGAGCTGCATGGTGTCGGTCTTGATCCATGCGTCGAGGCGGTCGGCGGGCAGGCCGCTGGCGGCGGAGAGATCGGCGACCGTTTTCTTTCCGTTGCGCATCCATTCCTGGCAGCGTTTTCGGATCCGCCGGTCACGATCGCGCTTGCTCAACTTTTCGCCGGTTTCCGGATTGAGCATCACCGAAAGGTGCGCGTAAATCGGCCGCGGGTAGTTGAGGGCTTCCTGCAGCGCGATGTGGTTGACCGTGTTGAGCAGATGCTCCAGCCCGCGGAGAATGTGCGTCACGCCCGTCTCGGCGTCGTCGACCACCACGCCGAAGTGGTAGGTGGGCATGCCGTCGCCTTTGCGGATGACAAAATCCTGCACTTCGTACGGCGTCTGCACGATCTCCTTGCCGAGCGTGAGATCGTGAAACCGATACTCCTTCACCGGCATCGCAAACCGCACGACGGGCTTGCGACCCTCGTCCTTAAATCGCTTGAGATCGTCGGCCGAGTAGTTCCGCCGCCGATATAGAAAAGGCTTCTTTGATTTGGCGGCTTGTGCACGCAGCGCCTCGAGTTCTTCGCTGCTTTCCCACGCCTCGTACGCCTTCCCGTCGGTGATCAGGCCGTCAATCAGCTTGTTGTAAATGTCCAGCCGCTGCGACTGCTTCGGGATCTCCGGGTTGTCCCACTTCAGGCCGAGCCACCGCAGGTCTTCCAGCAGTTGATCGACCGCATCCTGCGTGCTGCGGGCCAGGTCGGTGTCTTCGATCCGTAGCAGGAATTGCCCGCCGGTGTGGCGGGCCAGCAGCCAGTTGAACAGCGCGGTCCGCGCGCCGCCAACGTGCAGATAACCGGTCGGTGAAGGGGCAAATCGGGTGACAATCTTGGCGTTTGACATAGAGCCCGGCGATTATCACGACGCGCGTGGGAATCGCAAGGTTATCAAGGAATTCTGCCTCTTCCGTTGGCGGCTCAGATCTTCAGCACGGTGTCTGTCGGTGGTTCGTCTGACTGAGGCGCCTTGCTCGGGACACTCTTTGGCACAAACGTCGAGTGTCGCGTTCGCGGATACAGCCACAGCGCCAGCCCCCAGCCCAGGTACACCAGCGTGCCCAGGCCCATCACGTATCGGTGTTTCCACACCGCCAGCAGCAGCACGATCAGCACCGGCACCAGGCTGCCCAGCGGCTTGCGGCCGCGCATGTAGCGGTTCACGATGTGCGGGTAGCGAATGTTGCTCACCATCAACAGCCCGCTGGCCAGTACAATCAGCGGCAGCAGGTACACGCAGAGCCGGCCGAGGATGTGAATGTCAGCTTGCAAGTCGTTTGCCATGAGGATGAACGCCGCCACCACGCCGCCCGCGCCGGGGCTCGGCAGGCCGAGGAAGCTGTAGTGGTGCTGCTCGCCGTGCTCGTTGCTCACGTTGAATCGCGCCAGGCGGATGGCCGCGCAGCTCATGTATAGTGCGCCGGTCGCCCAGATCAGGCGCGTCAGACCGAACGGCAACGTCGACTCGAACTGCGCTTTAAAAAACTGCAGCGCCAGAAACGCCGGCGCCACGCCAAAGCTAATGACGTCGGCCATGCTGTCGAGTTGACCGCCGAAGTCGGTCGTATGTCGTGCGAAGCGTGCCAGCCGGCCGTCGAGCGCGTCGAAGATCATTGCCAGGAAGATCAGGTACGCCGCCGCCACAAAATGGTGCTGAAAGAGCTTGAGTGCGATCGGATCGGATCCCACCGACAGCGAATCAAAGGCCGACACGTAAATCGCCGCGAACCCGCAGATGGCGTTCCCCAGCGTCGCCATGCTCGGGAGGAAGTACACCGACCGGATATACGCCCGCCGACCGTGCCGACGCATCCGCCGACGGCGGTGTTCCCGCTGCTCGTCGTTGTCGTCCGGATCGTCGAGCAGAATTCTCATGCCACCGCTCCCGTCGTGACGACCGGTGTGCTATTGGGCTGCGGCGACAGCGTGGCGATGACGTCCATCCCGCCACGCACCTTCTGGCCCACCTGTACCTTCGCCGTCGGGCCCAGCGACTTGGGGATATACAGCTCTGTGCGGCTGCCGAACTTGATCATGCCGAATCGCTCGCCGCGACGGTAAATGTCGCCCACCTTGGCGTCGCAGATGATCCGCCGGGCGATCAGGCCGACGATTTGCTTGATCACCGCGATCGGCTTCCCCGTGGCCGGGTCGGCCAGCAGGATCGTGTTGCTCTCGTTATCGCTGCTCGCGGCGTTGTGGCTCATCGCGTTGATGAACTTGCCCTTCTTGTACACCACCTGCGCCACCTTCCCGTCGCACGGCACGCGGTTCACGTGCACGTTAAACACCGACAGGAAAATGCCGATCCGCAAACACGGCTCGCCGATCATCTCGTGGCCGGGAATTTCGCCAATGTCCGACACCACCCCGTCGGCCGGGCTTACCATGATGTGCTGATCCGTCGAGATCACCCGCTCCGGATCGCGAAAGAACGCAAACAGCCAGATCAGCACCGGTAAAACAAGCAACGACAACGGCCACCAGATGAGCGAAAGGCCCCAACCGACGGCGATCAGCAACACCGTGCCAATCACCATCTCGCGCGTGCCGTGACGGGTTAAAGGAAGCATTGGGTTAGGCTAGATCGCCAGCGTGCATGTGTCAACGATTCAAAGCCCTGATGCGAGAAGGGCTCCACTTTCCCGCGGGACCGGATCGGCTATTATTCCCGCCATGAATAATCGCCGCTGGTACCTCGCGATACTGATGTTGGCAGCGACCTTTGCTTCAAGTGCATCGGCTGATCCGATGGCAGTGCAGTCTATGGAGAAAGATGCCAACGGACTGACCCTTAAGCTCAGCCCGGGAATCCTTCGGCTGGAGGTTTGTACCGGAAGCATTCTACGCGTTTCCTACAGCCCGACTGAGAAGATGGCTGCACGACAAGATTTCTCCGTAACCAAGCAATGGCCTGCCGCTTCTTTTGAGGTCAAAGAAGACGACAAGACAGTCACGCTGGCGACCGAAGGAATCCATGCAAAAATCGATCGAACCACCGGCGCATTATCGTTTACGGATGCGTCCGGCCGGGTATTTCTCCAGGAAAGTCCAGCTGGCGGGAAGAAACTAACGCCGACAACCGTAAACGGTGATTCAACATTTACCGTCGAGCAGTCGTTTGTCTCTCCTCCGAATGAACATCTCTACGGGATGAGCCAGTCGCAGGATGGCATCTGGAATTGGCGAGGCATTCCGATCGAACTGCGTCAGCAAAACACGCAGACAGCGATTCCGGTACTGATCTCGTCGAAGGGCTATGGTCTGCTCTGGAACAACGCGTCGCTGACCGATTTCAACCCGGTTGACAACGAAGTTCCTTTCAGAGTCGAAGACGCTACCGCCAAGAGCGATGCCGGCGGCCCTAACGCAACAGAACAGATCGATACCAATTCAAAGAAGAAAGAGCAGCCGCTGGCCGTTCACGGCGGAACGTTCACCAGTAGTGTGGAAGGGGATTACGTCTTTTTTGCCAAAGAGGGTGATCGCAGTAAATCGCTCGTCATTGAAGTGGATGGCAAACGGATTGGCGGGGTTGAAAACTTTTGGGTTCCCTATACCGCCGTTGGTGTCACCCATCTCTCCGCGGGTCAAACGTGCAGTGTTAAAATCATCGGCGGCGGGAGCAAGGTTAAGCTGTTCGCCAGGCCACTCGGAGAAACGACAACGTTTCGCTCGCAGGTCGGCGATGTCATCGACTACTACGTTTTTTACGGTCCAAAACTTGATGATGTGATTGCCGACATCCGCACCGCAACGGGCGGCACCCCCATGTGGCCAAAGTGGGCGTTCGGTTTCTGGCAATGTCGCGAGCGATATTCCAGCCAACAACAGATTCTCGACACCGTGGCGGCATTTCGCGATCGAAAGATTCCGGTCGACCTGATCGTTCAGGACTGGCAGTATTGGGGAAAACACGGCTGGGGTGCTTACGAGTGGGATAAGGTCAAATACCCCGACCCGAAGGCGATGATTGAGTCGCTGCACAACCAAAACACCAAATTCATGATCTCCGTCTGGTCGAACCCAGCGGCCGGGCCGGTCAAGGACGAATTGGCAAAAGAGAAGCTGTTAATTGGCAATAAATGGGTCGATGCATTCTCAAAAAAGGCTCGCGACATCCGTTGGCGTTACCTTGACGAAGCCTTCTTCAATATCGGAACCGACGCGTGGTGGCAGGATGCGACCGAGCCGGGTGACGACGGTAACGCGCTCAATGATGCCAAAACCTCCGTTGGTTCGGGCAATCGGGTGCGAAACGCCTACCCACTGTTCGCGAACAAGACGGTCTATGAGGGCCAGCGGCAAACAACCGATGCCAAGCGCGTCGTCATCCTCACGCGGTCTTACTATCCCGGTCAGCAGCGGTATGCGTCTGCCCTGTGGTCCGGCGACATCGGCTCAACGTGGGATGCGTTCCGCAGACAGATTCCCGCCGGTCTGAACGCTTGCATCACCGGGCTGCCGTATTGGACGACTGATTGCGGCGGGTTTTTCCGGCCCAGGGACCAGTACAACTCGGATGACTTTAACGAACTGCTCGTTCGCTGGTTCCAGTGGAGCACCTTCTGTCCGATCCTGCGCATCCACGGCTTTCAAACCGAAACCGAAATGTGGAAGTTCCCCAAGGCGTACGAAAACCTCGTGAAATACGACCGCTTTCGTTACCGCCTGCTTCCTTACAATTATTCGCTGGCGTGGCAGGTGACGGACAAAGGGTACACGATGATGCGTGCGCTCCCGCTCGATTTTCCGGCGGATGCGAAAGCGGCTCAGATCGGCGACCAGTATATGCACGGCCCGGCGTTTCTGGTCAGTCCCGTGACGACGCCGAAGGCGAAGAGCCGAACGGTCTACCTTCCCGGCGACGGCCAATGGATCAACTTCTGGACGGGCAAGAACGAGAAAGGCGGACAGGAAATCGAAGCCGACGCCCCGCTCGACACGATTCCACTCTTCGTCCGATCGGGTTCGATCATCCCGCTCGGACCGGACGTGCAGTACGCGACCCAGTCCCCGGCCGATCCGATCGAACTTCGCGTCTACCCCGGCGCCGATGGCGCGTTCACTCTCTACGATGATGAAGGGGACAATTACAACTACGAAAAGGGCCAACGCGCCCTCATTCCGATCGCCTGGGATCACAAGGCCCAGACGCTCACCATCGGCAAACGAAGCGGCTCATACCCCGGCATGGCGGCCAAGCGCACGTTCAAAGTCGTGTGGGTGACCGACCAACACGGAGTCGGCGCATCAACGACGGAAAATCCGGATGTCACCGTTCAGTACGCCGGGGATGATGTGAACGTAACGATGTCCAAGAGATAGCCCCTCAGTCGAAGTCCATGGAACTCGGGAAGGACGGGGTCGCTACGGATCAACACGCGCTTTTCCTTGGCGAGCGCTACCCCGGCTGCGTATTCGGATTGTTGATTTGAACGGCCGGACTCGGCGCCTCATCCAGCCGCGTGCGCCAGGTGTCGCGGGTGCGTTCGACTTCTTCCAGCGTCTTGGGGTATTGGTGGAAGAAGACGGTGAGGAGGTACCGCTGGTAGCCGCGCAGTTCGGCCGACGCGCGTTCGGCGGTCCAGCCGTCTTCGACGATGCGGTACACGCCGACGGCCAGGCCGACGCGGTCGAGGCCGGTGTCGCAGTGCACATAGACGGGGACTTGGCCGGTACGCTGGGCGTCGCGGACGGCCTTCATGAACGCCAGGTGCAGCTTGTCGTCGCCCTTATCGAAGAGCGGGTTGTCGGGCAGAGGCAGGTAGTTGAGGCCAAACTCCTTGGCGCGCTTGGCCTCGGACTTGTCGGACAAATTGTTGAAGTTGATGATCGTTTTGACGCCGAAGCGGTCGCGGAGTTCGCGGAGTCCTTCCTCGTCGGCCTCGGCCCCGCGGATCAACACGCCGGGGGTGACCGTGTAGACGAAGCGAACATGCTCCGCCTCCGACGGCGGCTTGGGCCGCGACGTACATCCGCCCGACGCGAACACCCATGCCGCGAGCAGCAGGCACGACAAGAGACGCGGAATCCGACAGCAGGGGAATGGACGCATAAGGTCTTTGGGCTACGGGACGACGGGGAACGGGAACTCTCGCCGGGGTAAAGAATACCTCAGGATTGATCGTCCGGCTGAGAAAAGTGGCGGGGAGGGGAATAAGTGGTCAGTTGCCAGTGGCCAGCGAATTCGGCTTTCACTGACCACTGGCAACTGGCCACTTATTTATTTCGCGTCCGATAACCTCTCGTGCTCAATCGTACGTGAGGAAGAAAAGCGGGATTAAGAAAAGCGGAAGAAAGCCGGACCGGTCCGGCCAACGGCGATCAGCACGATCGTGCCAATGACCATCTCGCGCGTGCCGTGACGGGTTAGAGGAAGCATTACGAAAGGCTATGGCGGGGGGAGGGAGTGTCAACGAGAGCCGAAGTATTGCCGGCTAATCCGGATTTCAAATCATGCCCGTAACTGCGCCAAAATTTCAAAAAACTTGTGGTCGAGGCGACGGCCGTCAATCCCATGGACAGCTCGCTCAATACGGTCTCGACTTGTGTTGAGAAGCCAAGAGCGACAGTCAACGCCTGTCTTGAGTCCGCCTGAGCGTTGAAATGCAATTGCAATCCGGGTCGCGTCTACCCGCTCTATTCCGATCAATGCTAAACTCAACGCATCCATGTTTGGTACTCCGGCATCGGCTAAATATGCCATTCGGCGAACCTCGTTGTTATATTCCAGCTGACGCAGCGTCGCCTCTTGTTCGAGAATCCAGTCAGTTGCCCATAGCCCCCAAGGCAGCAAATATTGAATGCGCGAGTAGATAACTGAAATGAGCTCCTCGAGTCGCTGTTCATATCCAGTTTCAGATTTGATTACGGTCATAGGTACGCCAGACAACCAATTGACGATAATCTCACTTAAAAACCCTCCGAGCGGTCGTCCCTCCAGCTCAGTCATGTGCTTTGCGACAGGTCCGACGATATATTTTGCTTGCTCCAAATTGAGATTCCCGCCATAGAATAGGCGACCCATCCTCTTGATCTTCCAATCTTCAAGACTAGCTACATACGCGCGAAGGGCATCGAGTGTCTCAAGGGACAGGCCTAGCTCAGCGACCATTTCGATCGGCGGGGCATTTGTTTGTGACAAGTATCGCTGAAGCGCGATTGCCTGAGTGCTGACCAACTGCGATGCAAAGTCCTTCTCGTCTGCATCCAAAAATCTGTTAGCGAATGAACCTGTCACGATGTCCTCAATTGGTGCATCTAAGCGTTCGGCCCGAGCATGAACAACACCAATTCGAAGAAGATTAACTGCGCCACGAGCGCGGCGCGAGATCGTCGGCGGCAGCTGAGGCTTTGAAAGGTCTTCCGCGTTGAATTTTCCTTCCGCTAAATCGCTTCGAAGCTCCCGAATAGCTGCGGCCAGTGCGCTTCGCACTGGCGCGAGCGTGGCCATGTCTGAATTTGTGTAGTCGCTCAGAACTGCATTGATTTTTGATAGGCCTAGCGACGGTTCAAAGAGTATTACTTGGCCTTCGCTGTCAAAACCGGGTCGCCCAGCTCGCCCAGCGATATTCCAGAATGTTCGAGGCGTCACTGGCGAGTACGAACGTGGCCGACCCTTCTCTGGCGGATCTTGTAAAGCGAGCGACTGAACAACAACTGATGAGAAAGGGAAGTTTACACCTTCGGCAAGAGTGGTCGTTGCAACCACGTAGTCGACCTGTTTGTTGCGAATTGCATCTTCTACCGACACACGGACGTTTGGGGGTAGTCCAGCATGGTGGTACGCAACCCGGTGCATAAGCAGCTCACGCATCGGCACATCCGAATACATCTCCCGCTCAAGCCGGGCATCGAGACGTTGGTGTATGTCCGAATCGACCTCCTCCGTCGTCAGGTCTTCAGCGACTTCCATTCGTTCTTGAAGGAACTCAACGAGTTCCTTAGCGATGCCCTCGCTCTCGGCCTTGCCTTTCGCGACAATTAAAACGGGGCCAGCGGGGTGTAAGAGTGTGGCTAGTTGGCAAATTTGGCGCCTGAGAGTTCCTTCGGCCTGATTCGTGAGAACGATTCGCGTGCGATCCACGTAGTTAATCACACCTTGTGCACTCGCCCCTTTTCCGCTTATTGAATAGACGCCAATTCGCATGCGAGTCGATCGATGCGGATATGTAACGGACTGTGAATCGTCGTCCATCCACGAAGCGATTTGATCTATATTTGGAGTGACCGCAGACAGAAAAATGAACCTAGTTTGCTGGCCCAGCAGTTTCCGAAGCCGCCACAGATACAGCTCAAGTAAGGCTCCGCGTGTACCGGATTCCAAGTGGTGGGCTTCGTCAATTACTGTAAGAGATACCTTGTTGAGAAACTCAGCGCCAATGCGTAATAGCAAGTCAGCTTTCTCTGGTGTCATAACCAATACTGAGGCGTTGTCGAGAGCCTTATTTTCCGTCTCATCAAGGTCCACCAGTTGTGCGCTTAGGGCCAATACTGGAAAGCGCAATGGTCGTAGAGCGAACTGCAAATTCATAGCAACTTCGTGCACAAGTGCTCGGCTCGGAACGAGGTAGATGACCTTTGCATCAGGTGTGAGTGCTAGCAACTGGATAATCAGCAAGCGTGCCAAGAAGGTTTTCCCAGATCCCGTTGGTGCTGCGAAACCCCACGATCGATTTGCGGTGTCGAGGAGACCACGGCGCACTGCCTCGGCTTGCGGCGGCAACAGTTCGGCGGGAAAACCCACGCGATGCAATAATGGAAGCAATTCTGGCGTGACAACAAGATTAGTGGCTGCTCGCGTTCGCTCTTTGAGTACCGCGTCATACGCGAATAAGTCCGTGGCACGAAAGCCGAGGTTGACGGATTCGGCAATTTGAGCAGCGATTGCCGAGACGTCTTCACGTTTCTCTGGCCGACTCGGCTCCAGGTCATGAATATTTGCTTCGAATGCAATGGCATCATCGACGAAAGCCAGTTCCGCGAGCGTTCGGACCGGTCCATTGCTCCGTACTGAACGTTCATCTGTCCCTAAGCTACGAAAGCCAGCCTCGCGGCGGATAAAGTCGCTGATGGTCTTGTCACAAGGCGTTAGTGAAATTGCGGAAGCTGCGAGAGCTGGCATTCCAGCGAGTTCATACAGGATTGCGGATCTCAGGCTTGCGGTCCGAGTTTCATCGGTTGATTGCTGCGTTTGAGCTAATACCTCTGCAATCTCGGCGGCTGTGCGACAAACAGAAGTTCTGGTTTCGCGCGACCAGGCGGGGGCGCTTGCCATTACGCCCTCAACGAAGTGCTCAAGCCTGTCCTCTGCTCCCTCCCGGATGAGCAGAGGCTGGTCAAGGCGAATATTTACAAGTGACTGACGAACGGAGTCGTAATCGGCGACGAACTGAGTCATCGCCATGACGTCTTCAATCTCTTGAAGCCGAAACATCAAGCCCCCATTTTGAGTTTGCCGTAGACGCTCTCGGCGATCTTGCCATAGTGTTCAACGCAAATCAGGTCGACCTCGAATTCCTTTTTGCTTTTTCGGGTCTGTAATAACTTCGCTTCTTCGTCGCAGTACGTGGAAGAATCAATAATTGTGAAGGCGAGGTATCTTACCGTTGCTCCCGAATATGGCTTGAGGGCAGCACGTACTTCTTCGACATCAGCGGGAGGAATGTGCGCTAGCCGTTCATTGGCAGCGGCCAGGTCAAATTTCAGATCCGATGCCGAGTATTCCCGGAGCGAATCGAAGAGCGACGAGTAGCAAGACTTATCGTGCCCGGCAGGTAAACCGTCAGCTTCAGATTTTGAACTACACTTAACTTCGCCGAAAACCAATTCGATTGGCCTGCGAGGATCGTACATGACTAGGTCCATTTTGTACGCATTGGCATTTTCCGCAGTTAGGAGTCTTAGTTTGCTGTAGAGGCGTCGGAGCCCGAGTACTTCCTCCGCAAAGACGCCAGCAACGACTTCTCCGAAGTGTGATTCTTGAAAAGACTCAGAGGTGGGCAGGCGACTGACGGTCGTTTGAAACGCTGTTCTAAATAGCCCCGCGTTCAGATCGTCAATCATGGCCTGTACATCGCGATAGAAGAAAGGGGCCCTATCGGATAGGTAATCATCTAGTGCATATCCACAGCCGGCCTCCAAAACTTCGGATTTGTGAACCAACCGGAGACTCTTCGCGCATTTTGTAACTGGATCGCGTGTTCCGCGAATGAAGTGCCACAACGGTGATGGATGAGCCCCTTTACACTGCATCTGATATGTAGGCACTTAAGTAGATCGACTTGCGAGTCAGCAGTCAATGGGACAGCAATAGGTGACACCAAAATATCCGTAGACCGTCTCGGCTTGCGAGGCATTTAATGGAGACTTTGAGCGTCGCCTTTTCCCAGCCCTTTAACCCATCCGCCGTTCGAAACTTTATTCGCTGCCTTGTCGATTTCCAGCCCTATTGTTCGTCGATCATCGTGTAGGCGGAGCACTCGGCTCGGCCCAGACAATTCAAATGTCACACAGGAGGCATCATGCCGCAGTATTTGGTGGCGATTCACCATCCGGACGATTTTGATCCGGCCAATGAGAGCGAAGCGACGATCCGGGCGATCGATGTGCTGAACGAGGAGATGATCGCGGCGGGGGTTCGGAAATTCGCGGGCGGGTTGCACGGGGCGAAGAAGGCCAAGTCGCTGCGGGCGGGGACGGGCGGGACGGTCCGCGTGACCGACGGGCCGTTCATCGAGGCCAAGGAACACGTGGGCGGGTTCTGGATCCTGGAGTGCGCGTCGCTGGACGAGGCGGTGGAGTGGGGCCGCAAGGCGGTCGTCGCGTGCAGGACGCCGGTGGAGGTGCGGGAGTTTTATGGGGGAAGGGGGGAATAAGTGGCCACTCATTCTCCGCTGGCACGGCCGAAGTGTTGGCCCGGCCATGAGTTGTGGAAGGGCCGGAAATTCGGCCATTTTTGAAGATTTTGGCCGACATTCTGTATCGGCGGCGGTAAGATTTGGCGTGCCGCGCGAGCGGTGCGGGTTTGGTCCCCTCTCCCTTCGGGAGAGGGTTAGGGTGAGGGGCAGGGCGGCGTGGTTGGCGGGGGTTTCTTCGCGAGTCGCGCCGCTTGCCCCTCACCCCCGCCCTCTCCCGAAGGGAGAGGGAGGATGCTCT
>JADMIO011276629.1_pt1 | contig 16592 bp, 15 predicted proteins | sample 8958161 | NCBI WGS metagenome assembly JADMIO01 (sample SAMN16585339, study PRJNA669376) | soil metagenome | isolation source: Crop rotation soil | place: USA: Cullars Rotation, Alabama | collected 2011
GGCGCCGCATGAGCGGCGGGAGCGGCGGGCACGGCCGGCATGGACGGGCTGCTGAAACGGCCCGGCGACATCGGAGCCGGAGCAGGCGCCGCGGGCACCGCGGCCACGCGCGGGATGGTCGGGATGCTGTCGCGCCCCGTGTCGATGCTGATCTCGCCGTACTCGTCGTCGTCGATGGCCGACGTGGGCAGCGACGCCGCCGACCGATGGGCCGGCGCCGCGGGCGGAGCAAAGGCCGGCTGGGATCCCGCCGCCGCGCCCGCGCCCCTGCGCAGGACGTCGCGAACGCGATCCATCATCGCGTTCGTCTCCCACGGCTTGGTCAGCTGGCCGTCCGCGCCAGCTTTCTGACCACGGACGTCGTCATACGGCTGCTGGCTGGAGGCGAGGATGAGCACCGGCACCGCCCGCAGCCCGGGGTCCGCCTTGATCGACGCACACAGGTCGTACCCGGAACGACCCGGCATCACGCCGTCCGCGATGACCAGATCGGGCTGGGTCCGCTGGGCCAGGGCCAGCCCCTCGTCGGCCGAGCGCGCCGCGGAGACCGTCACGTCGTCGGCGCCCGCGAACGTCATGGCGAAAGCTTTCTGGATCGTCACGCTGTCGTCGGCGATCAAGATGCGTTTGGCCATCGAACGACAGAATTATCACCAACGTCGGAGGGGGTCAATTCCAGGCCGGAGCTCGCCCTGTGCCTCGCCTGGGCCTCGATCTGAGGCATGATGCGCACCGCTTTGACCAGCTCCGACGACACCTCGACGCAGCTCCGCCTGGTCGTGAACGCCGACGACTTCGGGATGTCGCCGTCGATCTCGCGCGGCATCGTGCGCGCGCACCGGGACGGGATCGTGACCAGCACGTCCCTGCTCGGCAACTGCGGCGACCTCGACGCCGCCCGGGCGCTCCTGGCCGAGGCCCCCACCCTGGGCGTCGGCGTCCACCTGGCGCTCGTCGGCGGCAGCCCGGTCACCGATCCGGCGCGCGTGCCGTCGCTGGTCGGCCCGAACGGCGCCTTCCTGTCGCGCGGGGCAGAGTTCATCGCCGCCTGGACGAAGCGACACATCGTCGCGGACGACGTCGAGCGCGAGTTCGACGCCCAGGTCGCGCGCGTGCGCGACGCCGGCATCGCGATCGATCACCTCGACACCCACCACCACCTCGGGTTCCTGCCCGTGGTCGGCCGCTCGGTCGAGGCGGTCGCCAAGCGCCACGGCATCTCGGCGATCCGGAGCGAGATCGAAACCCCGACGCTGTCCTGGGTGACCGACCCGCGGCGCGGCCTGAAGGCGGGTGTGCTGACCGGCCTCAACTGGCTGACCCGCCGCCAGCTGGGCGCGCGCCGGCACAGCGCCCAGAGCTGGGGATACGTGGAGTCCGGCCGCCTCGACGAGATCCGCGTGCTCGAGATCATCGGCCGCCTCGGCCCCGGCACGCACGAGCTGATCTGCCACCCGGGCGAGGAGAAGACGCCGATCTACGACTACCCGGGCGAGCTGGCCGCGCTCACCTCACCCAAGGTGCGGCGGGCCCTCGGCCAGCGGAACATCACCCTCAGTCGCTGGGGAGATCTGTTTTGAGCGAGCCCCGCCCCGGGGCCGGCGACGGCGCCGAGACGGCGGCGGCCCCCGCGCCCGAGCCCTACGTGCCGGCGGCCACCAGCATGGCCGAGCTGTCGGCCAAGGCGATCGCGCTCGGCATGGTGTTCGGCGTCATCTTCGGCGCCGCGACGGTCTACCTGGCGCTCAAAGCCGGCCTGACCGTGTCGGCGTCGATCCCGATCGCCGTCCTGGCGATCTCCGTGTTCAAGAAGCTCGGCTCGTCCACGATCCTCGAGAACAACATCGTCCAGACCATCGGCTCGGCGGGCGAGTCGATCGCCGCCGGGGTCGTGTTCACCCTCCCCGGCTTCCTGTTTCTGGGCACGAGCGGCGCGAGCGGCCCCGGTGTCGGCGAGCCGTACTTCTCGTACTGGACGATCCTGACGCTGGCGATGGTGGGCGGCGTGCTGGGCGTGCTGATGATGATCCCGCTGCGGCGGTCGCTGATCGTCCAGGAGCACGCCAACCTCCCCTACCCCGAAGGAACGGCGTGCGCGTCGGTGCTGATCGCCGGCGAGAAGGGCGGCAACCTGGCGCGCACCGCCTACATGGGCCTGGGCGTGGCCGCCGCCTACGCCTTCCTGCAGCGCGTCCTCCAGATCATCGCCGAGACGCCGGCGTTCGCGTTCCGGCAGACGAACCGCTACCTGCCGGCGGCCGTGATCAGCGGCGACATCACGCCCGAGTACCTGGGCGTCGGCTACATCGTCGGCCCGCGCATCGCCGGCGTCCTGGTCGCGGGCGGCGTGCTCGCCTGGGTCGGGCTGATCCCCCTCATCACCGTGCTGACGCCGCCCGATCGCATCGCCGCCCAGCTGGTGAAGCTCGGCTACCTCGCCAGCCTGACGACGCCGGGCGGCCCCGGCGACTGGAACCCGGCCACCCACGCCTTCGCCAGCGCCGCCAGCGCCGTCTACCGCGCCTACGTGCGCCAGATCGGCGCCGGCGCGGTCGCCGCGGGCGGCTTCATCACGCTGATCAAGACGCTGCCGACCATCGTGTCGTCTTTCAAGGAGAGCGTGGCGTCGCTGCGCCGGCGCGGCGCCGCCGCCGGCCAGGTGCAGCGCACCGAGCGCGACCTGCCCATCACCGTCGTGCTGGTCGGCTCGGCCGTGCTGGTGCTGGTGATCGCGGTGCTGCCGTTCGTGCCCGGCGCCGGCATCGGCAGCAAGCTGCTGCTCGGCCTGCTGGTCGTCGTGTTCGGCTTCTTCTTCGTCACCGTCGCCAGCCGCATCGTCGGCCTGATCGGGTCGTCGTCGAACCCGATCTCCGGCATGACGATCGCGACGCTGATGGCGACCTGCCTGGTGTTCGTCGGCCTCGGCTGGACGGGTGACGTCTACCAGCCCATGGCGCTGTCCGTCGGGGCGCTGGTCTGCATCGCCGCCGCCAACGCCGGCGCAACGTCGCAAGATCTGAAGACCGGCTTCCTGGTCGGCGCGACGCCGCGCGCCCAGCAGATCGGCCTCATGATCGGGGTGATCACCTCGACGATCGTCGTTGGCCTGACCATCCGCCTGCTCGATCGCTCGGGCGGCGCCGGCGTCCACATGATCGGCAGTGAAACCTATCCCGCCCCGCAGGCGACGCTGATGGCGACGCTGATCAAAGGTCTGCTGGCGCACAACCTCGACTGGCAGTTCGTGATGGTCGGCGTCGCGCTGGCACTGACCGTCGAGCTGTGCGGCGTCGGGTCGCTGTCGTTCGCGGTCGGCGCCTACCTGCCGCTGTCGACCACCGCCCCGATCTTCGTGGGCGGCATGGTGCGGGCCTTCGCGGAGCGGGCGCAGCGACGGCATGGAAAAACCGGCGGCGCGCAGGCGCACGGCGGGGAGACCGACCTCGGCCCCGGCAACCTGTTCGCGACCGGCCTGGTGGCGGGCGGCGCCGTCGCCGGCGTCATCGTCGCGGTGCTGAAGGCGGTCGACGCCCCCGCGCGCGTGCTCAGGCGGGTGGCGATGGACAGGGTGCTGACGGGCGCCCTCGGCGAAGGCGCCTACCAGCTGATCGGCCTCGCCTTCTTCGCCGCCATGACCGCCATCCTGTGGCGCGTGGCGCGCCGCCCGCAGTGATACAGGCGATTCGTCCGCTTGACACGACGGTCGTCCTGTCGCGAGGATCTCGCCTGGTGGCACGCATCCAGGTCGGCACCGCGTCTCTCGCCGTCTTGCTTGGCGTCGTCGCCGGCTGTGGCGGCGGCGGCAGCGGCAGCGGCAGCGGGAATCCGGGCGGCACCGTGCGCACCCTGACGTTTCCGGGGTCCGTGCGCGCCGGAAGCCCCCGGTTCTCACCGGACGGCACGCTGCTGGCGTACGCGCGCGACACGGGCTCGACCACCGAGCTGGCGGTCATGTCGGCCACGGGCGCCGATTCGCGCAGCCTTGCCACCGACGGAGACTACCTGCTTGCGATGGCGTGGAGCGCCGACGGTTCGGAGATCGTCTACGGTTCGACCGACACCGGCATCCGGGCGGTGCCCGTCGCGGGCGGCGCCAGCCGGTTCGTCGTCGACGCCTTCGCGTCGCTGGATCCCGATCTGTCGCCCGACGGCCGCTGGCTCGCCTATGGGCTCAACGGATCGACCCTCCACCTCGCCGACCTGAGCCAGACTCCGCCCGCGGTGACCGATCTCGGATTGTACGGCGGCTCGCCGCGCTTCTCGCCCGACGGCGCGACGCTCGCGTTCTGGAGCGACGACTCGATCGGCCTGATGAACGTGGCGAACGGCGCCTCCAGTGTCGTGACCGACAGCTCGAGCTCGTTCGGCCGCGTCGACTGGTTCGCCGACGGAGCCCGCCTCGTCGCCGGCACGAATCGAGGCATCGAGATCGTCACGCTCGGCCCTCCCGTCGATCGGCGGCTGATCCTCGACAACGCGGCGATCATCGACGTCGATCTGTCACCCGACGGCGCGAACGTCGCCTACGGCATCAACGGCGACCCATCGCTCTACGTCCTCAGCGGCTTTTGACGGGCGCCGCTGGCAAGTCGAGGCCAGACCGCGACATCGACGTCAGCCTGCTATCGCGGTGCAGCGGCGAGCGCCGCGAAACGCGCTGACACAAAGGCTCGTCTCTGTTGGTATACGCTTGCTGGGTGAGGGCGACATGCTGAAGCGCTCATTCACGTCGAATCGAACCGGCACCTTCCAGATCCATCTCATCGACCTGATGACGTCGCAGGTCACGCAGGTGATCGACGTCGCGGCCGGCGCCGATCAGTCCAGCTTTTCCCACGACGGCACGCTGATCGCCTTCCACAGCGGCGCGTCGGTGTGGGTCATTCATCCCGACGGCACGGGCTTGACGATGGTCGCGACCGGGCCGGACGACTTCAACGCTTACTTCTGGCCCGACTTCAGCGCCGACGATCGCGAGCTGGTGTTCGACCGCAACAACGACGTCGACGCCGCTCGCCTGGACGGTTCGGCGACCCGCATGATCGTCCAGAACTGGACGACGACCATCAAGTCTCCAGTCGTCTCACCGAGCGGGGCCGACGTCGCCTACGATGTCTAGCGATACGGGGTTGTCCATCTGGAGGACGCCGTTCTCGACGAAGACGAACCCGTGCCAAGGCCGCCGGGTGACGCCCGTCGGCGAGCCCGACTCGCAGCGCCCCGCCTGGGGACCCAACAACCTCCTGGCCTACGAACGGGTCGACCGCGCCACGAACGTCGCCGCCATCGCCGTGATCTCCCGAGTCCCGGGGAGCGTCCCGTGCCTCCTCACCCCCGGCCTCGACGACAACCGCAACCCGGCCTGGTCGTTCTGACGCTGCTATCCGCGCGGTTGAAAGCGCCTGCGGCTCCCTCGTCTCGATCTTGCCACGGCTGCAACGCCACTCCGCCTTCGCCGTCGGGTAATACTGCAGATGATGACAGTAGAGCTTGCCGGCTTGGATTTGTTCTAGGTATTCCCTCCGGAGATCTTCGACAACACAAGACCTTCGTCCGGCGCGACTTCAGCAGGTCGCGGAGCACGACATCCGACTCGCCGCGGTCATCGCCGCGGCGACGTCAGGGCTGATACGGCCGCGGCGCCACCGGCTTCGTGACCCCCTCGACCCACGCCGGATTTCCCTGGGACACGATCGACACGCTGGAGCTGGTCAACCCAGGCGACGTCGCTTCGATGACGGAGGTGCCGGAGTAGTAGGTGCGGAATTCGATCGCGGCCTGGCCGTCGCGCATGCTGATGTCGGAGGCGGTGCCCATGTTGGGCGGCGTGAAGGTGATGCTGGGCCCGGTCGGGAACTCGCCGGGACCGGACTTGATCGTCAGCGTGACCGGGACGTTGTTGCTGATCGCCTTGCCGGTCGAGTCGACGACGGTGACCAGCAACCACGCGTCCTGCGTGCCGTCGACGGCCGTGAGCGTCGTCGTGGTGGAGGTCAGCTTCAGGCCCGCCGCGGTACCGGCGGTCGGCCACGTCGGCGGCGCCACCTTTGCGTAGGCGTTCCGGTACCAGTAGTAGGACCGCTTGGGGATGCGGAAGTAGTCGACGATGCCCGAGTTGATGTACTGCGCGCCCATCTGGCTGCCGTAGTCGAACATGCACCAGCGCGAGATTCCGCTGCGCCACGCGGGCATGGCGGCCATGCCGTTCGACACCGTCAAGTTGTTCCAGCCCGGATCGTAGTTGCCGGGGCGAACGGTGCTCACGTCGGCGCCATACTCCGACACCATGTTGGGGACGCCGGGGTTGTCGTAGCCGACGCCGTCGCCGTTGTAGCCGGCAACGTCGCCGAGCGTGCCGGGCTCGACGCCGCCTACCTTCGACTGCGCGCCGCCGATGGCCGCCGGCCGCCCCGTGGGCGCGGGATCCAGCTGGTGAGTGAGCATGACCGATTTCTTGAGCAGCGCGACGACCCGGTCGGCCGGTCCGCCGTTGAAGAAATCCTCGTTGCCCATGCTCCACGCGATGATGCTGGGATGGTTGCGGTGGATGCGGATCATGTCCGTCAGGCTCGCGAGGACGTTGGCGTCGAACGCGTCGAAGTCGGCGGACGTGCTCGGGTAGGCGCCGTTGTACGGCCAGCCTCCAGCACCGCCGAACCCGCCCCAGAAGTTGTTTTCGGACCATAACAGCAGGCCGAGCTGATCGCAGGCGTCCGCAAAGGCGGGCGCCTTCGGATAGTGCGAGCCGCGGATGAAGTTCATCCCGGCGTCCTTGACCATCTTGACGTCGCGGACGAGGGCCGCGTCCGTCACGCCGGCGCCCCAACCTGCGTGGTCCTGGTGGAGGTTCGCGCCCTGGATCCAGGTGTGGGCGCCGTTGAGCGAGAAGCCCTGCGATGCCGACCAGGTGAACCAGCGAAACCCGAAGGGCGTCGCAAATTCGTCGACGATTCCGGTGGCATCGGAAAGGTGGGAGAGCGCCCGGTACATGGTCGGGTGGTCGGGGTGCCAGAGCGCGGGGCTGCTGATCGCCGGCGTGGTCTGGTCGAACGTGACCGTCTTGCCCGCGTCGATCTGCTGCTGCGACGAGACGGTGGCGACGACCGTGCCGTCCTTGTCGAGGATGTCCGTCTTCAGCGTAGCGGTGACGGCGGCCGCGCGGTTGTTCTGCACGTCGGTCTTGATCGCCACGGTGCTGGAGGAGCCCGCGTTCGTCGCCAGGGTGGGCGTCGTGACCCAGGTGCCGTACCAGGCGATGCGCAGCGGATCGGTGATGACGACGAACACGTCTCGGTAGAGACCACCTTGGAAGGTGTGATCGCCCGTGAGCGGCGGCAGCTGCGCGTTCCACTTGTTGTTCAGCCTGACCGCGACGACGTTGTCGCCGGCCTTGATCGCCGAGGTGACGTCGATCGAAAACCCGTTGTATCCGCCCAGGTGCGCGCCGACCTTCTTGCCGTTGACATAGATCTCGGCCTGGTCGAAGGCCGCCTGGAACTCGAGCGCGACGCTCTTGCCGGTCCAGGACGAGGGGACGGAGAAGTGCTTCCGGTACCAGCCGTAGCCGACGTAGAACTTCGACGCCATGAAGTAGGGGAGGCTGAACGAATGCGGCAGGCCGACGTCGTCCCAGGTCGCGTCGTCGAAGGTCGTCGCTTCGGCCCCGGTCACGTCAGCGCGCTTGAACTTCCACGCCTGGTTGAAGTTCTGGACCAGGCGACCGCCGGTGCTGCCCGACGATCCGCCTGGGCCCCCCTGCCCGCCGGCGCCGGAGGCTCCACCGGCGCCGCCGCCGGCAACCGCGCCGCTTCCGCCGCGACCACCCGAGCCGGTCGTGCCACCGGCCCCAGCGCCCGAGGCTCCGCCCGTCCCGGTGCCCCCGCCGCCGGTTCCGGCCGACCCGGCGCCTCCGGACGCGCCACCGCCGGCGGCGCCATCGCCCCCCGCGCTCGTCGCGCCAGCCGAGCCCGGCTGCCCGCCCAACTGTCCGCCCGTTTGTCCCCCGGATCCCGACGAATTTCCACCCGCGCCGCCGGTGCCGCCGGATCCCGTGCCGGCCGTCCCGCCGGCGCCGCTACGGCAGCCCATGACGGGGGACACGACAAGCCCACCCAGGGCCATGATGGCGAAGCCCCGTGCGAGCGAAATGCCACCAAGCGGGACGTGCATTCGGGCGTGCGGCATGGAGAAGCATTGGGGGCGCGCCGTCGAATTTGTTAACTACACTTTCGAAGATGCTCGCTGCGGCCGGTCGCCGACGACCCGAAGGGTGCTAGTGCTTCCGGGCCGTCCTTCTACCGGCGAGCACCGGCAGCATCGGCAGGCGCAGAGCCGGATCGAAGTTCTCGCGCTGATGCTGGATGTAGTGCTTTTCGGTGATCTCGGTGCTCGCGTGGCCGAGTGACTTCGAGATCTGCTCGATCGACACGTCCGCCTTGGCCGCACAGGTGCCCGCCGTCGTCCGCGTCGCGCCATACCACCCGACCGTGGGCTTGTCGTCCTCGTCGACAAGCATCGACCGGCGCCGGGATCTTCTTGCTCTTGCCGATGCCGCGCCGGTCCTCCTTCTTTGGTGGTCCGCCGTAACTGTGGCTCACCGTGATGAAGCCCTGCGGGATGGTGTCCAGGTCGCTAAGCTGCAACCCGCAGACCTCGCCAGAACCGGGAGAGCGTCGCGAACGCGTGGCGCTGCGACGACGCTCCGATCGTTCGATGCGTTCCGGTTCCGCAGCTCGCCGAGGTCGAGCACGGGATCCCCCTCGGCGTCGACGACCGGCTCGCCGTTGTCGCCCTTCTTCGGTTCGCCCGTCCCGGCCCACTTGAGCCGGAGCGCCCGGGCGCGCATCGGTTCGAACCGCTCCGGGAACGGGTCCCGACCGGCGGCGACGTCAGGCTCGATTCTGCGCGGCTGGCAAGATTCGAACTTGCTACCCCCGGCTTCGTAGGCGAGGACGCGCGTTGTCTGGCGATTCGGCCTGAAACGAAGTGGCGAGATCTCGCGGGTTTCCGGGCTCGGTCGGAGCAGCCCGTTTCGGCTCGCGTGCACTAGAAACGCAAATTCGTAGACCCACAGTAGATCGATTTTCGATCTACTCGTCGTCTACTTCAGCGCCGCGGCGAGCCGCTTCGGGGCGGGCTTCTTTCGGCCCCCGTCGTGCATCTCGCCGAGCGTTCTGCGCCAGCCCGCGAGCACGTGCCGATACGATCCGGTCCGGATCATTTTCTCCAGGTTCGCCACCACGTCGTACAGGGACCCGGCCGACAGCTTGCTGAAGTCGGAACCGGAGATCTGCAGCAAGCGTTTGTGCATCGAGATGTAGTCGTGGAATTCTTTGAAGTCCGCGCTCATCTTCGGTCGGTGTGCTCGGAGATACTCGTTGTACTTGTACCAACACGCGATGCAGCCCTTGCCGTCGTCGCACTTGGGCTCTTTCTTGCCCGTGTACTTGTCGGCGAGATCGCAGCGCTCGATCATGCCGAAGTCGGTCCGTTTCATCACGGTCAAACTGCCATCGGGGGCACTCATCTTCCGCTCCTTGAGTTCAGGTAGTTCTCGGCGATCGCGATCGCTTCCGGCACGTCGACGACGCGAGGATCCTTGCATCCACCTTCGATGCAGGCTTTCCGAATATTCCGGTCCTGCGTCACCAGCGTGTAACCGGCTGCGGGATACGCGCAGAGCCAGAAGTCGTTGAAGTCGCCGAAGTGACTTTCGACGTTGTACTTGGGATCGTTCGCACCCTTCATGACCCGCGCCGTCTCGAACGCGATCAACTCTCGTAGTTCATGCGCCTGATCCGGCTCCGCCTTCAGCTCGTCCGGCGCGATCCCGCGTGCGGCAGCGCGGTCCCGAGCAATCTTAAGGGTCATATTCGTGAGCGACTTCCTCGTCGCCGGGAGCTTCGCGCGGGGCAATTTCGATCTTCTGGCGTCCGCAGCGGCCTTGGCGAAGAAGCCCGACCAGCCGCTCACTGTCGTTATGTGACGCGTTCGCTCCTCTTCGATCGCCGTTAGTATTTTTTGCGGTACGTCCGCGAGGGTCCGCGCCTTGATGATCGCCCTTCGCATCCGATTGACCGTGACGGCCTCCACGCGATCGTGAGGTTGTGGGGCGAGGCAGATCGCCCGAACGAGTATCCAATACACCTGTTCGGCCATCCCCTCGTTGCAGCAGAGATGTTCCATCCACAAAAGCGCCTCGCGGATCTCATCGAACCGGTGTGCTTGGGCAACGCGCACGTGGCCGGCCAACTCCGTAAACGTCGTCGGGCACGCCCACAGAACCGGCGGCTTCCTGCACGTCGCGATCTTGAGCAGGCGGTCCTTGTGCTGATCAAGCGAGTGCTCGTTGGCCAACGCGCGAAACACGTTCGCGTCGAGCAACAGCTTCGGCGGATCTGATGGTGTCGTGTACAAGATGGGCGCGGCGCTCATTGAAAAACTCCGACCCCATGGTACTGCTCGGATGTCTAGTGTCAACCCGAAGCGGCCCGGGATCCGACCCCTCGTTCCCGCACGCGACGATTATTCGCGCGCGGCGCTCGACCGGCCAGCGCGCGTTGTGCGGCGCCCCGCCGGGATCGCCGTTCGCGACGACGCGCGCGTTCATCACGTGCAGCGCGTGCCGGGAAGAGATCGCGCGGCGGCTCGGCGTTCGAGCTACACCAAGTCGTCGATGACCTGGTGAACGTACGCGAACGGTCCCAGCTTCTTCAGAATGCTCGGCGTCTCCGTCGCCATCGTCGCGAGCGTGATCGCGGGGCCAAGCGCTCCCGTCACGTTGCCGAGCTGAGCGGCGGTCATCATGTTCATCACGTTGAGGGCTACCTTGAACGACGTGATGACCTTGGTCGCGATCGACTCCTTCATCGCCTTGAACATGTCGGCGACTGCCCGCTGCACGGCGTCCCGCGCGATGCCGTAGGCGTGCGCGGAGTCGTGTGAAGAGGTGATCACGTTGTACAGGCCGTCCATCGCCGACTGAAACGCCGCCAACTCGGCGGCGCGCTTTTGCTTGAACGCCAGGATGTCAGAGATCGGGACGTCGTCCGCGGGCACGGGTAGCAGCTTGTCCAGGGCGACTTGGAGGCCGCGCCCCTGCGTTTCGATTTCGCCCGGAAGGAAGAGCGCCGGTCCCTCGTGGGCCAAGCACCAGACGCCCGGCTCCGCTTTTTCAGCCGCCATGAAGCCGAGCCCTTGAACGAGATGGAACACGCGGCCCGCGTTGAGGAGGTTCTCCATGTCCGGCGCGAAACCGATTTGGAACTTTGGTCGTGTCAGGAAACCGCCGGCCTGCAGCTCCAACATCGTCGGCGTCGACTCCTGATGCACGATGTTGGACGTTGGCACCTGAATCTTGTCCCAGTACAGGATGGACCGTCGTATTGCCGCGTCGATCGCGGTCAGCGTGTACACCACGTCTCCGTTGGAACTCGTTTTCGGTCCGAGAACCACGCCGCGCATGACCCGAGCTTACACCCGTCGCGATCCATGAATCCGACGCGGCGAAATCGGCGCGCTACCAAGCGCGCGGTGAATGAACTTTCTGATCCACCCTGCGTTAGAGCTGGCCGCACGCACAACAGGAGTTGCCGCACCCGTAAAACGTGGTGCGATTCGAGATCTCTTCGTCGGCAACTCCAACGACTTGCGCATCGGCGCGACGCGTCCGATTTTGCAAAGGCCCCTACGAGCGTCGCGTCCCCCCGGGGACGAGGCTGCGTATGTAGGCAAGGAGGCAGTGTCGGACCAACCGATGAGCGAACACGAGGTATGGCAGTTTTTGCTTAGCGACGAACTGGCGATCCCCATCCTTCATCCCGACGGAAGCATCCATGTGCCAGCCCGGGAACATCGGGACTCCGCGCGAGATGTACATCGGGTCGCCATTGTGAAGGTAGCCGGAACGCGCGTTGTAGATGGCGGTGGCAACCGCCGGAAGGCTTTCCGGCGTTACCTGAGTGTGGACTGGCTCTCTCGCTTCGCCGTCGAAGAAGCCTTTCGAGTACTGCACGAGGAATTCGACGAACCGCACTTTCGTCTTGCGTGTTTCCAACGTCCTCCGAAGCTCCTCCTGTTGGTCCTCGCTCAGCATGTCCAGTCTGAAGACTTGTTCGGCACGGATGCCCTCGAAGAGATCCGTCGGAATGGGCTGATCGCATGCCACGGTCTCGATCGCCGAGACAAGGCGCACGTACACCATTTCATCTTCGATCCCTATGTACCGAAGGGCGCGCCCGTAGTGATCAGCGGCAGTGATAATGCGTTGGTGGTATGCGCCGGGTATCGTCAGCAGGTCATCAAGAAACGGCGGCAGCGAGTTCGTGAAGTTGCGTTCGGTGTCCGAAAAGAGAAGCGGATCCACTTTAGGTCCTGAGAACCCCCTGATCGGCCAGAATTCGGCCTTCAGCTTGATGCCGCCGTCGACCGGCGTGCTGCTGGTTGCCACGTGATAGAGACGCGCTTGAAGTACGAGCGAAAAGAGCGCGATCAGTTCGCCGATCGGGCCCTTCCGAAAGACATACCCTTTCCGCGTCCCGTCGGCCCATGACGTTTCGGGCAGGGAGACAGGGGCCGCGAGGCGAAGAGCATGCTTGTACATCCCCGATGGATCTGGCGCGACGGTAACGAACCTAGCAACCAGATTGCCGGCCCCGTGGTCGAGCACTCCCGGAATCATCACCTCCGATGAGAATTCGGCTTCCAGGACGGGAGCGCTCTTGTCCTTCTTGGCTGCGTCGAGCATCCGCATCCAGAACATCCGGCCGCCGGTCTTTGCACCCTTCATGATGGTCCTCGCCGAACTCTACACCGTCGCCCACGACCAACCGCGCGGTGATAGCGTTCAACGGATGGAGCCGGACCAGGTGATCGCCGAGGTGCCATGCAAGACGGCGGAGGAGTTCCTAGACGAGCTGAACCCACTTCACGGTCGCGCTTGGGCGCGTTCGAGGAGAGCGTCCATGAACCCGCCGGACATGATCTTTCGCGGTGTGCGAGATGCCGACCTTCCGTTGCGGCCGTCTGCGTTTCGAGGAAACGTCTTCGCGCCTTTCATCCACGGACAAGTAGAGCGTCCGATCGACGACGGGGCAGAACAGCGAGAGCACGAGGATTCGGTAGTCATGGAGTTCTGCTCGATCGCCGACCACATGGGCATCCACGTGCCGAGTGATCGTCCGGAACTTCGCGACAGAAGGCGCGCCCTTCAGAAGTACGAGGCCCACGAGTTTCCGCCGGTTGAAAAGCTGCACATGTTCGCGTTGGCACAGCACTACGGAATTCCGACCCGCCTTCTCGATTGGACCGAGCGTCCTCTCGTCGCCGCATACTTCGCTGTCGAACAGATCGCCAAGTCCAGGGGCAAGGATCCGAGCGGCAAGGATCTTGGACCAGATCACCGCGTAGTCGTGTGGGCGCTCAATCGGGGCGTGATTGATCACTTCGTTCGCAATCCGGCGCCACCGGATCCAACCATCTACCTTGTCACCGCGCCGCGCGCGACGAACCCCAACCTGCACGCGCAGGGCGGCATGTTCACGTTGGTTCAGCCGAAGAGCGAGGATCCCCATCCAATTCAAGATCTCGACGTCGCGCTGAAGAACTACGCCGCGAGCATTACGTCGGACTTTCGGGAGGAGGCGGTGCTCTACAAGATCAGTCTCCCGATCGGCCATATCGGGTTTCGCGCGGGGGTCGCGCTTCGCTTGCTGTCTGAACTCGGGGTTCACGCTGCCACTGTGTGGCCCGGCCTGGCAGGCGTCGCGGCCTATTACCGAGAACGCTGGTTTCACATCTTCCGCAAGGAGCGCGAGGATCCGGCGGACTAGGTGAGCCCCTGCCGGTACCGCTCTACCGCTTTGATCTTGTCGGCGCCTCGACCGCCTTGCGCTGACCTTATGAAGACCGTCGACCTCTGGGCATCCACTGGATCTCAGCAGTTCTCAGCAGCGCTGAGGAGCTTCTATTCCTGCGTACTGCGCACATGACACCTTGTTCTCAGCCGTGGATTTGCGAACTTGACCCCTTGTTCTCTAATGTAGATTTTATGCTACACTGAACCCATGGATCGTACAGCGTTCGACGACTTCTTCGACGAGCAGATGTCGGACCCAGCGCGCGCGGAGGCCTACCGCGAGGCACGCGCCGAGATCGACACCTACGACCGTTTCATGCGCGCGATGAACGCGCTGCGGGAAGGCCGCGGCGTCTCGAAGGCGACGCTCGCGAGCAAGAGCGGAATACCGGCGCAGTCAATCCGCAAGATGCTGACCGACAAAAAGGCGAACCCCACGATCGCGACGGTCTTCAAGATGCTCTCGACGATGGGGTTCGGGCTGCAAGTCGTGCCGCTCAAGGGCCGGCGCGGCCGCCGGCCGCCCGCGCGCCGTACGCCCCCCGTGAAACGACGGCAGGCGCGCGCCTCCGGGGGCTAAGAGCTTGCTGGGGGCGGCGGCACCTTCGGCGGCTCGACGCTCCTCGGATTGCGGACCCGGTACTCGTTGCCGAGCGCCCGCACCTTCGCGTAGTCGTTGTCGGAAAGCGTGGTCATGAACGGCTTGTCGAGACCAGCCAGCACCACGAGGCTCGGGCCGCCGAGGCCGAGCGCGCCGCCGTCTCGCTCGAGTAGGCAGAACAGCCGGTAATGGTGCCGGTTCGGGCCGTTCACGGTCACCTCGTGGTAGCCGGCCATGCTGCCATGCATTGCCTTCCACTTCCCGCCCCCAGAGAACTGCGGAGGCGGGGCGTCAGCCACGGCCTTGAGGACGGCAAGCATCGTCATGCGAACCTTGTCGGGGCAATCGAGCAGGAACGCACGGCCGGGGACCGCTTGCGACGCATCGTCGTCACGGTGGCGCTGGAAGAAATGGATCCTCCACGGCTGTGGAGGCGCTGGCGAGGTCTTCGTTGTCGTCGAGTGCTTCACGAGAGCAAGATTAGGTCGGAAGAATTCCACGAACTGTGCCGGGCAACGTCGACCCGGGTCAAGCCTTGCGCACGTCGCTATCCACCGCGCCGACACTTCCCCGGCAGGGCCCGTAAGGCCGGGCCGACGGCGGCCAGGGTTGACGGAGCTACCCAGCCCCTGTCGTTGAGCAGACTGTCCGGCGGGGTGTAGGGTCCAGCGTAAATGATGGAGTGGAACTTCGATAAGTGGCTCGAGGACGTCTTCCAGGTGCGAGCGCGCCGCCCGGCCGGCGTTCTGATCACCTACGTCTTGGGGACGTTCGACGCCGACCCGGCAGAGCCCAACGGGTTGGTCACCTGTCGCTGCGAATTTCACGACGAGGTTCGGCGCCCGCGTGACGCTCGGGACTACGGCGCCTTCTTCTTTGGCGAGATGTGGGTCGAGACAGCCGCGGCGGCGACCAAGCTCGACGAGCTACGACGAGGGTTGGGCACAGTTCAGGATGGGCGCCGTCCTCAGACGCGGTTCGAAACCCTCAGCATCGCTGACCGCCATATCCTGCCCAAGAAAACCATCTCCCGGTGGTCCGAATGGGTAGCGTTGTTCAGGGAGAACAGTCGGAAAGGGAACCAACCGCGGGGCCTTCACGATCCACTGGTCCGGCGAAGCCTCCCGCCCTTTGGGCGCGCCATCATCGGCATCCTCGATTGGGTGTGGGCTGGGGTCGAAGCCGGTAACACCTACGAAAACCAGATGCTCGTAATCGTCCCGGATACCCGGGCGCGAATCATGGAGGTCACCTGGGAACGGACGGACCTCCTCGCGCGCATTCAGTCGAATCTGCGGGCTGAGCAGGTCGAGGTGCAGTGCCGTTTGGAGACGGTGACCGGCCCGTGCACTCTTCTCAGCCAGAATCCGACGGACGAACTGGTGAAGTGGGAGATTCCTCCGACCGCGACCAAAGCGGAGATGTACCTCGTTGACGAGTCGTCCGGCCTGATAGCGGGGGGTGACTTTACGAACACGGGCGGAAAGACGACCACCGATCCCGAGTCGCTGTCGCCTCAGGCGCTGGCGGACATCGATATCGCCTCGGGGGAGTCAGACGTGGTCGAGTTCAAGCCATTCTTCGGGGACAAGGCTCGCGGGCACGAAATCGCGCGAGCAGTGATCGCCTTCGCGAACTCCAAGGGTGGCCGCCTTTACATCGGCGTCGATGACAACGGCGCTCCCCAGGGACAAGTCGAACTTGCCAAGGTCATGGGGAAGAATCGCGAACCAAAGGAATGGCCACAGGCGCTCGTGGAGCTGTTGTCCGGTGTCATCCGGAACATCGTCAAACCGATACCGAAGGTCGATACAGCGTGGGTGACAGTGGGCGGCGAGCCGGTGCTCGTCGCCACCATCGCCCCGGGCACGGGCCGGCCGTATTCCACCCACGACAACTACATCTTCGTCCGCAAGGGCGCCTCCTGTCGTCCGCCGGAGCCCCAAACGGAGCTTCGGCAGATGTTCGACGACGAGACAAAGGGGTGGACGAAACTCTGATTGGTTCGCCAGCGGATCCCTGGGCGATCAACGGCCGAGCGCGCAGGCACTGCAGCACCCTCGGCCCATTCTAGCGCGCCCCTTTCCAGCACAGTGGGATCCGAAGCTTGGAATTCACGTGACTTGAAGTCGCGGC
>JADMIO010549110.1_pt1 | contig 16591 bp, 15 predicted proteins | sample 8958161 | NCBI WGS metagenome assembly JADMIO01 (sample SAMN16585339, study PRJNA669376) | soil metagenome | isolation source: Crop rotation soil | place: USA: Cullars Rotation, Alabama | collected 2011
GCGACTTCAAGTCACGTGAATTCCAAGCTTCGGATCCCACTGTGCTGGAAAGTAGGGTTGCGGGCTGCCTCCAAGCACTGGCGGCGCGACTCCTAAACCGGCGGCGGAAGCCTGGAGAACGGAACGCGTGTCACGTGCCCCGCTTCATCGGTCACCAGCATTTGCCACTTCGACCAATCGTCAGACGGAGCCTCCTCCATGGCGAGCCGCGCGGGCCCGGCGAGAAAGCGGATGGCGTCTGCAAGGCCTCCACTCGTACTCACGTCCGACGAGATCAGATGATTGGTCCCGTCTGTGTAGTCCGCGTGATACATTTTCAGGTCCACCGCAACACTCCCTCTATGGGTGATCGACGGTCTCGAAGACGGCGCGATCCTTAGACGTGCTCAACCGATGCCGGAGCGGGCAGCCGGGGGTCTTTCCGGGCGTGCTGTTTTGCGCACGTTTCGCATGGTGGCGCCGGAAGCTGGCAACCGCAAACGCGCCCCCGATACGGATCAGAAGCGAAACGCCACATCGAGCAGGCATGCGTTGAAGTCGGAGCGGCCTAGGACCAATCACATCTGCGTGAGAATTTATCCCCGCTCGTGAATCCGCGCGTATAATGCCTTCACCCTGCTCACCGAGGGGCGCTCTCATGAGGCGTCTTGAGTGCGGAGCATGCCGGAGGCGGGCGTGGAGATGCGCGTCCTTGCTCCGGCGGCGGGTAGGGCCCCGCTGGTGCGGCGCCTGCGCGCGAGCCTCGCAAGCTCGCTCCCGGGCGGCTTCGGGACACGCCCTGGGGGCACCAAGACCCCTGCGCGAGGAGCTCGCTGACGGACCCCGAGTTCATCACGGGGACGCAAAGCGCGGACCGGAGCCGAAAAGTGCCGCCGCAGGGCGTCGAGAGGCGTGCCGGCTAGCGTCATTAGCCGGTCATCTCCGGCGATCCGGAGATGGGCTCGATCGCGAGACGAGCCGTCGGGTGCGGCGCTTCCGCACCAGCGCCTGTCGGCGCTCTGCTCCCCTCATTTTTCCGGAGCGGAAAACGGACGAAGGGCATCCGGCGCCCTCACGAGAAACCGGCCGGCGGAGCGTTGGCTGTTTGACAATCGAAGAGAGGCGATGTGCGAGGTTCAGTGGACCGCAGGGCTTACTTGTCGCGATCGCGCGAGCGGGCGCGCTCCTCGGCAATCTCGGCGCGGACGGCCTCGACGCGGTCGCCCACCTTGTCAATGATGGCGGTGAGCCGCTCGGTCGAAACGCCAAGCGCGTTCGCCCAGTACGCGGCCTCCGACGCTTCACCTAGATTAATACGGGCGCGGTCGCGCCCGCCGCGCCTGTCGCGACCGACCATGTGTTGTCCCTTCCCACCTGGCCCATCTTTGCCCACAAGAAACGGGCGGGATCAACGTTGGGTTTCACGCTGCATACCCCCTTTGCCGTTGCGTCAGGGCAGGGGAGGAAATTTCAACCAAGCAATTGCCGATTCAGGGAAAAATACCCGCGGGCTGGCTCCGGTTTCAGCGCGCGGCGCGGGTCGAACCCGGTCTTTGCGGGCCGGCGGACGCTCGCCAGGGTTGATGCGCGATTCGGGGCCCGGAGGGTGCCGGCCCTGCCAAACCCGATCAATCAACGTGCCATTTTTCGATGCGTGGCGGATGCGGTATGAGCGCACCGCTTGCCGCGAAGCCCGCGGTCCGCTCGACGTAGCTCGGGAGATCTTTTGGCGGGCAGATGATGCGCTCCAGGTTTTCGACATGCTGCAGCTGGTCGAACTGGATCGCGAATCCTTCGGCGAACCGCCGCACCACATACCCGACGCAGCGCCCGACCGCGAGGCGCGTTCCGATTTCCGGATCGGCGTCCGCCGAGACCGCGACCCCCGACGGAGAGATGTCGATCACCAGGCAGTTGAGCGTCGTTCCGTCGCCGAAGATCAAGGTGGAATGGGGATTCTGTGGCACGATGCGCCGCTGCGACCGCGCATCGACGACAACCTCGTCCTTGCGCTTCTTCAGCCATGCGAGCTGCGCGACGAACTTTTCACGCCGCTGCCGCGGCAGTTCGATGTCGAGCAGGAAGCCGCCGTCCGCGATATCGGTGATCCGGCCGTCGAGACTGCCGAAGTCCCCGAAATAGGTGATGACGCGCTCGCCGACGGGTCCGAGCACGGGCACCGAAACATGCATCTGGTAGGGCGAAATGCGGCTGGTGCGGCAGGCGAACTCGCGGCGATTGCCGTGCGTATCGTAGCGGCTCGCGAGGGTGTAGCGCCCCCCGAGACTGAGGTCGATCGACCGGTGTTGAAACAGATCCGCTGTCGACACGGGTACGCTCCGGGTTCTCCCCGCCCTGTGCCATATGCGCCCAGCTAACTTAATGAGATTTTTCAATAAATCGGTTCCCTCAAGTTCCATCGATCCTGGTTAAAGGTACCTGAGTAGGAACTCGGAAAGTGTGGCGCTCAGTGTGGGTTTTTGCCGGATTGCAACCTCCGATTATTGCGACCGGGCCTGATTCAATTTCGCAGCCTGAGAGCGGAGCCGGCTCCGGCCTGTGCTAGCCTTCCGCGACTCGATGCCGTCTCTCCGCGAATTCATTGCCGGTCCCTGGCGCGCCGTCGCCGTCCTCGGCGTCACGCAGATCCTCGCCTGGGGCGCGATCTTCTACACGCCGGTGCTGATCCTGCCGCTGATCGCGCAGGAGCGCGGCTTCTCGCTGACCTTCGCGATGGGCGGCTTTTCCGCCGGGCTGCTCGCCGCGGGGTTCGTCGCGCCGACCGTCGGCTCCCTGATCGATCGCTATGGCGGACATTGCGTCATGCCGTTCGGCTCACTCGCGGGCGCGGCCGGGCTCACGGCGATGACCTTCGCGAGCCATCCGGCGGCTTACGTCGCGGTGTGGATGCTGCTCGGCGCCGCCATGGCGGCCTCGCTCTACGATCCGGCCTTCGCCACACTCGGGCGCATCTTCGGCGCAGGCGCCCGCCAGCCGATCACCGTCCTGACGCTCGCCGGGGGCTTCGCCTCCACGGTGAGCTGGCCCGTGACCTACGCGCTGCTGGGACCGCTCGGCTGGCATGGCACGTACCTCGCCTATGCGGCGCTGCTTGCCTTCATCGCGGCGCCGCTGCACGCCTTCGCGCTGCCGCGGGATCGCGCCGCGGCCGACGTCGTTCCCGCCGATCCCGCAAAGCCGGCGCCGCCGCTTCGTCCCGCGAGCGGAGTCGCGTTCGTGCTGCTGGTCGCGGCCTTCTCGGCTTACGCCTTCATCCCCTCCGGCCTGTCGGCGCACCTGCTCGCTATTTTGCAGCGCGCCGGGATTGATGCCGCAACCGTCGTCTTCATCGGCACGCTGTTCGGGCCCTCCCAGGTCGCGGCCCGCCTCTGCGAGTTCATCTTCGCGCGCAACATCCATCCGCTCGTGATGGTGCGCTTCGCCGTCGGCCTGATGGCGCTGGCGTTCGCCCTGCTGTGGCTCTTCGGGATTTCGGCTTCCGTCGCGATGATGTTCGCGGTCATGTTCGGCGCCGCCAACGGGCTGGTCACCATCGCGCGCGGCGCCGTTCCGCTCGCGCTGTTCGGGCCGGTGGGCTACGGCCGCATCGTCGGGCGCATCGCGCGGCCGTCGCTGATCGTCACCGCCATCGCGCCGCTGGTGATGGCGTTCGTTGCCGAGTGGGCGTCCTATCCGGTCGCGCTCGCGCTCGCCGCGGCGTTCGCGGTCGTGTCGCTGGCATGTTTTGCCGCGGTGCGGCGATAGTCACGTGGTGGTAATTTCGCCGAGCGGCGGAAACACATCGCCGGCGCGCGCGAGCGCCGCCCGCGCCAGCCGCGCGTCGTCGTCCATGCGCTTCACCAGCGCGTCGACCGAGTCGAACTTCAGCTCCGGCCTGATCCAGCCGATGAAGGCGACGTCGAGCGGCGCGCCGTAGAGGTCGCCGGAGAAATCGAACACATGCACCTCGAGCAGCGGCGCGCCGTCATCGAAAGTCGGGCGGGTGCCGAAGCTCGCGACGCCGTCGCGGATCAGCCCGCCGATGCCGACGCGCACCGCATAGATGCCGTGCTTCAGCCCGCAGCCCGGATCGAGCGCGATGTTGGCGGTTGGAAACCCGAGATCGCGCCCGCGTCGGTCGCCCGGAATCACCGGGCCCGCTGCGAACCACGGATAACCGAGCAATTCCGCGGCCTCGACCACGCGCCCATCGGCAAGCGCCGCGCGGATCGACGATGACGAGACCGGCCGTCCCTCGTCCTCGAGCGGGGGCGCGGTTTCGACCGAGAAGCCGTAACGCTCGCCCTGCTCGGCAAGGAATTTCGGCGAGCCCTGCCGCTCATGACCGAAGTGGAAATCGAAACCGATGGTGGCGCCGCGGATGCCGAGCCGGCCGACCAGGATGCGGGCAACGAACTGCTCCGCGGTGAGCGCCGCGAAATTGGCATCGAAGGTGAGCACGAGTGCGCCTTTGAGGCCGGTCGCGGCGAGCAGGCGAAGCTTCGAGGCTTCATCGGTGAGGCGAAACACCGGATCGGAGGGCCGCAGCAGCTTGCGCGGATGCGGCTCGAAGGTGATGGCGATGGCCGGTGCATCGAGCGCCGCAGCGCGCGTGGTTGCCGCCTCGATCACGGCGCGATGTCCGCGGTGCACGCCGTCGAAATTGCCGATCGCCGCGACAGCGCCGCGAAATTGCGCGACGCGCGGTGAGTCATCGCGGGCTACCAGCATGGGCGTCGTCGATGGGAAAGGCGCGGTCATCAGGCGAGGATATTGCGGTGCGTTGACCCTGTGGCGCTCCGCGGCGCGAAGTCAACCCTTCGGCGCCGGCCGCGGCGGCACCGACACGATCGCCTCGCCGTCCAGCACCAGCTTGCCGTCGACGCTTGCCTCGCAGTGCAACCGCACGATGCGGCCCTTGGGCGTCAGCTCGACCACCTCGACGATCACCTCGACCACGTCGCCGATCTTGACGGGCCCATGGAAGTTGAGCGTCTGCGAGCGGTAGACCGCGCCGGGCCCCGGCAGCCGCGTGCCGAGCACGGCCGAAATCAGGCTCGCGGTATAAAGGCCATGGGCGATACGCTGGCCGAACCGTGTCTCCGAGGCATAGACGTCGCACAGATGCAGCGGGTTGTCGTCGCCCGAGAGGCGGGCGAAGCCGACCACGTCGGAGTCCATCACGGTCTTCATCAGGCTTTCGCGCATGCCGAGATGCAGATCCTCGAAGCCGAGCAGGCGGAGCATGCGCGGGTCGACGGCGGGCTGCGGGCGGGCGCTCATGGACGACACCTTGACCAAAGGTTAACGCGCGGGGAAGGGCACTTGTTTCGGCGTATCGCGCAATACGACTTTGGAGGGCTGCCGCAGAGGAATGCGCGGCCGGCATTCCACACCGTGCAAGCCCCACAAATTGCTGGATTAACCGGATATTCAAGAGCGGTTGTTACGGTCCGCCGACGTGGGGGAGAGGGGTTCACGCCCTCAATCGAGCGAGTGGGTCGCGCGGCGCAGGCTGCGCGCGCAGGCGGACGGGAGTGGAAGATGGCGATCGACATGTCGATGCCGGTCCTCGTGGTCGACGACTACAACACGATGATCCGCATCATCCGCAATCTGTTGAAGCAGCTCGGCTTCGAGGATGTGGACGATGCATCCGACGGCTCGGCCGCGCTCGCCAAGCTGCGCGGAAAGAAATACGGGCTCGTGATCTCCGACTGGAACATGGAGCCGATGACCGGCTACGAGCTGCTCAAGGAAGTGCGCCAGGATCCGGGCCTCGCCAAGACGCCCTTCATCATGGTCACGGCCGAATCGAAGACCGAAAACGTCATCGCGGCGAAGAAGGCCGGCGTGAACAACTACATCGTCAAGCCGTTCAACGCGCAGACGCTGAAGACCAAGATCGAGGCGGTGTTCGCGGAATCGTAAAACACCGCTGAAAACAAAAGGCGCGCGCCCGAACGCGCGCCGCAAGGCCCGCACAACGCGGGCGAGGGGGCAGAAGTTCATGGCGCTGGCGGATGCAAGTCACTTCGACCGGCTGGTCGAGTTCCTGAAGCAGAAGCGCGACAACGTCACCTTCCACGACATCATCGCGCTCGCGGAAATCTCCGCGCAATCGCTGCAGAGCTTCTTCCACGCGCTCGACGCGAAGGTCTACGGCGAGCTGCGCGAGATCGCCCGCTATATCGAATCGATGCGGCACGAGATCGGCGCGCTGCAGGTCAACGACCTGAAGAACAGCCGCATCCCGGCGGCCGGCGAGGAGCTCGGCGCCATCGTGCGGGCGACCGAGGCGGCGACCAACACCATCATGGAATGCGCCGAGGCCGTGATGGCCGCGGACGCGAGCGATCCCGTGGCGTACAAGGCGCTGGTCGACGAGAAGATGCTGGTGATCTTCGAGGCCTGCTCGTTCCAGGACATCACCGGCCAGCGCATCGCCAAGGTGGTCGAGACCCTGCAGCATATCGAGGAGCGCGTGTCGCGCTTTGCCAACGTGATGCAGGCAAAGGACATCGAGGGCTTCCTCAACGACAGCGAGCGCGCGCGCGCGGAGCGCAAGGAGAAGCTGTTGCTGCACGGCCCGCTGCTCGGCGGCGGCGTCGACCAGTCCAAGGTCGACGAGATGTTTGCGTAGCGCATGATCCCGAAAAGTGGGAACCGGTTTTCGGATCGGATCATGCGCAAACAAAAGTAGCCGTCACCACACCAGCTTCCTGGTCACCGCCTTCGGCATCTCTCCGGCGGCGGCGAAGATCGTGCCGAGCGCGGCGAGGTCCGGGTCCTCGCGGCTGCCAAGCTCCTCGGCGTGAATGCCGGCGGTGACGAACAGGCAATCGACGCCGAGATCGTTCGCGCCTTTGAGGTCCGTGCGCACTGAATCCCCGATCGCCAGCACGCGCTCGAGCGCGAGCCGGGCCGGCAGCCGCCGCGCCGCGCGCGCCTTCCCGGTCTCGGCGAGCGCGAGGTCGTAGAGCGGGCGGTACGGCTTGCCCGCGTAGTAGACCTCGCCGCCCATCTCGCCGTAGACGTCCGCCAGCGCGCCGGCGCAGTAGACGAGCTTGTCGCCGCGCTCCACCACCACGTCGGGATTGGCGCACAGCATGAACAGGTTGCGCGCGCGCAGTTGCGCGAGCCGCTCGCGATAGTCGTCAGGCGTTTCCACCTCGTCGTTGAACAGCCCGGTGCAGACGACATATTCGGCTTCTTCGGGCGTGCTGAACGGCGGAATGTCGAGGCCGGTGAAGATCGTGTGATCGCGTTCCGGGCCGATCAGATAGAACTTCTGGCCCGCGCGTTTGGCCACGACATCGCGGGTCACGTCGCCGGACGTGACGATCGCATCATAGGCTGAGTGCGGCACCTTCAGATGGTCGAGGAACTTGCGCACCTGCGCGCCGGGGCGTGGCGCGTTGGAGATCAGCACAACGGTGCCGCCCTGTTCGCGAAAGCGGCTCAGCGCTTCGCAGGCCGGCGGCGTCGCCGCGACGCCGTTGTGCACGACGCCCCAAACGTCCGAGAGCACCGCATCGTAGTTCGGCGCAAGCGTCGCGAAATGATCGGTCAGGATCGGGACTGTCATTGAAGGCCTTTTGGAGAAGCGACGCGATTAGCGTTTCCACTCATTCCCGCGCAAGCGGGAATTCGGCGTCACCCGCCGTGGGCCCGGCGCACGATGCCGCGGGCAAGCTGCGCGAGCGCGGTATCGCGGCGGGGCAGGGCGGGGGGCTCGTCCTGCGCATCAGGCGCCGCCTTCAACGGCGCCGGCCGCTCGGCGGTGCGCACCGGGGGCGCGGTGGGGCGCTCCGCCTGCCGCTCGGCCAACCCCTGCAGCACCTCGGCCCGCACCGGCCGCGGCGGCGAGAACAGGAAGCCCTGGCCGAAGCGCACGTCGTAATCGAGGAGGTCCACCACCGTCGCCTCGCCCTCGATCCGCTCCGCGATCAGGTCGATGCCGAAACGGCCGAGCAGATCGGAGAAATCCGCCGGATGGATGTCGCCGCTTTCCGCCGCGCGGGACAAGAGCAGCGCCGACGGCACCTTGATGAAGCGGAAGCCGCGGTCGGCGAGCTCGCGCGGCTCGACGCGCAGGTCCGCCATGTGATCCATCGAGAAGCGGAAACCCTGCTCCGCCAGGGTCGCCAGACATTCCTCCTCGATCGGCCCCATCGCGCGCACGGCGCCTTGCGAGAATTCGAACACCAGATAGGGCGCGAGCACGCGGTTCGCGCCGAGGAAGTCCGCGATCTCCTGGAACACGATGCCGTTTGCCAGCGTCGAGGCCGACATGTTGCAGAACAGCCCGACCTCGCGGTTCTTGCTCGAGAGGCGGCGCACCACCTGCACGGAACGGAACACCATCAGATTGTCGATCGCCGGCATCAGCCCGCTGCCTTCCGCGGGCGCGAGGAAATCGTCGGGCGAAAGCAGCGAGCCGTCGTCGTTGCGCAGCCGCGCGAGCGCCTCGTAATAGCGCACCTTGCGCTGCGGCAGCGTGACGATCGGCTGCAGAAACAGGTCGACGCGGTTGGCTTCGATGGCGCGCGCGATCTGCGCCACGATCGCGGTTTGCTCCATGCCGCGGAACGGGCCGGAGGCGGGCATGCGCGGCGGCTCGGGCGCGCTGCGCTCGGCCGCGCTGGCGCGCTCGACCGGCTCCGGCGCGAATGCCGGCGCGGGAGCCGCCGCCGGGCGCGGCGGCGTCGCGTTCGCGATCGCCGACTCCAGCATCTGCTCGTGCGCCGCGACCGCGTCGGCGAGTTCCTTCACCAGCCCGCCCAGCTCGTCGATCTCGGAAGCGAGCGGCTCGGTCGCCGCGCGGGTGCGGTCCATCGCGGCGGCGACCTCGCCCTCCAGTCCGACGATGCGGCGGTCGAGCTCCGAGACCTGGCGGCCGATGTCGGCGGTGGCGCGCGAAAGGTCGGCGATCTGCCCGCCCATGTCGTAGCGGTCGCGCTGGCGTCCGGTCACCGAATTGATCAGCACCAGCGCGGTCATCACCGCGACGCCGAGCACGGTCGCCTCCATGCCGGTGAACGAGAACGCGAGCCAGCTCACGATTCCGGCCGCGGCCGCGATCAGAGCCATGCAGAACGCGATGAGAAAGGCGTTCAGGCGCCCCATGACCGTCCTTTACTCAGCGCACGAATCGTCCGGCGCGTGCGCCGCCGTGACTGTCCACGAGCGGCGGGGAAGGCGCAAGAGAAGGCGGGTGACAGTGCCCGGTTTCCTCTGCGCCGTGCGCTCTTTGCCCTCGCCCCGCAAAGCGGGGAGAGGGTGCCGAGCGAAGCGAGGCGAGAGAGGGGAACGAGAGCTTGCGGCTCGACCTGCACATCCATCCAGCCAACGCTCCGCCGCCCGGCTTCAGCAGGGCGGCGGGTGCCCTTCGTCCCGATCCGCCGTCGCCCTTCGGGCTATGGCGGACGCCTTCGCTGAACCTGGGGACGAAGCGGGTGAAATAATCAGGAGTTGTGCAATCTTTACTAGAGTTTAAACGGGTGTTATAGTCCAAGGCGATCGGGATCGCGCGAGCAAGGTCGTCTGCAGCGAGAACGCCTCGCAGCCAAGAAGGCGAGCAGCGCTGGTTCGACCACGGGGGACTTATGTGCACGGTTACGATCAATCCTGCGTCGATCAGCGCGGTGCCGCTCGGCGCGAACAACATGCTGCTGTCGCTGAGCGGGACCGTTGCCAATTGCACCAGCAATAGTGTGACTGTGACCCTCGTGGGTCCCGGCGGCCCTTCGAACCACCAGGCCACCATTTCGGGAAGCTCCTGGAGCGGAACGCTGGAGACGCTTTGCCCCTGCGGCTCTTCGGTCAAGATCATCGTTACCTGCAACGACTCGACGCCGTGCAGCGCGACCTACAACACCACGCTGTTCTGTAACTGCTGTCCCGGAATCAGCGCCACCTACAAAGAAGGCTTGTGCAGCAATGGGCTACGCCTGATCACGTTCAAAACGACCGTGACGGTACCTCCGCAATGTGTCGTGAGTGTACAGCGCGACTTCGGGGACGGCACCTCTGGCGTGGTGATGACCTACAATTCGACGCAAACCTACACAGAGACGCATGGCTATCCACAAAACAACTCGCTGTTCCTCTCGAACGTAAACGTTGTTTCGAATCTGACTTGCCCTCCACTCACGCACACGGTCAATGTCGTCAACAGCCTGTGCGGGGCATGCTCGTCCGAACCGTGGTTGGCCCTGTTCTGCATGATCCTTCGACTCGGCGTGGTGGTAGCCGGCGCGACCGCGACCGCGCTCTTCCTCGCAGGAGGTACGGGTTGCGGGACTGTTTCGGTCGGCGCTTATTACGCAATCGCCGCCGCCGCAGCGCTGCTTTTCATTCTGGTGTGGTGCCAGGATTGCATCTGTCAATGGTGGACGAAGCTGCCGGGTCAATTGCTGACCGCTTTCGGTGCATCCTTCTTCCTGTTTGTCCCGCCGAGTTGCTCCTCGCTTAGCATCTCGGGATGGTTCAATCCGGCACTTGCTATTGCCGGCGTCTGCCTGTTCTTCGTCGGAATGCTCTGGCTGCTGCGGCAAGCGTGGTGGATCGGAAATGAGGACATCTGTCCGCTCAACGAATGCGACTACTGGGACGCGGTCGCCGAAGCGATGTTCTGCGCCGGTATTGCCACGGCATTCATCGTGATCGCCATCCCGACTTTGGGGACAGTCAACCTGGGGCTGGCTTTAGGCGTCATCGGTCTTGTCCTCGCTTTGGCGGCGGTAATGACGATCATCAATACACTCTTCCATCGATGCTGAAGACGACGCCATGACCACGTCGAATCAGCCGGGTTGCGGCCATTGTGCTCAAGCACGCCTCGTCTCAAGCCCTACCGGCGGTCGGGGAAGCTGTGCATCATGTATTTCCGTTGCAGCGGCCGGCACCTGCCTCGGCTGGCTGGCGACCTTCGCGTTTTGGCTGATTGGCCCTGAGAGGCCCCTCATCCCGATAGGCCTTGCCTTCATTTCATTGTGCTTCAGCCTGCTGCTGCTGGTTCACCTTGCGAGCTATGCGATGCGGTTGAGCAAATCGTAGAGCAGTGAGCTTCGTCGGCCGTTGGTGAGGATCGCGGCGCAATACGGCTTCGCTATTGCGCCCTACGCCCCGCGGCTGTGCGCGCCGGCAGCGCCACTTGTCGCGCGCCGGCGATCGTCGTTTGCTGTCGCGTCGCATCGGCCCCCCCAACCGGAGACTCCCATGCCCACTGTCCGCCGTACCAATCCACCCGCCGTGCATCCGCCGCTCGGGCGCTATCATCATGCGACCGTGCATCCGCTCGGCGGTGGGTTGAAGCGCCTCGTGATGGCGGGCCAGGTCGGCATCAAGCCGGACGGCACGCTCGCGGGCGATCTTTCGGCGCAGATCGAGCAGGCCTACGACAATCTGCTGGCAGTGCTCGCCTCGGAAGCAATGGGGCCGGCCGATCTGGTCAAGATCACCTATTTCACCACCGACGGCTCGGCCGACGCGCTCAAGCTGTCACGTGAAATCCGGGCGCGAAAACTCGGCGACGCCAATCCGTCCTCGACGTACCTGGTGATCGCGGGCCTCGCAGGCCCCGACCTCAAGGTCGAGATCGAGGGCGAGGCGGTGGCGGCGGGGTAGCCCCGCAAATCGTCCCGAATGTGATCCGGATCACTGACCGCCTCCCGCGGGCTTGCGACAAACCCCGCGAAGGCAGTTCGCAGGTCGAGGAGCACGGTCATGAGTCACTTGAATCTGGTGTTCGATTCGGGCGCGCCGCGGAGCTATCGGAAAAAGCCGACGCGCTTTTCGCGGAGCGGTTCGCCCACGGTCTGTTGCGGCTGCGCGCGGCCGTTTCCGATGCGCGATGGGCATCGACAGGCGCAGGTCGGCCAGGACGGGCAGCTTTATTGCTATGACCGCACGCTCGCCTGCACGCTGATGGCGGTGCGGCCGGCGGCGTAGCGGATGGATTGTAGGGCGGGCAAAGCGAAGCGTGCCCGCCATCCTTCCGTGAAGCGGCGGGCACGCGCTTCGCGCTTTGCCCGCCCTACGACCGTCCGGTGAGATCGCCGCCTACCGCCACTCGATCTTCTTCACCTCGTAGCCCCGCGCGCCGCCCGGCGTGACGACCTCGACCGAGGCGCCCTTCGCCTTGCCGATCAGCGCGCGCGCGAGCGGCGAGGTGACCGAGATGCGGCCCTTCTTGGCGTCCGCTTCCGGCTCGCCGACGATCTGCCACACCTGTTTCTTGTCGGTGTCCTCGTCGATCAGCGTCACGGTCGCGCCGAACTTGACGGTGTCGCCGGAGAGCTTCGACACGTCGATCACTTCGGCGCGCGCGAGCTTGTCCTCGAGCTCCGCGATGCGGCCCTCGTTGAGCGACTGCGACTCCTTCGCCGCGTGATACTCCGCGTTCTCGGACAAGTCGCCGTGCGTGCGCGCGTCGGTGATCTGCTGGATGATGCGCGGCCGCTCGACCTGCTGGCGGTGCTTCAACTCCGTCTCCAGCACCGAATAGCCGGCAGCGGTCATCGGGATCTTTTCCATCGCTCCAGGTTGCCTCCAACCTCACAAAAAAACTCCGATCGCGTGCCGGAAACCGACGACGCGACCGCGAACCCGTCCAAACTCTTACATCCCCGACCGCGGTTCCTGATCGGAGCCGAAGCCTGGGCTTTGCCTGGAACACGATCTTGTCCGAAACCGTTCCCCCGGATCAGGTCCGGGGCAAGCTTTTCGGGATCATGCCCCCTGGCGGCGGGCCATCAGGCCTTGCCGCCGAAGTAGCTTTGCAACGCGCGAACCTGGAGATCGCCCTCAAGGTGGGCCCTGATCCCCTGCGCCGCCGCGATCGCTCCCGCAAGAGTGGTGTAGTAGGGCACTTTATGCAAGAGGGCAGCCCGACGCAGCGATCGGCTGTCGGTCAAGGCCGCCGCGCCGTCCGTGGTGTTGAAAACGAGCTGGACTCCCCCGTTTTTGATCCGATCGACGATATGGGGGCGCCCTTCCAGCACCTTGTTGATCTTTTCGGACGCAACCCCGAGCCCGCTGAGGTAGCGCTGGGTTCCGCCCGTGGCGATCACCTTGAAACCTAGTCTTTCCAAAAGCTTGACCGCTTCGACAATGCGCGGCTTGTCGCTGTCGCGCATCGAGACGAACACGGTTCCGGCGCGCGGCAGGGTCGCGCCGCCGCCGATCTGGCTCTTGGCGAACGCGATATCGAAGGAGCGGTCGAGGCCCATGACCTCGCCGGTCGACTTCATCTCCGGGCCGAGCACCGTGTCGACGCCGGGGAACCGGGCGAACGGGAACACGGCCTCCTTGACGCCCACGTGGTCGAAGCTCGGTTGCTTCAGGTTGAGACTGGCCAGCGTTTCGCCGGCCATGATCCGCGCCGCGATCTTGGCAACCGGGAGGCCGATCACCTTGGCGACGAACGGCACCGTGCGCGAGGCGCGCGGGTTCACCTCCAGCACGTAAATGTCGCCGTCCTTGATCGCGTACTGCACGTTCATCAGGCCGCCGACGTTGAGCGCAAGCGCGAGCGCGCGGGTCTGGCGCTCCAGCTCCGCAATCGTCTTGGCGTCAAGCGAATGCGGCGGCAGCGAGCAGGCCGAATCGCCGGAGTGGATGCCGGCCTCCTCGATATGCTCCATGATGCCGGCGATGAAGGTGTCCTTGCCGTCGGCGAGGCAATCCACGTCGACCTCGATCGCATCACTGAGATAGCGATCGAACAGCAGCGGGTTCTTGCCGAGCACGGTGTTGATCTGTCCGGTCTTGTCGTTCGGGTAGCGCGCCTTCACGTCGTGCGGCACGAGCTCCGGCAGCGTGTCGAGGAGATAATCTCCGAGCTGTTGTTCCTCGCGGATGATCTGCATCGCGCGTCCGCCGAGCACGTAAGAGGGGCGCACCACGAACGGATAGCCGAGGTCGGCCGCGATCAGCCGCGCCTGCTCCACCGAATAGGCGATGCCGTTCTCGGGCTGGCGCAGCTTGAGGCGGTCGAGCAGCAGCTTGAAGCGATTGCGATCCTCGGCGAGGTCGATCGCGTCGGGCGAGGTGCCGAGGATCGGCACGTCCGCCTTCTCCAGCGGGTCGGCGAGCTTCAGCGGCGTCTGCCCGCCGAACTGCACGATCACGCCGTGCAGCGTGCCGTTGCTCCGCTCCGTGTCGATGATCTCCAGCACGTCCTCGGGCGTCAGCGGCTCGAAGTAGAGACGGTCCGAGGTGTCGTAGTCGGTCGACACCGTTTCGGGATTGCAATTGACCATGATGCTTTCGTAACCGGCCTCGTGTAGCGCGAAGCAGGCGTGGCAGCAGCAATAGTCGAACTCGATGCCCTGGCCGATCCGGTTCGGGCCGCCGCCCAGGATGATGACCTTCTTCTTGTCGGACGGCTGCGCCTCGTTCGCGGCAGCGCCCGCGAACGGCGCCTCGTAGGTCGAATACATATAGGCGGTCGGCGAGGCGAATTCGGCCGCGCAGGTATCGATGCGCTTGAACACCGGGCGTACGGCAAGCGCGCGGCGCGCCTTCGTCACGTCCGCCTCGCTGCGTTTAGTCAGCACCGCGAGACGCGCGTCGGAAAATCCCATCGCCTTCAGGCGGCGGAACGCGCCGGCCGTCGCCGGCAGCCCCTTGGCGCGTACCTGGTCCTCGGTCTCCACGATGCCGCGGATCTGCGCCAGGAACCACGGATCGATCTTGCAGGCGGCGTAGACCTCTTCGTCGGAGAAGCCGAGCCGCATCGCCTGCGCGACCTTGAGCAACCGGTCGGGCGTCGGCGTACTGAGCGCGGCGCGGATCTCGTTCTTGTCGTCGCCGAGACCCAGTCCCTCGATGGTGATCTCGTCGAGGCCGGTCAGGCCGGTTTCGAGCGAGCGCAGCGCCTTCTGCAAGCTCTCCTGGAATGTGCGCCCGATCGCCATCGCCTCGCCGACCGATTTCATCGAGGTGGTGAGCGTCGGCTCGGCGCCGGGGAATTTCTCGAACGCAAACCGGGGGATCTTGGTGACGACGTAGTCGATGGTCGGCTCGAAGCTCGCGGGCGTCGCGCCGCCGGTGATGTCGTTGGCGATCTCGTCGAGCGTGTAGCCGACCGCGAGTTTGGCGGCGACCTTGGCGATCGGAAAGCCGGTCGCCTTGGAGGCGAGCGCTGACGAGCGCGAGACGCGCGGGTTCATCTCGATCACGACGAGGCGGCCGCTCTCCGGATCGACCGCGAATTGCACGTTCGAGCCGCCGGTCTCGACCCCGATCTCGCGCAGCACCGCGATCGAGGCGTCGCGCATGATCTGGTATTCTTTGTCCGTCAGGGTGAGCGCCGGCGCGATGGTGATCGAGTCGCCGGTGTGCACGCCCATCGGGTCGACGTTCTCGATCGAACAGATGATGATGCAGTTGTCCGCCTTGTCGCGGACCACCTCCATCTCGAATTCCTTCCAGCCCAGCACGCTCTCCTCGATCAGCACTTCGTTGGTCGGGGACGCGTCGAGGCCGCGCTCCACGATCTCGAGAAATTCGGCCTTGTTGTAGGCGATGCCCCCGCCGGTGCCGCCGAGCGTGAACGACGGCCGGATGATCGCGGGCAACCCGACAAAGTCGAGCGCCTGCAAGGCCTCGATCAGCGCCTGATCAGCGTAGCGCTCGCGCCGCTCCGGCTCCTGTTTGGTCCATTCGAGCTCGAACTCGGCGAGCGCCTGTTTCTTCTGCGCATCGGAGAGATCGCGCCCTTCGATGTGCGCCCGCTGGAGCCTGTATTTCTCGCGGTCCTGGCTCTTCAGCCCCGATGCGTTGGCGAGCTTCGAACGCGGTGTCTCCAGTCCGATCTTGGTCATCGCGTCGCGGAACAGCGCGCGGTCCTCGGCCTTGTCGATCGCGTCGGCGGTCGCGCCGATCATCTCGACGTCGAATTTTTCGAGTGTCCCCATGCGGCGCAGCGACAGCGCGCAATTGAGCGCGGTCTGCCCGCCCATGGTCGGCAACAAGGCGAAGCCGCCGCGGACGACGTTGCGCTCCTTCTCGATGATGCGGGCGACGATCTCGGGCGTGATCGGCTCGATGTAGGTCGCATCCGCCAGGTCGGGATCGGTCATGATCGTGGCCGGGTTGGAGTTGACCAGCACGATCCGGTAGCCCTCGGCTTTCAGCGCCTTGCAGGCCTGCGTTCCCGAATAGTCGAACTCGCAGGCCTGACCGATCACGATCGGGCCCGCGCCGATGATCAAAATCGTCGAAATATCAGTGCGTTTCGGCATTCAGCTTTGGTGTTGGCACACAAAAAAAGGGCGCGCTGAACGCGCGTCCCCCTGCGGCAGGGCCGGGCCCCGCGCGAGGGGTGCTTAGACCAGAATCAGGGAGCAGGGAAGGGCGAAAGACGCCGGCCAAATGCCCGCTGTGGAAGGGAAACCGGACGCCCTTTGCGCGTTAGTGGGAGGCCATGCACACTCCGCGCGCCATCCCCTCGATGCTTGCGGCCCTCGCGGGTGTTGCCCTCGCGGCCCTCGCGCTTCGGCTCGAGGACGACCATCGCGCTGACGGGAGGCCGAAAAGCGCAAAGCCGCCGCTTTCCAGCACATTGGGATCCTAAGCTTAGAATTCCACGTGGACAAGTTGT